>WBZX01000794.1_pt1 | contig 26716 bp, 19 predicted proteins | sample 5204211 | NCBI WGS metagenome assembly WBZX01 (sample SAMN12344362, study PRJNA552823) | activated sludge metagenome | biome: Activated sludge suspended growth; feature: Nitrification reactor; material: Wastewater; isolation source: activated sludge from nitrification reactor of wastewater... | reverse complement strand
CGGCGAGCTCGGTCTTGTTGATGAAGCCGCTGTTGTCGGCGTCGGTGGTGATGACCAGTTGCAGGTTGCCCAGCGTGCTGGTGTCGAGCTTGGCGGCGTCGGTGCCCGGGGCCGAGGTGTTGCCGGCCGGGTCGGTCAGCGTGGCCGTCACGTCAAGCGTCGTGTTCTCTGCGGGCTTGGCCACCGTGGTGTCGTACCTGCCAGCGGCGATGTCGGCGGCGGTGAGCACATGGGTCTGCGGCGTGGTGCCGTCGGTGAGGGTCAGCGTGTCACCCACCTTGGCACCGGCAGGCAAGCCCACCGAGACGGCGATGACCGGCGAGCCGGCCACCTCGGCCTTGTTCATGAAGCCGTCGTTGTTGGTGTCGGTGGTGATGGTGACCGTCGGGGCCACCGGGGCGGTGGTGTCCAACACGGCGGAGTCGGTGGCCTGGGGCGAGACGTTCCCTGCGGCATCGGTCAGCGTGGCGCTGACCGTGAGGGTGGTGCCTTCGGCAGGCTTGGCAACCGTGGTGTTCCAGACGCCGGCAGCCACTTCGGCAGCGGTCAGCGTGTGGGTCTGTGGTGTCGTGCCGTCGGTCAGGGTGAGCGTATCGCCGGTCTTGGCTCCAGCGGGCACACCGACGGCCACGGCCACGGTGGGGGCGCCGGCCAGTTCGGCCTTGCTGATCAGGGCGTCATTGTTGGCGTCCGGGGTGATGGTGACGGTCGGGGCCACGGCGGCCACGGTGTCGATGGTCACCGGCACAGTGGCCGAGGTGGTGTTGCCGGCAGGGTCGGTCTCCAGGACGGCGACGTTCTGCGGGCCGCCCTCGGGCAGCGGGGTGATGGGGGTAACGCTCCAGCTGCCGTCAGGCTTGACGGTGGTGGTGAGCACCTCGCCGGTGGGCATGGTCACCTGGATGGTGTTGCCAGGCTCGCCGGTGCCGCTGATGGTGGGGGTGTTGTCGTTGGTGATGCCGTCACCGGGCTTGCCGGAGTCGGAGGCCGGGTCGAGCAGGGCGGTCAGCGGGGCCGGGTCGGTGTCGAGGGTGGCCTTGTCGGAAGCGATGTTCGAGACGTTGCCGGCGGGGTCCTTGACCTGGCCGGTGACGACCAGCTCGGTGCCGCTGGCCGGGGCCAGCAGGGGCAGGGTGATGGTCTTGGCGTCCACCTGGGCCTGGGTCAGGACGATGGTGGTGGTGGGGTTGCCCGTTGCGTTGATGGTGAGCGAGTCACCGGCCACGGCGTCGGCCGGCAGGGTGACGGCGATCTGCACCGTGGGCGAGCCGGCGAGCTCGGTCTTGTTGATGAAGCCGCTGTTGTCGGCGTCGGTGGTGATGACCAGTTGCAGGTTGCCCAGCGTGCTGGTGTCGAGCTTGGCGGCGTCGGTGCCCGGGGCCGAGGTGTTGCCGGCTGGGTCGGTCAGCGTGGCACTCACCTGCAGGATGGTGCCCTCTTCGGGCTTGTTGACCGTGGTGTCGTACTTGCCAGCGGCGATGTCGGCGGCGGTGAGCACATGGGTCTGCGGCGTGGCGCCGTCGGTGAGGGTCAGCGTGTCACCCACCTTGGCACCGGCAGGCAAGCCCACCGAGACGGCGATGACCGGCGAGCCGGCCACCTCGGCCTTGTTCATGAAGCCGTCGTTGTCGGTGTCGGTGGTGATGGTGACCGTCGGCGCGGCGGTGGCCGAGCTGTCGATGGTCAGCGGCACAGTGGCCGAGGTGGTGTTGCCCGCAGGGTCGGTCTCCAGTACGGCGACGTTCTGCGGACCGCCCTGGGGCAGCGGGGTGAGGGGGGTGACGCTCCAACTGCCGTCAGGCTTGACGGTGGTGGTGAGCACCTCGCCGGTGGGCATGGTCACCTGGACGGTGTTGCCAGGCTCGCCGGTTCCGCTGAGGGTGGGGGTGCTGTCGTTGGTGATGCCGTCGCCGGGCTTGCCGGAGTCGGAGGCCGGGTCGAGCAGGGCGGTCAGCGGGGCCGGGGTGGTGTCGATGGTCAGCGGCACGGTGGCCGAGGTGGTGTTGCCGGCCGGGTCGGTCTCAACCACCGACACGGTTTGGGGGCCACCTTCTGGCAGCGGCATGGTGGGCGTGACACTCCAGGTGCCGTCGGCCTTGACCGTGGTGGTGAGCACCTCGCCGGTGGGCATGGTGACCCGGATGGGGTTGCCGGGTTCGCCCACCCCGGAGATGGTGGGGGTGGTGTCGTTGGTGACGTTGTCGCCCTGGCGACCGGAGTCGGAGCTGGGGTCCAGCACCGCCGTCAGTGCGGGCGGGGTCAGGTCCACAGCCAGGGGCACGTTGCTGGTGGCGGTGTTGCCCACCGGATCGGTGGTGAGGACGACGATGTCGCCCTTGGTGCCGTCGGGAATCGGCTGGGTCGGCGTGACACTCCAGGTGCCGTCCGGGGCCACCGCGGTGGTGATGACTTCGTTGGAGCCGGGCATGGTGACCTGCACCGTCGCGCCCGGGTCGCCCACGCCGGCAACGACCGGCTTGTCCACATTGGTCAGGCCGTCGCCGGCGGCACCGCTGTCAGAGGGCGCAGCGACTTTGGCGGTCAGTGCGGCCTGGGTGTCCAGCACCGCAGCGGCATTGGCCGGCGGGGTGACGTTGCCGACCGGGTCGGTCAAGGTGGCCGTGGCGGACACCGAGGCGCCTTCGGCCGGGCGATCAACCTGGGCGGTCCAACCCTTGGCGGCGATGTCGGCGTCGGTCAGTTGGTGGGTGAGGGTCTGGCCGCCCACCTTCAGGCTGATGATGTCACCGGCTTTGGCGGTGGTGGGCAGGCCCACGCGCACCGACAGGCTGCCGGCCGAGCCAAGCTCGGTACCGCTGATGATGCCGTCACCATTCACGTCTTGCGGGAACGACACGGTCGGTGGCGTCAACGTGGCGCGCGAGGCCACGGCCTTGATGCCATCCACCAGGTCGAAGGCCAGCGGCAGGGCCGCCTGGGCCAGCGACAAATTCAGGGGGCTCACCGACTCCGTCACGCGGTCCACACGCAGTCCGGGTTCGAACTGGTCGTTGCCCAAGGGGCCCGCGGCCGGCGCGGTTTCGGGTTTGCCTTCGTCCACCGAAGCGATGATCTTGTCCAGATCCTTGAAGCGTGTGCCTTCGATCTGGATGATGCCGTCCTGGGCCGTGAGCACCACGTCGCCCTTCTTGACCACGTCGCCGGTCTTCAGGGGGCGGATCTCGCCCTCGGCCGTGCGCAGCAGCGCCTCACCCCAGACGCCCACCACCTTGCCGTTCAGTTGGCGGCTGGCCACATAGCCCTTGGCGATGGCTTCCTTGGCGACGGTTTCCGCGGCAGCCTGCTTGGAGGAAATGGCGCGCGAGGCCGAGGAAGCGGATTTCTTGGTAGCCATGGATGGTGCTCCGGAGTCGATTCGGTGATTCAGCGAGGATAACGCTGCAGCCCTGTTCTTATGTGGCCCAGGGGGTGGTTTTTCTGTGCATCAAGTCACTTGGTTGCGGGGGAGTAAGCAAATATGACAAATCTGAACTGGCGCACTCCCACCACCCCGCTGCCCGGTTGGGCGGCGGGTGAAGAACGTCTGTTCTGTTTATCGGAGGGGAGGGGGGCGACTTGAGCGGCTAGCGCTCGCGCAAGGCATAGGCCTTGGCCTTGAGGACCGGCTTGAGCAGGTAGGACAGCACGGTTTTCTGCCCGGTCAGGATGTCCACCTCGGCGGTCATGCCGGGGATGACGGGCAGCTTGTCGCCGAAATCGGGACGGTTGGTGCGCACGCGGACGAGGTAGAAGGCATTGCCCTTCTCGTCCACCACGGTGTCGGGGCTGATGTTCTCGACCTTGGCTTCCAGGCCACCGTAGATGGAGAAGTCGTAGGCTGAAAACTTCACCATGGCCTGCTGGCCGGGGATGATGAAGGCGATGTCGCGGGGCTGCACCCGGGCTTCCAGCACCAGGGTGTCGTCCAGCGGCACGATCTCGACGATGTCCTTGCCCGGCTGCACCACGCCACCCACGGTGTTGGCCAACACGCGCTGCACACGGCCGCGCACAGGCGACTTGACCTGGGCCTTGTCCACCCGGTCGGCCAGGGCGGTGGAGCCCTCGTTCAAGGCGTTGAGCTTGCCCATGGCCTCGGACAGGTCGCGGCGCGCCTCGTTGCGGAAGGCCAGTTCGGTTTCCTGGATCTTGCGCTGGGCTTCGCCGATGGCAGCCTGGACCCGGGCGATGGTGGACAGGGCCTGCTCGGCGTCGCCCCGGGCGCGGGTGAGGTCGCGCTCCAGGCGCAGCACTTCCACCTGGGAGACGGCGCCGGTGGCCAGCAGCGGGCGGGTCTGGTTCAGCTCCTGCTGTGACAGCTCCTGCGCCCGGATGGCGGCGGTGCGACGGGCCTGGGCCTCGCCCAACTCTTCCTGGCGCTGCGTGAGTTGCTGACGGCTGATGGAGATCATCGTCGACAGCTCGTGCATCTTGGTTTCAAACATGCGGCGCTCGTCGTCAAGGATGGCCTGCTCGTCCTCGGTGTCGGCCTTGGGGGGCTTGAAGGCTGTGCCTTCGGCCAGCGCACGCAGGCGGGCACCCCTGGCCTGCAAGGCAAAACCCTGGGCGGCGTTTTCGCGCACGCCCGAGGTGGCGCGGGTCTCGTCGATGCGCAGCAGCAGCTGGCCCGCCTCCACCACCTGGCCTTCGCGCACCAGAATTTCGGCCACCACACCGCCATCGAGTGCCGACAGCACCTGCAACTGGCGCGAGGGCACCACCTTGCCGTCGCCGCGTGTGACCTCGTCCACCTTGGCGAACGCGGCCCACAGCAGCAGCAGCACCACGGCCACCGCCGACACCCGCATGATCTGCTGGGCGCGCACCGTCTGCTGGCGTGACATGACCTGTTCCACCGAGCGCTCGAAGGCGTCCATGCCCGGCATGTCCCCCAGGGCCGGGGCCGGGGCGAAGAACTGGCGCAGGAAGCGCGCCACGGGGTGGCTGACCAGGGCCGGGCGGCCGGCGGCAGGGGGCGCAACGGGGGCCAGCTCGGTGCCGGGCGCCGCGTCGGTGGCAGGCTGGGGCGCTGCAGGCGGTTGGATGCTCACGGTGTGACCGGGGCTGGCCGCCGCAGGGGGGGTGGTTTCGGCACCGGTGGCCGTGCTCGGGTTCAGGGGTTGCTGGCTCATGCCGCCCTCGCGATCCGGCCGCTTTGCAGGGCCTCCATGATGCGTTCGCGCGGGCCGTCGGCCACGATCTTGCCGCCGTCCACCACCACCACGCGGGTGACCAGCGAGAGCAGCGAGGTGCGGTGGGTGACCAGCACCACGGTCTTGTCGCGGCTGAATTCGGTCAGACGCTGGGTGATGGCGGCCTCGGTGGAGAAGTCCATGGCGCTGGTGGGTTCGTCCAGCAACAGCACCGGGGTGTTGTGCAGCAGGGCACGCGCCAAGCCCACGCTCTGGCGCTGGCCACCCGAGAGGGATTCGCCGCGCTCGCCCACGTTCATGTCAAAGCCCTGCGGGTGGCGGTTGACGAATTCCGACAGGCCGGCCAGTTCGGTGGCGGCCAGGATGGAGCCATCGTCGGCATAGGGCAGGCCGAAGGTGATGTTCTCGCGCAGGCTGCCGAAGAACAGCATCACGTCTTGCGAGACATAGCCCAGGTTGCGGCGCAGGTCGGCCGGATCGAGCTGGCGCAGGTCGACGCCGTCGATCAGCACCGATCCGCTCTTGGGCTGGTACAGCCCCATCATCAGCCGCTGCAGGGTGGATTTGCCCGAGCCCACGCGGCCAATGAAGGCCACGCGCTCGCCGGGCAGGATGCGCAGGTTGATGCCTTCCAGCGCGTTGTCGGTGCGGCCCGGGTATTGGAAGCTGACGTTGCGGAACTCGATCTCGCCCTTGAGCTTGGCGCGGTGGATATAGGCCGAGCCATCGGGGCGTTCCACCTCCTGGCCCATGATCTTCTCCAGGCCCTCCAGCGCGGTGCGGGCGCCCTGGTACTGCATCAGCAGCGCCACGATCTGCCCGGCCGGTGCCAGCGCGCGGCCCGAGAGCATGGAGCAGGCAATCAGGCCGCCCATGGTGAGCATGCGCTCGCCGATCAGGTACACGCCGGCCACCACCATCACCACCGTCACCATCTGCACCACCCAGTTGGTGATGTAGCTGGCGCCCGACGACAGCGAGCGCATCTGCACCGAGGTGGAGGCCAGGAAGACGTTGGACTTTTCCCAGCGCGACTGGATGACGCCCTCGGCACCCTGCGACTTGATGGTCTCGATGCCGGTGAGGCTTTCCACCAGCGTGGCGTTGCGCATGGCCTGGGCGCGGTAGGTGGTTTCGGCCAGGTGGTGCAGCTTGTCCTGGATGACCCAGCCGGCCGCCAGCACCGCGATGAAGCCCAGCGCCACCGGGATGGCCAGCCAGGGCGAGACCATGATGATGACCAGCATGAACAGCATGGCGAAGGGCAGGTCGATCAGCGCGGTGACGGTGCTCGACGCGATGACCTCACGCACCTGCTCGAAGCCGCGCAGGTTGGACGCGAACGAGCCCACCGACTGCGGCCGGTTCTCCAGCCGCATGCCCAGCACGCGTTCCATCAGCAGGGCCGAGATCTGCACGTCGATGCGCGCGCTGGCCTCGTCGACAAAACGGCTCCGCAGCTTGCGCAGGATGAGGTCGGCGATCAGCACCAGCGAGACGCCGATGGCCAGCGACCACAGGGTTTCGTGGGCGGCGTTGGGCACCACGCGGTCGTAGACGTTCATCGTGAACATCGGGCTGGCCAGCGCAAAGACGTTGATCAGTCCGGCCGCCAGCAGGATGTCGCGGTACACGTGGCGCTGGGCCAGCAGGGCACCCCAGAACCAGTGACCCTGGCGGGTGGCGCGCACCTCGGGCGAACGTTCGTCGAAGCGGAAGTGCGGCCGCACGTACAGCACCAGGCCGTTGCTGCGTTCGGCCAGGTCCTCGGCGCTGAGGCTGACCGCACCCTGGCCGGTCTCGGGCAGCAGCACGCGGGCGGCGCCGTCGGCGCTCCAGCCCAGCAGCACGCAGGCCTTCTCGTTCTTCAGCAGCAGCACGGCCGGCAGCGCGGCGGGGTCGATGGCTTGGGCGGCCTGGCGTTCCAGTCGGGTGTACATGCCGGCCCGGGCGGCGGCACGCTCGGCCAGGTCCAGCGGCAGCCGGCCCTTCTCCAGCGGCAGGCCGCCCGAGAGCGAGGCGCGGGTGGCGCTCTGGCCATGCAGACGGCAGATCTCGATCAGGCAATCCAGCAGCGGGTCGGGCGTGAGCAGGTCTTCCCGCAGGCCCGGCGGCGGCAGCTTGCGGGCCGCCTCAGCGGCCACCGCCGGTTGAGCCGGCGTGGCGGGCACGGGCGCCGCAGCAGGGGGAGGGGGCGTGGCCGAGGTTGCGGGGGTGTCTGACATGTTGGGGTCTAAGGGGCCGCCCGCGGTGGGGCCGCCATCAGTCGGTTCAAGCAATATCGGCGCAATGCACGCCAAATTGACCTTGCTGGCGGTCGGCGAAATACAGTTTCAGCGTCTCGCGCACGGTGCGAAAGGCCAGTTCGTCCCAGGGGATCTCGGCCTCGCTGAACAGGCGGGCCTCGATGGTCTCGGGGCCGGGGGCCAGGTGGGTGTCGAGCATGCGGGCGCGGTAGAACAGGTGCACCTGGCCCACCTTCACCACGTTCAGCAGGGTGTACAGGCCTTCAAGCTCAATGTGCGCACCGGCCTCTTCTTCGGTCTCGCGCAGGGCGCCCTGGGCGGTGCTTTCGCCCAACTCCATGAAGCCGGCCGGCAGGGTCCACAGGCCGTAGCGCGGCTCGATGTTGCGGCGGCACAGCAGCACCTGGTCTTGCCAGACGGGCAGCGTGCCCACCACGTTGAGCGGGTTCTCGTAGTGGATGGTGGCGCACTGGTCGCACACCGCCCTGGGCCGGTTGTCGTCAACGGGCACAAGGTAGGTCACTGCGGCGCCACAGGCACGGCAATGTTTGATGGGTCGCGGTACCAGCATGGCCAGCCAGTGTAGCGGCCGGCATGGCATCATCGAATGCACTGTTCAGCCCTGTGAGAACTTTGCAATGACCGTTGTCTTTGAACCTGCCGCCCCGGTGCTGGTGCCCACCGCCGACGGCCGGCAACTGCCGGTGCACCGCATCTACTGCGTGGGCCGCAACTACGCCGAGCACGCCATTGAAATGGGGGCAACCGGCCGCGAACCACCGTTCTTCTTCATGAAGCCGGCCGACGCAGTGGTGCCGGTGGCGGCCGGTGCGGTGGGCCACATCGCCTACCCCTGTCTGACCCAGAACCTGCACCACGAGGTCGAACTGGTGGTGGCCCTGGGCTCGGGCGGCCGCAACATCGCCGTGGCCGATGCGGCCAGCCACATCTGGGGCTATGCCATCGGCCTGGACATGACCCGCCGCGACCTGCAGAACGACATGAAGAAGCAGGGCCGGCCCTGGGACATCGGCAAGTCGTATGACCATTCGGCCCCCATCGGCCCCATCCACCCCATCGCCGCCACCGGCGAGTTGCTGCGCGGCGCCATCACGCTGGACGTGAACGGCCAGCGCAAGCAGACCGGCGACCTGGCCGACCTGATCTGGAACGTGAACGAGACCATCGCCACGCTCAGCCAAGCCTGGACACTGGCTGCGGGCGACCTGATCTACACCGGCACGCCTGCGGGCGTGGGGGCGGTGGTGCCCGGCGACCTGATGACCGTGGCCATCGCCGGCCTGGGCATTCTGGAGGTGCGCGTCACCCCGGCAGCCTGAAGAGAAATCATTGAAAGAAAAGACCATGGAGCTTTACAACTACTTCCGTTCTTCGGCCTCTTACCGCGTGCGCATTGCGCTGGCGCTCAAGGGCCTGCCCTATGACTACACGGCCGTGCACCTGCAGAAAAACGAGCACACGGCCGCACCCTATGCCGGCGTCTCGGCCGCGCGCCTGGTGCCGCTGCTCAAGGACGGCGACGCCCTGGTGCACCAGAGCATGGCCATCATCGAATACCTGGACGAGACCCATCCCACGCCAGCGCTGCTGCCCAAGGCGCCGCTGGAGCGGGCCCGGGTGCGGGCCCTCTCGCTGGACATCGCCTGCGAGATCCATCCGCTGAACAACCTGCGCGTGCTGCGCTACCTCACCCACTCGCTGAACGTGAGCGAGGACGACAAGAACCGCTGGTACCGCCACTGGGTGGAAAGCGGCCTGGAGACCGTGGAGCGCCAGCTCGCCGCCCAACCCGCCACCTACTGCCACGGCGACACGCCCACCATGGCCGACTGCCTGCTGGTGCCGCAGATCTTCAACGCCCAGCGTTTCGAGTGCCGGCTGTCGCATGTGCCCCACGTGATGCGCGTGTTCGAGGCCTGCATGGCGCACGACGCCTTCGAGTCCACCCGTCCCGAGAAGTGCCCGGATGCCGCTTGACGCCGACGCAGCCTGGCTGCGGCCCAGCGGCCTGCCGCCCGAGGTGGGTGGGCTGATGAGCACCCGGCGGGGTGGCGTGAGCACCGCGCCCTTCGACAGCCTGAACCTGCGCCCGCCCGGCCTGCGCGGGGATGCCGTGGACGAGCCCGCCGCCGTGCTGGAAAACCAGCGCCGCTTCACGGCCGCGTTGCAGGGCGCGCGCCCCGTGTTCCTGGACCAGGTGCACGGCACGGCGGTGGCGCGGCTCACGCGCGCCGACTTGTTTGGCAACCGGGCGCTGCAGCAGGCCGACGCCAGTGTCACCACCGAGCCGGGCGTGGCCTGCACCGTGTTGGTCGCCGATTGCCTGCCGGTGTTGTTTGCGGCCCCTGGCGGTGCGGCGGTGGGCGCGGCCCATGCGGGCTGGCGCGGCCTGGCCGCCGGCGTGTTGGAAGCCACGGTGGCGGCGGTGTGCGACGCGGCGGCCTGCCCAGCGTCAGCCCTGAGTGCGTGGATGGGGGCCTGCATCGGCCCCACGCGCTTCGAGGTGGGCGACGAGGTGCGCGAGGCGTTTGGGCCGGCGCTGTCCGCTCACTTCAAGCCCACCGGTGCGCCCGGCAAATGGTGGGCGGATTTGCCGGGTCTGGCGCGCGCGCGGTTGCAGGCCGCAGGGCTGCGCCGGATGGCCGGTGGACACTGGTGCACCCACACCGACGCGTCAAGGTTCTTTTCGTTCCGGCGCGAGCGGGTCACCGGCCGGTTGGCGGCCGCCGTCTGGATCCGCTGATGCGGGCGACACCCCGGCGGCCTCGGCCGTTTCCGATGCCCGGCGGGCGCGGCGCCGCATCGGGGTGCCCATCACGTACAGCACGATGGACAGCGGCAACACCCCGTACAGCAGCAAGGTGAAAAAGGCCCCCAGCCAGGTGCCTTGGGGTGAGGTGCCTTCGGCCAGGGCCATCAGCACCACCACGAAGATCCAAGCCACGGCGACGATGTGCATTTTGCAATATGAAAAGTTGTATCAGAGGGCGGAATTTTGAGTCATCATGGGGTAAGCTAATGGGCTTACAACGTGAACAAACCCGCAGGATGGGCTGCTGAAGCTTGCAGTCCCGGACGGGCACAGGAGACAAGACGTGAAGATCCAAGGCATTCCCGGTATCGACCAACTCGGCCAGCAAGCCCAAGCCGGGGCCGATGCCTTTGGCGCGGCCGTTGGCGGCATCCTCAAGTCTGTCACGGGCCTGAGCATCCCGCCCGAGGCGCTGAGCGAATTGCAGGGCGATTACCTCAAGCAGGCCACGATGCTGTGGAACAGCACGCTGCAATCGCTGCAGGCGCCCGCCGACGAGGCCAAGCCGGTGGTGAAAGACCGCCGTTTCGCGGGCAAGGACTGGATGGCCAACCCGTCCACCGCCTTCAACGCCCAGATGTATTTGCTCAACGCCCGCACCCTGATGCAGATGGCAGAGAACGTGCAGGGCGACGCCAAGACCAAGGGCCGCGTGCGCTTTGCGGTGCAGCAGTGGGTTGACCTGATGAGCCCCAGCAACTTCCTGGCGCTCAACCCCGAGGCCCAGCGCAAGGCCTTGGAAACCAAGGGCGAGAGCATCACCAAGGGCATCCAGCAGTTGTTGCACGACGTGCAGCAGGGCCATGTCTCGCAAACCGACGAGAGCCTGTTCGAGGTGGGCCGCAACGTGGCCACCACCGAGGGCGCGGTGGTGTTCGAGAACGAGTTCTTCCAACTCATCGAATACAAGCCGCTCACCGCCAAGGTCTACGAGCGGCCCATGCTGTTCGTGCCGCCCTGCATCAACAAGTACTACATCCTTGATCTGCAGCCCGAGAACTCGGTGATCCGCTACACCGTCTCGCAAGGCCACCGCGTGTACGTGGTGAGCTGGCGCAACCCCGACGACACCATGGTCAGCAAGACCTGGGACGACTACATCGAGAACGGCCCCATCGCCGCCATCCAGACGGTGCAGGCCATCACCGGGGCCAAGACCATCGACACGCTGGGCTTCTGCGTGGGTGGCACCATCCTGTCCACCGCGTTGGCCGTGTTGGCCGCTCGCGGCCAGCACCCGGCCGAGTCGATGACCTTGCTCACCACCTTTGTGGATTTTGCCGACACCGGCATCCTCGACCTCTTTGTCGACGAGCCCATGGTGCAGATGCGCGAGATGACCATTGGTGCCCAGTCGCCCAAGGGCCCTGGCATGCTCAAGGGCCAGGAGCTGGCCACCACGTTCAGCTTCCTGCGTCCCAACGACCTGGTGTGGAACTACGTGGTGGGCAACTACCTCAAGGGCGAGACGCCGCCGCCCTTCGACCTGCTGTACTGGAACAGCGATTCCACCAACCTGCCCGGCCCCATGTACTGCTGGTACCTGCGCCACACCTATTTGGAGGACAAGCTCAAGGTGCCGGGTGCGCTCACCGTCTGCGGCGAGAAGCTCGACCTGGGCGCTGTGAAGTGCCCCGTCTACCTTTACGCCTCGCGCGAAGACCACATCGTGCCCTGGCAGGGTGCCTACGCTTCTACCAAGGTGTTCAAGGGCAAGAAGCGCTTCATGCTCGGGGCCTCGGGCCACATTGCCGGTGTCATCAACCCGCCGGCCGCCAACAAGCGCAGCCACTGGGTGAACGACAAGCTGCCGGCCACGGCCGATGAGTGGTTCGCCGGCGCCAAGGAAACCCCGGGCAGTTGGTGGACCGACTGGTCCAAATGGCTCGCAGGCCACGCTGGCAAGCAGGTTGCCGCGCCCAAGACCTACGGCAGCGCCAAGTTCAAACCCATCGAGGCGGCCCCGGGCCGCTACGTGAAACAGAAGGCTTGAGAGGCCACCGCCTCAGCGGCCCGCACCCCACCGACCCTCACCCGGTTTTCTTCAGGAGACTTTCCATGTCAGACATCGTCATCGTCGCCGCCGCCCGCACCGCCGTCGGCAAGTTCGGCGGCTCGCTCGCCAAGATCGCTGCCCCCGAACTGGGCGCCACCGTCATCCAGGCCCTGCTGCAGCGCAGTGGTTTGTCGGGCGAGCAGATCGGCGAGGTCATCCTCGGCCAGGTGCTCACCGCCGGTTCGGGCCAGAACCCGGCCCGCCAGTCGGTCATCAAATCTGGCCTGCCGCAAGCGGTGCCTGGCATGACCATCAACAAGGTCTGCGGCTCGGGCCTGAAGGCCGTGATGCTGGCCGCGCAAGCCATCCGTGACGGCGACAGCGAGATCATCATCGCCGGCGGCCAGGAAAACATGAGCGCCTCGCCGCACGTGCTGATGGGCAGCCGCGACGGCGCGCGCATGGGCGACACCAAGCTGGTCGACACCATGATCAACGACGGCCTGTTCGACGTGTACAACAAGTACCACATGGGCATCACCGCCGAGAACGTGGCCAAGAAGTACGGCATCACCCGCGAGATGCAGGACGCGCTGGCCCTGGCCTCGCAGCAGAAGGCCGCCGCCGCGCAAGACGCCGGCAAGTTCAAGGACGAGATCGTCGGCATCAGCATCCCGCAGAAGAAGGGTGACCCGCTGGTGTTCGACGCCGACGAGTTCCTGAACCGCAAGTCCAGCGCCGAAGGCCTGGCCGGCCTGCGCCCCGCCTTCGACAAGGCCGGGTCGGTCACCGCCGGCAACGCCTCGGGCATCAACGACGGCGCCGCCGCCGTGATGGTGATGACGGCCGCCAAGGCCGCAGCCCTGGGCCTCAAGCCCCTGGCCCGCATCGCCAGCTACGCCAGCGCCGGCCTGGATCCGGCCTACATGGGCATGGGCCCGGTGCCCGCTGCCCGCAAGGCCCTGGAGCGCGCCGGCTGGAAGGCCGCCGACCTGGACCTGCTGGAAATCAACGAAGCCTTCGCCGCGCAAGCCTGCGCCGTGCACCAGGAAATGGGCTGGGACACCAGCAAGGTCAACGTCAACGGCGGCGCCATCGCCATCGGCCACCCCATCGGTGCGTCGGGTTGCCGCATCCTCGTCACGCTGCTCCACGAAATGCAGCGCCGCGACGCGAAGAAGGGCATCGCCTCGCTGTGCATCGGCGGCGGCATGGGCGTGGCGCTGACGGTCGAGCGCTGAACAAAAGGGTAAGTACGGGCGAATCAGCCCACGGCACGGCACGATGATGTGTCGTGTCGATTCATCAATGAAACAGGTTTAGGAGCAGACAAATGGCAAACAAAGTAGCGTACGTGACGGGTGGCATGGGTGGCATCGGAACCGCCATCTGCCAACGCCTGGGCAAGGAAGGCTTCACCGTCATCGCCGGTTGCGGCCCCAGCCGCGACCACGCCAAGTGGCTCGACGAGCAAAAGGCCCTGGGCTACAACTTCTTCGCCTCGGTGGGCAACGTGGCCGACTGGAATTCCACCGTCGAGGCCTTTGCCAAGGCCAAGAGCGAGCACGGCCCGATCGATGTGCTGGTGAACAACGCTGGCATCACCAAGGACCGCATGTTCCTGAAGATGACGCCCGAAGACTGGCATGCCGTCATCGACACCAACCTGAACTCGATGTTCAACGTGACCAAGCAGGTCGTGCCCGACATGGTCGAGCGTGGCTGGGGCCGCATCATCCAGATCAGCTCGGTGAACGGTCAGAAGGGCCAGGCCGGCCAGACCAACTACTCTGCCGCCAAGGCCGGCATGCACGGCTTCACCATGGCCCTGGCGCAAGAACTGGCCAGCAAGGGCGTGACGGTGAACAACGTGAGCCCGGGCTACATCGGCACCGACATGGTCAAGGCCATCAAGCCTGAAGTGCTGGAAAAGATCGTCGGCACCATCCCGGTCAGGCGCCTGGGCACGCCGGAAGAAATCGGCTCCATCTGCGCTTGGCTGGCCGGCCCGGATTCGGGTTTCACCACGGGCGCTGATTTCTCCTGCAACGGCGGTTTGCACATGGGCTGATCGGGACGCTCCCGATTCCACCAAGTCGGCCTTCGGGCCGCTTTTTCTTTGGCTGGTTGCGGCCCACAGTGGTCCGTTGGCCACCACAGGCGCACGCGGCGCAGCAGGTCCATGCCGTCGCGGCCGGGCATGGAGAGGTCTGCCACCAGCCTCACGCCGATGGGCTCGCCCGCCGTGGCGGTCTGCGTCACTTGCCGAACTCGTAGCGCAGGCCCAGCACGAAGCTGCGCGGCGCGCCCGGCGCATAGAAGGTGGCGTGGCGCAGTGGGTAGGCGCCGTCCACCGCCGCGAAGGGCTGGGCCTGGAAGTTGCCGTTGTCGTCGAAGCCCGTGGCCCCCAGCTGGGCGGCGGTGCTGTAGCGGCGGTCGAAGGCGTTGTTGACCTGCAGGAAGAACTTCAGCGCCTCGCTGGGCCGATAGGCCACCCCCAGGTTCACCACCGCATAGCCGGGGCTGTGGCCCTGGCCCAGGTAGTAGATGCCGTCGGGCGCGTGCTGGCCGTTCTCGTTGCCCCGCGCCAGGCTGCTGGACACGGCCTGCCAGTCGGCATCCAGCGACCACTGCGGGTTGAACTCATAGCCCAGGCTGGCCTTGAGGATGTGCTGCGGCACCAATGGGATGCGGTTGCCCGGTGCGATCTGGATGTTGCCTTCCAGGCCCCCCCCCGTGTCGTTCGCGCTGTTGGCCTCGCCCAGCACGGTTTCGGCGCTCTGGTAGGTGGCATCGAGGCGGGTGAAGTTCAGACCCAGGCTCAGCGCATCCCAGTGGCCGTCCAACCCCAGCTCAAAGCCCTTGCGTTCGGTGCGGCCGAAGTTCTTGAAGTATCCGAAGCCCGATTGCGCATCGGCCACGAACAGGATGTCGTCCACATTGCTGGCGTTGAACACCCCCGCGCGCCAGTTCAAGGTGCCCAGGGCCTTGCCGCGCAAGCCCAATTCCACGGTGCGTGTCACCACCTGCCTGAGTGGTGGGTCACCCGCCATGGCGTTGGGCAGCTTGCAGGGGTTGTCGGGGTTGGCGCAGCCCAGTTCGATGGCGGTGGGTGCGCGGCTGCTGCTGGCCCAACCGGCGTAGGCGCCAAGGTCAGCCGTGGGATTCCACGTCAGGCCCAGGGCCGGGTTGACGCGGCTGTAGGTGTGGTCGCCATCGAGCGAACTGGGGTCGGGGGCCGACACCAGGCCGTCGCGGTTGTGCACCGTGGTGCGGTTGTAGCGCGCCGAGACGTTGGCGTTGAGCGTGGGCCCGAAACTCAGCGTGTCGGAAGCGAAGAGGCTCACCGTCTGCGAGCGAGAGCCCAGGCGCACCCGGTTGTCCAGAGGCTCGCCGTCCACGTTGCCGCCGGTGACGCCGTCGGCGAACGAGGGAATGCCCGTGACGGTGCGATCAGGGTTGAGGTAGCCCAGTTGTGCGTCCTGCTGGAAGCTCACACGGCTGCTTTCCAGCGTGCCGCCCACCACCAAGAGGTTGCGCTGGCCGTTCAGGTCGCCCGTGAGCGAGAGCTGCGCGTTCAGGCCTGCGGTGTGCTGGGCGGTGGCGGTGGTGTTGATGAGGCCATTGCACTTCTCGCCCGGTGCGTCGATGAGCAGGCCATTGGCGATGCAGCGCCAGGATGGGAAGGGCGTGTTGCCGGCATTGGCGCCGCTGGTGGGAAAGCCGCTGTAGCCGGCTGCGGCGAGGGCGTCCTGCTCCTGCGCACCGGGCTGGTAGAGCGGCTGGTCGAGCGAGCCCTCGTTGATGTCGGCATTGAGCGTGCTGCCCTTCACCCGCCGCGCATAGAGGTTGGCGCTGAGCCGCGTGGTGGCGCTGAAGGCGTGCTCCAGGCTGAGGTTGGCCAGCGAGGACTGCTGCTGGGTGATGTCGGGTTGCGTGTAGACGCTGGCGTAGTCGCGCGCCAGGAAGCGCTGCTCCTGCAGGCCGTTGCCGTTGAGTTTGCTGTCGGCCGCAGCCACGGAGAGCGCCACGCGGGTACCCGAAGCGTAGGTGTAGCCGGCCTTGAAGAAGCCCTGCATCACATCGCTGGCCGAGTTCACGCGCCAGCCGTCGTCCAGCAACTGGCTGGTGGTGCCGAACACATCGATGCCCGAGGGCAGCACGGTGCCGTACGACACCTCGCCGTACAGGCGGCCGTGGCTGCCGATGGAGGCCTCCACCGCGCCGCCGGGGTGGCTGCGCCCGTCCTTGGACTGGATGGCCAAGGCACCGCCCAGCGTGTTCAGGCCAAACAGCGGGTTGGAGCCAGGCATGAGCTGCATCGTGGCGATGGCCGACTTGGGGATCAGGTCCCAGCCCACCACGTCGCCAAAGGGCTGGTTCAGGCGCATGCCGTCCAGGTAGACCGACAGGCCCTGCGGCGTGCCCAGCAGTGGCGAGGCGGTGTACCCGCGGTAGTTCACGTCCATCTGCAGCGGGTTGCCGGTGATGCTGTTGACGTGCACGCTGCCCATGCGGCGGTTCATGAACTCGCTGAGGTCGCCCGAAGCCGTGCGGGTCAGGTCTTCATCGCTGGCCGATTGCACGGGTGCGGCGATCTGGTTGCGGCGCAGGTTGGCGCCGTTCAGGGGCGTGGCCCCCACCACTTCCACCCGCTCCACCGGCTGGGCTGCGGCGGTGGTCTGGGCGCTGGCGGGCAGGAGCCAAAGGCCGCTCAGGCAGGCCAGCGCCACGGGGCGCAGACGCAGGGCGCGCGGGCGGGCAACGGTTGCAGGGGACATCGGCGGGGCTCTCCTCAAGGTTCTCGGTGGTTGTCGCTGCGGGCAGCGTCTGGCACCGATTGGAAAGGGCCCCGCGCCGCAGCGCCTAGGGAAAAATTCCCGGCTCGTGGTTTGTCCCTGCGGTGTGCCTGCAACGCTGTGTCAGGGCTGGCGCCGGGCTGCGCAGAACTGGCGCGTTGTGCGCCGTTCACGGCACACTCGCATACCCCTCAGGGCATCAGGCCATGCGTGCGCGCGTATTGCAGCAGCTCCATCGCGCCGCCCACGCCCAGCTTCTGGCGAACCAGCGTCTGGTAGTTCGAAACCGTCTTCTCGCTCACGCCCATGCGGCGCGCCACCTCGTCCAGCGGGGCACCCGCCAGCAGCCATTGCAGCACCTCGGATTCGCGCACCGTGAGCTGCTCGTGCGGTGCCTGGCCGCCAGGGTTGGTGCGTGGCGGGCGGGCCGCTTCGTCATGCACCGTCTGCCCACGCGAGGCCACGCGCTGCACGGCGCGCACCAGTTCCATCGGGTCGGCGCTCTTGGAGACAAACTCCGCCGCGCCGGCCCGCAGGCATTGCGCCACCAACGCGGCGGTGTCGTGCATGCTGACCACGATCACCGGCAGCTCGGGCTGCTTCAGGTTGAGCAGGCGCAACAGCTCCAGGCCGCCCCGGCCCGGCATGGAAAGGTCCAGCAGCAGCAGGTCCACCTCGGGCCGCTGCTGCGTGAGCAGGGCCAGTTCGGCCTCGTCCACGCTGGCGTACTCGGCCACGATGCGCAGGCCGGGCTCGCTGCCGAGCAGGCGGCGGTAGCCCATGCGCACCACGGCGTGGTCGTCGGCAATGGCGATGCGCAGCAAGCTCATGGGGCAGACATTGTCGGTGGCGGCCCGGCTGGCACAAATGCCAAGCGGGCTTGCAACACCACGCCCCGGTCGCCCGCAATTTGCCATTCCCCTCCCAGGGCCCAGACCCGCTCCTGCATGCCGCCCAGACCATTGCCCTTGCGCAGCGCCACCTCCGGTTGCAGCAGACCGCGTCCGTTGTCGGCCACACGCCAATGCAACTGGCCGGCCCCGCCCGCCACCCGAACCGCGACGTCCACCGAGACCTCACCGGCCTGGGCGTGGCGGGCGCTGTTGGTGAGGGCTTCCTGGGTCAGGCGAAACACCGCCAAGGCCAGGTCGCGCGGCAACCAGCAACTGTCGGTGGCCACCGAAGGCGCCTGCGCCTCGGGCTGGCCAGCAAGGCTCAGGCTCACCTGCTGTTGGTAGTCCACTGGGCGGCTTCGCGCTGCGGTGTTGCGCCAGCCTTGCACCAACGAGGCGATCTGCCCGGCCAGTTGCGAGAGCGACACCGGTTCAGCGCCAGAGTCCCCCAGGCCCAAGGGGCGCAAGCGGCCGAGCAGGTTGCGCACATCGCGCTGCACTTCGGCACAGCGCTCGGCCATGCCCTGCACCACCGCCAGCAGCTCGGGCTGCCCTTGCACCTGGCGGGCCAACCAGGTGGCATCGAAGCGCAGCGCGGTGAGCCGCTGACCGAACTCGTCGTGCAACTCGCGCGCCAGGTGCACGCGTTCGTCTTCCTGCAGCGTGAGCACTTTCTGGCTCAGCGCGCGGCGGTGCTGCTCTGCGTCGTCCAGCGCCTGCCCCAGTTGGCGCAGCGCCTGGGCCACGGCCTCCAACTCGCCGATGGGCATGGTGGGCAACTGGCGCACCCGGCTGAGGTCGTGCGCGCCGATGCCGGAAATGGCCTGCAACAGGCTGCTGAGCGGCCTGAACGCACGCCGCACGTTGCGCTGCATGGCCAGCAGGGTGCCCGCCAGGGCCAGGCCCAGCAACATCACCATGCCGCTCAGGTCAACCAGGGCCTCTCGCTGCTCACTTTGCGGCGTGGCCGTCAGGCTCACCGTCCAGGCCGCCCCGCCTGAGCGCGGCAACGGCCACGAGATGGTGGGCTCTTGCAGGTCCCCCGGCCCCAAGGCAGCGCGTAGCCAGGCCCAGCCCAGCAAGCCTTCGCCACCCCGCTCAGCAGTGCGCCCCACCAGGGGTCGGCCATCGCCATCAACCACGTCAAGCTTCAAGTGCCGCAGTTCGGAATGGGCGGCCAATTCCCTGAGCGTTCTCAGCGCGGACGCGTCGTCCAGGTTCTGAACCGAGCCCAGCCGCGCCATCAAACCGGCCAGTGCCGTCGCGGCCTGTACCTCGGCCCGCACGTTCTCTCGGGCGCGCAGCCAACCCAGTGCGCCCGCCAGGATCAAGGCGAGCGCCACCACCAGCACCGCGCCGCGCATCACCACGCGAGGCAGGTTCAAGGGCAAAGACGGCGGCGTCATGGCTGCGCATTGTGGTGCAGGCGGCCGACGCGGGGCCGCCTGGCCCGGGCATGCGAACCATGGGGCCTCGGCCGCCATGGCCAGCGCATGGCGGCCGCCAGTGCGCTGCCGAGTAATGTTTCACACAAATACAAAATAACTTCGCCAGACCCCCAAGTCTGAAGGGGAAAGAAATGGAATTTCCGGGCTTTCCCGTTCGTAGCCCTGCTTTTAGTCAATAAATACCGCTGGATTCGGTGTTTTATCCAAAATTAAGCGACTCATAAGCAAATCAAAGCCAACTCTGTTTTCAGAAGTCGAGCGGTTCTTCACTCGGCCAGTCACTTTTTAGTAACTATTTGATTCACCGCCAGATTGGAATTTGGAGTTGTGCATGTCCCGACCGAAGCGCCCCTTGAACCTGTTGGCCATGGCCTTGGCCTGTGGCGTGGGCCTGAGCGCCCTGCCTGCGTTGGCCTTGGATGCCGACGCGGCGCAAGACCTCATCAAGGCCAACAACTGCTCGAAGTGCCACGCGCCTGACAAGAAGAAGGACGGCCCGTCCTACAAGGAGACGGCCGCCAAATACAAGGGCAAGCCCGAGGGCGAGGAGCGCATCTACAAGCACCTCACCACCGGTGAGAAGGCCAAGTTTCCGGATGGTCACGAGGAGGACCACAAGCGGATCAAGGCCAAGGACGTCGCCGACACCAAGAACCTGATCGCCTGGATCCTGGCGCAGTGAAGCCGCGCCCGCGATCCAGCGCCAGACGCCTTTCCCCACGGCCTTGAGGAGCCCCACGATGAGAAAACTTCTGACCCGATTGGCCGGTTTGGCCTTGCTGGCCTTGAACCTGGCCAGCGCCCATGCTGGCCAGGGCAGTGCCACCGCTGCGGCCAAGGCCTTGCAGCAGGACGCCCTGTGCACCAAGTGCCACGACGAAGGCGAGACCAAACCCCTGCTCTCGATCTACCAGACCAAGCACGGTGTCCGGGCCGACGAGCGCACCCCCACCTGCCAGGGCTGCCATGGCCAGAGCGAGCAGCACATCGCCGGCGGTGCTGCCGTGGGTGACGCCACCAGGCCGCCGCCCGACATCAACTTCAAGACCAAGACCACCGTCACGCCGGGCAGCAGCGCCCAGGTGCTGGCCCAGACCTGTGCCGGTTGCCACCAGGGTGGTCAGCGCACGCATTGGGCCGGCAGCACGCACGAGAGCCGCGACGTGGTGTGCTCGAACTGCCACTCGGTGCACGTCAAGCGCGACGCGGTGCTGTCCAAGGCCACGCAACCCGAGGTCTGCTTCGGCTGCCACAAGGCTGAGCGCGCGCAGACCCACAAGCTGTCCAGCCACCCGCTGCGCGACGGCAAGATGGCCTGCTCCGATTGCCACAACCCGCACGGCACGTTGGGCCCCAAGCTGCTGACAAAAAACTCGGTCAACGACACCTGCTACACCTGCCACGCCGAGAAGCGCGGTCCCTTCCTGTGGGAACACCAGCCGGTGAGCGAGGACTGCAGCACTTGCCACACGCCGCACGGCTCCTCGATGACGCCGCTGCTCAAGCAGCGCACGCCCTGGCTGTGCCAGGACTGCCACACCGGCGACCACGCGGCCCAGGTCAACAGCGGCGCCAATCTGGCCGGCGGCGCGGTCACCACGGTGAACGGCAACTTCCCGCTGGCCAATGCGCCGGCCCGGGCCCAGCTCGGCGCCCGCAACTGCCTGAACTGCCACGTCCTGGTGCACGGGTCGAACCACCCGGCTGGCGCCAAGTACTTCCGCTGATCTCGGCACTGCGCAACAGGAGCTTGTCATGAACAACACGTCCAAGAAACCCCACCTCCGGGCCAGCGTGCTGGCCGTCCACGCCGCGCTGCTGAGCTTCGCGGCCCTGGCCATGGCGCACAACGCCCAGGCCGCCACCGACCCCGCCGTGGTGGAGCTCACCTCGCCGGCCAACACCGTCGAGATCGGCGTGGCCACCGTCAACCAGGCGGCTGCCAAGGCCCAGGAATACAACGGTGTGTCCCGCAAGGGCGCCTATGGCATTGCCAACCTCGAGCTGCGCGGCGGCGGCGCCTACGACAGCGGCGACGCCACGCGCTGGCGCTTTTCAGCCAACGACCTGGGCCTGGACAAGCGCGGCCTGGACCTCTCGGTCAGCGACCAGGGCTTGTTCAGCCTGGACCTGAGCTACAGCGAGTTCCAGCGCCAGCGCAGCGACAGCTTCCAGACCCCCTACCTGGGCACGGGCACCAATGTGCTGACACTGCCCAGCACCTGGAAGATTCCGCTCGTGCCGCGCGTGTCTGCGACAGCGCCGAATGCCCGTGGCCTGTCCCCCGATGTCACGGCCTCGCCGGCCCTGGTGGCGGGTGTGCCCACCGCCCCCACGGCCGCGCAGCTGGCCACCGCAGCCGCCATCCAGGCGGCCGACCTGCCGGCCTTCCACAACGCGCACCTGTCCACCCAGCGCACGCAGTTTGGTGTGGCCATGGCTTACGACCTCAACCACCACTGGCAGGTGACGGCCAGCTACTCGTCCGAGGCCAAACAGGGCCTCAAGCCCATGGGCACGGTCAGCCGGTTCAGTGGTGGCGACATCTCGGCGGTCATCCCCGACTTGATCGACCAGAACCACGAGCAGTTCAACCTGGGTCTCAACTACCGCCACGAGCAGCTCACGCTCAGCGCGGCCTATTACGGCTCGCTGTTCGTCAACCACGTGCCCAGCATGAGCTGGGCCAACTGGGCATCGCCGGGCAACACCCAGACCATGGGCAGCGCGCCCAGCAACCAGTTCCACCAGTTCAGCCTGAACGGCAGCTACGCGCTCTCGCCCAGCACCAAGCTGAGCGGCAACTTTGCGTACGGCCGCAGCACCCAGAACGAAACCTTCCTCACCGACATCAGCACGCCCTTCGTGCCGGTGGCCTCGCTGAACGGCCTGGTGGTGAGCAAGGCGTTCAACCTCAAGCTGCAGAGCCGCCCCGCGAGGGATCTGGTGCTGACCGCCAGCGCCAAGCTGGACGACCGCGACAACCGCACGCCGGTGAACACCTTTGCGTTCTACGACGCGGGCGAGCCCAAGGCCGGCAGTTCGGTGTTCAGCACCTACTTCCCCGGTCTGGGTGGCGACACCTCGAACATCAACGCCAACACGCCCTACAGCAAGAAGCTGCGCCAATACAGCCTGGAGGCCGACTACGCCTTCGCGCGCGGGCAATCGTTGAAGGCGGGCGTGGACCTGCAAAGCACCGACCGCCACTGCCGAGGCACCTGGGTCTCGTGCACCGAAGCCAGCAAGATGGACGAAACCACCGTGCGCGGCGAATGGCGCCTCACGGCGCTGGACACGGTGCAGGCGCGCCTGGGCCTGAGCAGCGCGCGGCGCAAGGTGGACAGCTACAACGAGAACGCCTTCCTGGCGATGGTGCCGGCGGCCAACCTCACGCCGTCCACCGCCCCCGCCGGCGTCACCTCGGCCTATGCCGCGCTGACTGCGCTGGGGCTCAACGGCTGGGGCGTCAACGCCGGCCTGCCCACCACGCCGCTCACCGGCGCCCAGGCCTTCTACTTCCCCAACAACAACCCGCTGGCCAACGCGCTGTACGGCAACCACAACCGCATCAGCGAGTTGCCCGGCATGCGGCTGTACAACCTGGCCGACCGCCAGCGCGACAAGCTGCGCGCGACGGCAAATTGGCAGGCGCACGAAGCTCTGGCCTTGCAGGCCGGCGTGGATGTCAACAACGACCGCTACGGCCAATCGCGGTACGGCCTGCAAAGCGCCAAGGGCTGGGCAGTCAACCTGGAGGGCAACTACGAGCCCAATGACAAGACCCGCGTGACGCTGTTCTACACCCGTGAGGAACAGAAGCTGGTCAGCGCCGGCAACACCTACACCGCGAACAGCACGGCCACCAGTGTGGCGGGCTTCACCGCCATCTCAGGTGGCTGTTTCGCCACCATCGCGCTGCGCAACGCCAGCAACAAGATCGACCCCTGCCTGGACTGGAAGACCGACATGCGTGACGAGGTGGGCACGCTGGGCCTGAACCTGACGCAAAGGAAGCTGGCCGGCGGCAAGCTCGACCTGAGCGCCGGGCTGACCTACAGCGCCGCCAACACCGACATCAACACCCTCGGTGGCAACTACGCCAACAACCCGCTGGCCGTGGCCGGTGCGCCCGCAGGCACCGTGGCGGCCTACTACATCGCAGCCACGCCCCTGCCCACGGTGAAGACCGAAACCACCGAGCTGAAGCTGGGGGCCCGCTACGAGCTCAGCAAGCAGACCGCCGTGCGGCTGGCTTACACCTGGCAGCACATGAAGTCCAGCGACTGGGCCTTTGAGGGCATGCAACCGGGTTCCAGCCCCACCCAGTTCCTGCCCACCTACGAGTTGGCGCCCAACTTCAACGTGCACACGTTGGCGGTGGCGCTGCAGTACTCGTTCCGCTGACCGCCATCCAACCCATCCACAGGAGGTTTCCATGCCCTCTCCCCAACTCAAGCTGGTGGCCGACGTGGCTGCCGAAACGGCCGCCTCGGCCGAGGTGGTCGCGCTTCACGCCAACCGCCACACCACCTTCACCCGTGTCGTGCACTGGGCCTGCGCCAGCCTCATCTTCCTGGGGCTGGCCACGGTGCTGGCACGCGAATTTGTTGAAGACTCGGCCATGCGCGGTGCGCTGCTGATCGCGCACCGCCAGTTCGGCACCTTGGGCCTGCTGGGTTTGACCGTGCGGCTGACCAACCGCTTCACGGGCGGCCTGCGCCACGTGCGCCACAACCTGCCGTTTCTGATGCAGCTGGCCGCCACACTCACCCATCTGGCGCTGTATGTGATGCTGCTGGCCGTGCCGGTGCTGGGCTGGGCAGCCTCCAACGCCCACAACGTGCAGGTGAGCCTGCTGGGCATCCCGCTGCCGCAGATTGCACCGGCCGATTCCGACCTGTCCGACCAACTCGACCTGTACCACTCGGTGGCCGCTTGGACCCTGCTGGCCACAGCCGCTGCACACATCGGTGCGGCCTTGTTCCACCACTTCGTGAAGCACGACACCGTGCTGGCCTCGATGCTGCCGGCACGCAAGCGCTGAGGACCCCCAGAACCAAGAAAAAAGGGCCCCTCGCGGGGCCCTTTTTGTTGGCTGGCGGCCATCCGGCCGCGCTGGCTCACTTCATGAGCTTGAAGACCCAGACCGAGCCGCCCTGCTCCAGCATCGAGACCTTCTTGGCCACATCGCCACCCCACAGCGGAACGGCGCCGCCCCAGCCCGAGACCACGGCCACGTACTGCTCGCCGTTCACTTCCCAGGTGACCGGAGGCGCCACGATGCCCGAACCGGTCTGGAACTTCCAGACGATCTTGCCGGTCTTGGCGTCGGCCGCCTGCAGGTAGCCCTCAGGCGTGCCCCAGAACACCAGGTTGCCGCCGGTGGTCAGCACACCACCCCACAGCGGGGCGTTGTTCTTGACTTCCCAGGCGATCTTGCCGGTCTTGGGGTCGATCGCGCGCATCGCGCCGATGTAGTCGTCGTTGATGGTCTTGATCGTGAAGCCGGCGCCCAGGTAGGCCGCACCCTTCTTGTAGGTGATGGGCTCGTTCCAGATCTCCATGCCCCATTCGTTGGCCGGCACGTAGAACAACTTGGTGTCGGGCGAGTAGGCCATCGGCATCTGGTTCTTGCCGCCCAGGAATGAAGGCGCCGAGAAGATGGCGTTGCCCTTCTTGCCGTCGGAGCTGGCGGTGGGGTCGCCAGGGCGGTTCTCGGGCACCATGTTCGGGCGGCCGGTCTTCAGGTCCACGCCCGTGGCCCAGGTGACCTTCTTGACGAAGGGGAAGGCGTTTTCCAGGTGGCCATTCTTGGCGTCGATGACGTAGAAGAAGCCGTTGCGGTCGGCCTTGCCGCCCAGGATCTTGCCGCCGTCGTCGTAGGTGACGAACTCGTTCACGCCGTCAAAGTCCCAGCCGTCGTTCGGGGTGCCCTGGTAGTGCCAGACGATCTGGCCGGTCTTCACGTCGATGGCGACGGTGGAGCAGCTGTACAGGTTGTCGCCCTTGCGCAGGTGGCTGTTCCACGGTGCCGGGTTGCCGGTGCCGAAGTAGGCCAGGCCGGTCTTGGCGTTGTAGGTGCCGCCCAGCCAGGTGGCTGCGCCGCCGGTCTTCCACAGGTCGCCCGGCCAGCTCTTGCCGGTGGTGCCCGAGATGCCGTTTTCTTTCTTGTTGCCGTCCTTGTCGTAGGTGTAGCCCATGTGGCCTTCCACCGTCGGGCGGCTCCACACCATGGCGCCGGTGCGCGGGTTGCGCGCTTCCACGCGGCCCACCACGCCGAACTCGCCGCCCGACACGCCGGTCAGCAGCAGGCCATTGGCGATGATGGGGGCGGCCGAGGCCGAGTAGCCGGCGGCGTAGTCGTCGATCTTTTCCTTCCAGACCACTTCACCGGTGTCTTGGTTCAGGGCCACCAGTTGCGCGTCGAGCGTGGCGAAGATGACGAGGTTGTCGTACAGCGCCGCGCCGCGGTTGATCACGTCGCAGCAGGGCATGATGCCCTCGGGCAGGCGGTGCTCGTACTTCCAGAGCTTCTTGCCGGTGGCGGCGTCCAGCGCAAAGATGCGCGAGTACGAGCCGGTGACGAACATCTTGCCGTTGTGGATGACGGGCTGGCTCTCCTGGCCGCGCTGCTTTTCGCCACCGAACGAGAACGACCACGCCGGCGTGAGCTTGGCGATGGTGTTGGGGTTGACCTGCTTCAGCGGCGAGTAGCGCTGGCCCTCGGTGCCCACGCCCCACGACAGCACGTCGCCGGTGGACTTGGCATCGCTCTCGATCATCTTGTCGGTCACGACGGCCTGGGCGGCCATGGCCGACAGGCCCAGGGTGACCATCACACTCAGCAATTTCATACGCATGGGGTTGTCTCCTACTTTCTCGGTTCGAAGGGGGTGCACCGTGTCACATCGGCCAACAGCGGCCGACGCTCCGGACTCCTCAATCGGCAACTTGCGTGCCAGCCCCAGCGGTCATGCAGACCCCACAAACTCAAGGGCTAACCCGGAACAGGTGTCACAGGCTTGAACAATCCGGGCTCCAACCAGCGCGTGGCGCAGGTGGCCATGGCCGCCACAGAGCGCTTATGGAGCACAGCGGCGTCTTCGGCCGTTCGCGGCGCGTTGCCGTCATCCCCGCCACCGCCGTCATTCCCGCGTAGGCGGGAATCCAGCACTCAACGTCGGTGGCGTGCAGAGGTCGCCGGGTACCCGCCCGACGCCATCTCCCCCTGGCTCACGCCCTCAACCGGGCGTGAGCCATTCCTCCTTAAGTTGCGTCGGGCGGATACCCAACGCCCTCTGCCTGAGACGGCGGTGGCGCGCCACCACGTGGACCGCCACCGTCG
>WBZX01000792.1_pt1 | contig 26758 bp, 34 predicted proteins | sample 5204211 | NCBI WGS metagenome assembly WBZX01 (sample SAMN12344362, study PRJNA552823) | activated sludge metagenome | biome: Activated sludge suspended growth; feature: Nitrification reactor; material: Wastewater; isolation source: activated sludge from nitrification reactor of wastewater... | reverse complement strand
GACGCCGTGGGGCGAGTACCGCGGCGGCTACGTGCCGGCGATGGCTGACGCCCGGGTAGTGCAGGACGCCAATCTCCGCGCGCTGGCCGAAGAGGACAACGCCGCGATGGCCTACGCATTCCCGACCACGCCGAAGGGCTTCACGAAGGCCCGCGTCGAATACAACCGGCCGCTGACGCTGGACCTTCGCACCCTGGCCCAGCACATCGACAAGGTGCTGCTCTTCACGCACATGGAAATGCCCGTCCGCGACGTGCAGCGGGTGCTCTCCAAAAAGGTCGGGCAGGCGCTGGGCCGTGTTGATCCCGAGGCAATCCCGGCCATGATTCAGCCGTGGCTGAACCGCTCCGCCCGGCAGCAGGTAGAGACACCCATCGCAGGGTCGGCCGGGCTCATGCGCTTCTTCTCAGTGATGCGCGCCCGGGCCGGCGCGGCCGCCATGTTCGCCAACGTGAGCAACTCCGTCCAGCAGGCGACCGGCTTCACCCTGGCAGCCGTCAAGGTGCGGCCGGGCCTGCTGCTGTCGGCCACCGCCGACTACCTCAAGGCGCCACGTGAGACGGCCCGCGCTGTCGCCGAGTCGTCGGCCTACATGGCGAGCCGGATGGACAATGAGGTGGCCGTGATGACCGGCGAGATCAACGACATCCTGCTGAATCCATCGCTGCTGGAGCAGGGCCAGAACTGGACGATGCGCCACGCCTATTTCCTGCAGTCCGCGGTGGATAACGTGATGGGGCCGATCGTCTGGACCGCGGCCTACAACCAGGCGGTGGAGGCCGGTGAAACCGAGCGCGACGCCGTGCGCTTGGCCGATGCGGCGATCCGCGAGACCCAGGGCAGCAGCCTACCCGAGGACATCAGCCGGATCGAAGGCGGCAATGCTTTCGTGCGCCTCTTCACGCAGTTCGCCGGCTATTACAACATGCAGGCCAACCTGCTGGGCTCCGAATTTGTGAAGATCGCCCACGATGGCGGCCTGCGCCAGAACGCCGGGCGCGGCCTGTTCGTGCTGGGGCTGGGCTTCATGGCGCCGGCCGTCGTCGCCGAGGCCATCGCGCAGCTCTTCCGCGGCGGGCCGGACGACGCCGACAAGGACGGCGAGTACCTGGACGACTGGATAGCGGCCCTGTTCGGCTGGGCGCCGCTGCGCAACGTCACGGCGATGGTGCCGGTGGTGGGGCAGGGCGTGAATGCGCTCGTCAATGCGGCCAACTCCAAGCCCTACGACGACCGCCTCGCCACATCCCCGGCAGTGTCCATGCTGGAGTCTGCCGCCCGCGCACCGTTCTCTGCATACAAAGCCCTGGCCGAGGACGGCAGCGGACAAAAGGCGGTGCGCGATGTAGCAACCCTCATCAGCATGACAGTAGGCCTCCCCGCCAATCTTGCAGCGCGCCCGGTCGGGTATTTGACTGGCGTCGCAGAAGGGCGGATTGATCCTGTCGGGCCGGTGGATGCAGTGCGGGGCACGATCACCGGGGCAGCCAGCCCGGAGAGCAAGCATTAGGGTGCGCGTGCCGGGACTCTCGGGGGATAGCCTTGCAGCATTCCTTCGAGGACTTCCGGCATGACCATATCGAGCGACAATCGCAAAGCGGGGCCGTACATCTGCAATGGGGTAACAACGGAATTCCCCTTCGCCTTCAAGGTCTTTTCGGCAACCGATGTGCGCGTGGTGCTGGCTGACGCCACCGGCGCGGAAAGCGACCTCGTGCTCGGCACGCACTACGCCGTTGCGCTCAATGCGGATCAGGACGCCAACCCCGGCGGCACCGTCACCACGACGGCGGCCTACGCCACGGGCTACACCCTGACGCTGACCAGCGGACTGCAGAACCTGCAGCCGGTGACGCTGACCAACAACGGCGGCTTCTACCCCACGGTGATCAATAACGCCCTCGACCGCCTGACCATCCTCGTGCAGCAGCTCGCCGAGCAGGTCAGCCGGGCGGTGAAGGTCAGCATCTCGAGCGCCACCGCGCCGGACAGCCTGATTGCCTCGCTGCTCACGGCGGTATCCAGCGCGCTGACCTACTCCAACAACGCCAGCGCCAGCGCCACGGCGGCAGCATCCAGCGCCACGGCGGCAGCATCCAGCGCCACGGCGGCAGCATCCAGCGCCAGCGCCGCTGCGGCGAGTGTCGCGTCGTCGATCGCAAAAACCGGCACGCAGTCGGTCACTGCCGTGCTGCAGTTCCCGAACAACATCAACCAGATCATGCAGGCCGATCAGTACGGCACGCAGCAGAACCTCGCCTACTACGACGCCGACAACGGCTTCGTGATCGGCGGATCGGATGTTCGACTGTCCAACCTCATGAGCGTGCCGCTCAACCTGTTCCGGCAGCATCACCACTTCCGCTTCGCGCAGGTATCGGCGCTCGATCCGCGCCTCGCGCAGACAACTACCGGCGGCGGGTCGATCCTGTTGTCCGCCAATCGGCTGTACCTGCGCACCGGCACGGCCGCGTCGGGGGATGGCGTAGAGCTGCGCGCCAGCAACATTACCGTTCCGATCATCGCCGGGCAGCGGGTTTACTTCTACCTCGAATGCCCGGCGGCGAACAACTTCGCGCTGGAATTCGGCCTCAATGCAGCCAGCGGTAGCGGCGTGTTCGCCAAATTCACGCGCACCGATGCGGCCAGCGAGGGGAACATCTTTTGCAAGGTGTCGAACGGCGGGGCCGGTGTGATCCTCGATACGGCGCAGGCCGTGGGGACCACGCGCCGGCTGTACTGCATCGAGATCGTCAGCCCGACGGTCATCAAGATGTACGTGTCGACCACGATGGGCGTGCTGCAGTTGTACGCCACTTTCACCAGCCCGACCGATGCGATCCCGGCCAGCACCTGTTATCCGTTCATCAAGCTGGTTTCCAGCGGCGCGGCGGTGAACCGCGAGGCGCTGCTGAGCCAGTTCTATTTCGTGCTGATCGAGTAAACGCCATGCCTGAAAAAGACCCGACAAGCTATTCCTGGATCACGTACGCCTGGGTGTTCGGCCTGGCATCTTGGGGCGGAATCGTGGGCTTCATGCGCAAGCGGCGGCAGGGTGTCGCACGGCCCTTCAACCTGGCCGAATTCCTCGGCGAGATCGCCGCCTCGGCACTGGCTGGCCTGCTCACCTTCTACCTCGGCGAGTCGGCCGGCGTGCCCCCGTTGGTCAGCGCGGCGATGGTCGGCGTGTCGGGCCACATGGGTGGACGCGCGCTGTTCATGCTGGAAAAGTGGATGGAGCGGAAGTTTCCAACCCCGCTGGGGTAGGCCGGAAATATGTCTAATTGCCGCCGGGAGGCACAAATAAAAACAGGCACTTACGCGTGCCTGGTTTTGTCTGCTACTAGACACCTTTTGCTATCTAAGTGCCTGATAATGCTGGTTTTTTTCTTGGTGGGCGGTACTGGGATCGAACCAGTATGGCGACCTTGGAAAGCCTTTGTTGGCGCGGGTTTCGGGGCGTCGGCTGTCTAGCAAAATCGATTTGTCTAATAGATTCACCCTGCGGGGGTGATCTTCTGCGGCTTCCGGCGGTAAAACTTCTCGGTCATCTTCGCGTCGGCGTGGGCCAGAAGCTCCTGCGCGCGGGCGAGGCTTTCGGCGTCGCTGCCGACTTTGGCACGCAGGTCGTGCTCGGTGAAGCGCTCGACGTGGGCCTTGAGGACGGCAAGCGAGCCGTCCGGGCGCCGCTTGTGGTCGATGCCCATGAAGGTGAGCGCCCGCGCCTGGGCCGGGCGGGTTTGCCGGCCGGTCAGCGCGATGAGTTAGGCACCATCGCCCATGCGCGTATTACTAGCTGCCCGTCAAGCCGTGCGTCCTGTATCGCCTTCACGTTTTCCGCTCCGTAGGCAATCAAACAGCTTGCGCTTGCCGGGCTGCTGTTCTTTGTGCCGTCTGGTCTATGGCACGCCACCCGCCCCTTGAAGAAAAACACCGCGTCCGCAGCGCTCCACACGTCATCGAAAAACATTTCTGTTTCTGTCCGCGTGTAGATAAAAGCAATCCCGTTGCCGTGCTCTCGCAGTCGCTTAATCCATTTCCGTGTTGCGCTTCCGTAAGGTGGGTTAAGCCAAACCCGACCGCGCCACTCTTGCGCCAACCCGTCGTCCTCCACCGTGTAGTGGTGTTTCGCCATATCCCACGGCCTACACTTCGGCGCGGACGGGTCAAGGTCAAAATCCCCCAGCGCCTTAATCAGCCACGGCGGAGACAACCAAACATCAGTGGTTTCGTCGCTTCGCACGTCATAAACTTTGTCGCCCATATCTTCTCCAAAAAGTGCCTAACACGTCGCTCAACACGGACGCAGGCGATAAAGCCGCCTGCGCCGGTTAGCTAGGCGTTCTTCGGCAGTCAGGAACATGGCGCGGTTCTCCTTTTCATTGCTTCAAGCAGGATGTCCTGCACGGTTCGTTTTGAGTCGCGTCGGGCCATCACCAGTTCGTCGACTGTGCCGGCCGCGACGATGTGATAGATGAACACCGGCCTGTCGTGCCCGGCTTGCAGCTGGCGCACCGGGCCGATGCGTTCGAGGATCTGCAGGTATTGCTCCAGATCCCACCAGTGGCCGAAGATCGCCAGGATGTTGCCGCCGTCCTGCAGGTTCAGGCCGTGGCCGGCGCTGGCCGGATGGGCGAACAGGACGGGGATCTTTCCGGCGTTCCAGTCGCGGATGGTCTGGGGGTCCGAGTCGAGCGCCCGGCCTTGCGGAAAGGCCTTGAGCAGCCGGGCCAGGTCGCTCTTGAAGTGGTAGGCCACAAGCACCGGCATGCCGGCGGCTTCGGCCACGATGCTCTCCAGCGCCTGGATCTTGGCGTCGTGGATCTCGATGAACTGGCCGGCCTTCGCGTGCTCGTCGCCGTCCGATGCCGGATCGACATAGGCCGCGCCGTTGGCGATCTGCAGGCACTTGATCGTTTTGCTGGCGGCGTTGAACGCTTCCACCTCGTGCTCGCCGACGGCCATGAACATCTCGCGCTCCATGTCGCGGTAGAGGCGGCGCGCTTTGGGCGGCAGCTCGACGCGCACGACGGTGACGATGGGCTGGCGCAGATCGAAGTAGTCCTTGGCGTCGAGCGACAGGCACAGGTCGCGTAGCCGATCCTGGATCTGCTCCTGGGCGAAGGGCAGCGGCACCAGCTCGATGCTGTTGCGGTCGGCGCCCTTCTGGATGCTCTGGAACCAGCGGCCCTTGAAACCCTCGAAGGTGCGTCCGAGGCGCTGCCCGGCATCAAGGAACCATGCCTGACCCCACAGATCCTTCAGGCCGTTCGGGCTGGGCGTTCCGGTCAGCTCGATGACGCGATCCACCTTGCAATGGGCGATCTGGGCGAGCGCTTTGGCCCGCACGCCGGTGGACAGGCGCAGGAACTCCTTGCCCTTGCTGCTGGTTTGAACCGATCCGCGAAAGCCCTTGAGCTTGGTGCTCTCGTCGCAAACGATCTTGCGGAAGGGCCACGCGCCGCCGAAGTGCCCAACCAGCCAGGGGAGGTTTTCGTAATTAGTGGTGTAGATCGTCGCAGGCCGGCGCAGAGCCGCGCGGCGCTCGTCGGGCGAGCCGACGACGGCGGAAACGACCGTATCCGTCAGGTGCGACCACTTGCGGGCTTCATCCGGCCAGGTGCTCTCGGCAACGCGCAGCGGAGCGAGTACCAGCGTGGGGCCGGGCTCGGTCAGCTCGAGGATGTCGAGCGCGGTCAGCGTGCCGCAAGTTTTGCCCATCCCCATGCCAGCGAATACCGCGCAGCGCGGGGTATCGATGATGAAATCGATCATCGTGCGCTGGTACTCGCGGGGGTTGAAATTCTGGCGCATCACTCGCCTCGCAGCGCGCAGCCGGTGCAATCCGGATCGGTCGTGGACGTCATGTGCCCGCAGCGAATCGGCAGCCAGTCCGTAGTGTGGGGTTTCATGATCCGGCGGCCGTCGTCCGTCCATCCGTGCTGCACCTGGATGGTGGAAGGGCCGCCGCGCACGTTGGCCGGGTCGTTCGTCCAGCAGGAATGACGGCGGATCATTTGCCGACTCCCGGGAACCAGAAGGCGAACCACAGCCGGGCGGCCCAGAATGGATCGAAGGTGATCCGCACGACGGGATGGAGGCGGCGCCAGTTGGCGATGTAGATGATGCGGGCGGTCATGCCCTGGTCTCCTTGATGAATTGGCGAACAAGAGGAAGCAGCTTTTCATTCACGGTGTAGTGCTCGGGCATGTCGTTGCGCTTGAACACCACCTGCCAGCCGTGGTTTGCGGTGATCACCTGCAGCACTTGGTAATCGCCTTTGCCCGGCCGATGGGCAATCCCGTTATCGTTGAGCCACGATTTGAAGGCTTCCAACCTTGAGTTGGGCGTCTCACAATCGCATCCATCCTCCGAGCAGCCGTATTGCCTATCGTGCGAATAGATTTCATGCCCGCACAAGCGGCATAGGTTCGGCTTGGCCTTGATCCCGTGGGCTCGCTCGACAGCTCGCGCAACCCATCGCCTGTAATCTGGCAGCGTCCATGACCCGCGCTGCCATGTTGGGAGCAGCGCCGCAATTTCCGCGTCGGTCAGCGGCGTTTGCGCTCGATACAGTTCGACTGCCCCAGGTCTGCCGCGCCCCATTTCGTCCGTGCGCCAGAGGCAGCCGCCCCACAGGTAGGCGGCAGGCTCCCTGGTGGCATCATTCGCCAGCGACAGGACGGCCCGCGCCTTGTCGCATATCGCAGGCCAGCGGTCTGTTTCCTCCATGCGTGTCAGCATGCGCTGCATCGTTTCCCGCCAGTCCATTCCAGCAACTGGCGTCAATTCGGCAATTCGGTCTTTCGCGGCGCTCAACTGGGCTAGTAGTGAGGCGACCATCTCTTTGCATTCCATGAGGTCGTCGTATTCCTCGCCGGTCAGCGTCACCACATCAAGCGCACGCGACATTGTCTTTCTCCGAGCAACCACCGCCCATGTCCATGCCGAGCGTTCCGGCGGGTACAATCAGCAGACCGTGTACGTCGCCACCTACGTCTCGCGCATCGCGGCGCCGCCCCGTCCAAGGATCGAAAAGCCATGCCGTTCCTCCGTGCCATTCGCGCCATTGCGCCGCATGGCTCGGGTACGGCCTTTCTTCGCCGGTCGCAGGGTCAAACTTCATCAGTATGTTTTGCATTTCCAATTCTCCAATCGGTCGCCAAAACGCCCAACTAGTCATTCCAGCGGACGCCTATCGGCGCCGCTGAATTCAGTCGATATGGAGAGTGCAGCGCAAGCTCACGACAGCACCTCATCGACGCCCTCGAAGGAATCCACGATCACGACGCGCTGGCCCATATTGCGCATGCGTTCGTGCTCGCGCGCCTGGTGCGGCTTGGCCCTCTCGCCGGGGGCCTTCAGCTCAACCCAGATGGTTGTGTCGTGCCAGCCGCCGGTGCCAATGCCATGCTGAATCGGCAGCATCACGATGCGATCCGGCGCGCCGCGGCGGCCGATCCATCGCAACTTGCGCACTTCGCCACCGAGCGCCTTCACGCGTTCGACGAGGTAGCTTTCGATTTCCGATTCGCGGGTCACGGTTTGAATCCTTTCAGGAATGTTGCGGTGTCGTCTTAGGCCCATGCGATCAGGGCGATGATGCAGAGCCACAGGAAGGCGTCGGACATCAGCACGGCGAAGGCCGGCCAGTTGAAGCCTTGCGCGCAGGGCTTGGTGATGGGGCGCACGGGGTCGTCGGCCTTCGGCATAAGCTCGAGGGGCTCGGCGGATTTCCGTTCCTCCGGGTACAGCTCGACGGTGAGCGTGTCGATGTCCTCGGGGGTCGATACGCGGCGGGGGCGGTTCATGCTGCGGTTCTCCATGCGCGAAAGAGGGAGCCGCGAAGGGACAGGCCCAGGCGGCGGTAGAAGCCGAACATGCGGCGGGCGCGGATCAGACGGGGGAGCACGGTCAGTCCTTTCTGTAGCGGTAAGCAGAGAAGCCCACGGCGAAGCCGATGGATAGCAGCAGGAACGGGGCCATTAGATAGCCCTCCGGGTCGTGTCCCAGGCGGCGCGCAGCGCACTCATGTGCGTGTGGCCGTGGCTCCGGTACAGCCGATAAAGGCGGTAGAAAACCATGTCGATCCTTTCAGTAGCGGATCGGCGCGATGACGACGAGTAGGTCGGTGATGAAGGCATCGCCGATATAGGAGGGGCGGATAGCCACAACGTCGCCGGGCTTGCCAGTCGAATCAAAAGTTAGGGGGCGGGTTCCCTTGTAGGCACCTGTCAGCGGTTCCAAGGCATTGCAGGCTTCAGCCAGGTACTTCGCATTCAGGTTGGGCATGCCGCCCTTTTCCCTATTGAGGGGCGGAACAACGCGGCGGATGTCGGGGTAGATACCTTCGACGCCCTTTATTTGGAGCTGCACATCCCCTGCATTGCAGGAGAGAACAGGAACGCCGTTGGGTTGGTCAGGCTTGGCGATACTCAAAACAACCTGCCCCTTATCCTTGCCGAAGGTAGAAAGAACGCGCTTCACGTCATCGTTCGGGATGGTGATGGCTGCATCGCCGGGCAGCGTCGGGTCGAGGCGCACCGCGCAAACAGCAGCTCGAGCGCCATCTGTGCCGATTACCGACATCGTGTTGCCGACGATCTCTAGCCGAACGCCGTTGAGGTAGTAGCGCACGTCCTTCTTGCCGGCAGCATGCGCGGCGAATTTCAGGGCTTTACAAAAGAGCATGGAATCAATCACGGGGTTAATCCTTTCTGTAGCGATAGGCTTCAAAGCCGGCCGCGGCGAGCGGCACGACCACGGTGTCGGGCTCTTGGGGGTTCATGCCGGCTCTCCGGTGGCTTTGGAGATGGCGGTGCGGGCTTCTTCCATCGAGACGTTCCATGCATCTGCGGTATCTACTTGGCTGTCGTGAAGGCTCAGAAGCACTTTCAGCGCATCCAACAACTCCGGCGCGGCGGCGATAAGGCGGGCGTTAGGCGCTTGCATCGCGCTCATACCAAAAACGCACGCGCGGCGGCTCGTCGAAGCACCACACCGTCACGCACTCGCCGTCGCCGTACTCGCGCTCAGCTTTGCGCAGCGTTGCTCCAGACTTGCGCGCGGTGTCCACGATCAGTAGCGGGCGCAGATGCGCCGGGCACGGCACACCGTAGGGCAGGAACGGTATGCCGAGAATGTGCGATGCGTACACGCTGGCAACAGCGCCGCTGCGGCCAGGCCCTACAACAGCACGCGCTTGCACGCCTAACAGCTTCTGCCGCAGCACGCCAGCAAATTCAGCCTCGGCCACCACGCGCCTAACAGGTCGGTCAACTCGGACAATGCCCGGCGGGACGCGCCTGCGCGCTTCGGTCAATTCAGTTGCGCCGGTCATTGCCGGTTACCTCCAACGTTATGCGTTTCGGTTGGAGCGGCATCTTTAGACCGGTGGCGGCCATGGAACACGGTAGCGTCAGCTACGGCGAAACCGTCGGCGGCATAGATAATTCGGTCATCCTGACCGCCCGTGTGCCACGGGCCGGGGGTGTGTTTCGGGCTCATGCTGCAATCCTCCAGGCACGGGAAAGGGAGCCGCGCACGGACAGACCAAGGCGGCGGTAGTAGCTGAAGAACCAGCGAAGGCGGAACAGGCGATTGATCATGGTCAGTCCTTGCGGTAGCGGTAAGCGGTGAAGCCCCCGGCGGCCAGCGGCAGATCGGGCGCCCAAGGCGGGTTGGTGGAAAGCAGTGCGGAGAGGCGGGCGTCGTCGAACGCGTCGGTGTCGGGCGCCTCGGTGATCACTTCGTCGTGCACCGTGAGCACGATCTCGAAGCCCGCCGATTCGATCAGCGGCATGTTCGCGGCCATCACGTCGCGGGCAACGGCCTGGGTGACGTTCTCGGCGAGCTTGCCGCCGTAGGTCTTGATCCGCGTCCATTTGCGGCTGTACTGATTCACGCCCATGTAGCTGATCTGACCGTCGGCATCGACGCGCGGGCCGGGGTAGCACAGGCAGCGGCCGGACGGCAGGCGGATGCGCAGCCAGTTGCCATCGCGGCGCACCTTGAGCATCCGGCATTCCAACGTGACGCCCGGCCGAGCGATGGCGGCACGCACAACGTCGCCCAGGTCGCGCCAGAAGCTGGTCACGTTGGGGTGGGCATAGCGCCAGCTGCGCTTGAACGATTCGCAGGTGAGCCAGGCGTTATCCGATAGGCCGAAGGTCGAGCGGTGCTTCTGCTTCGTCCAGCGCAGCGAGCCTTCGGCTTCCTGCCAGATCGGGCGCGGGATGGCGCTGGCGGCTTGGTCGGCCATTGCTTCGAGGTCGATGCCGTAGGCCGCGGCAAAGGTCAGGAACGCGCCGACGCCGCCTTCGTAGCCGAGTGCCAGCTCCTGCACCTTGCCGATCTGGCGCTGGTTGCCGCCGGCCTTCTTGTCGGCCATCACGCTATCGGGCGTGACGCCGAACGACTTGGCGTAGGCCAGGGCGTAGATGTCGTGGCCGGTGCCAGCGTCGAAGTCGCTGAAGGCGCGCAGCTTCCATTCCTCGCCGGCGAGCCATGCAAGCACGCGGCCCTCGATGTTCGACAAGTCGGACACAACGAGGCGCTTGCCGGCCGGGGCGACGATGCATCCGCGCAGCGCGCTGCTGGCGAGTTCCATCACGTTGTCGGTGACCAGATCCTCACAGTCGGCTTTCATCGCGCCGATGCCTTCCTCGATCTGGTTGGCCTTGAGCGTAGGCCGGGGCAGGTTCTGCGGCTGGAAGGTGCGACCCGCCCAGCGGCCGGTACGGATGGCCCCGGAGAACTGCAGCAGGCCGCGCAGCCGGCCGTCTGAATTGACGGCGTTGATCAGGCGGCGGTACTTGCTGGTGCTGGTGGTGCTGGCCTGCAGCCGGATCGCCAGCAGCTCGCGCAGCGCCCAGGGCAGGCTGGCGTCGTCAATCCGGCGCTCCAAGGTGCTCTTTTGCAGGTCGGGCAGATCCACGCCGTAGTGGATGCACAGGTGGCGCAGCAGGGCGTCGCGCTGGGTGGCCGCGCGTACTTCGTGGTTCGTGAGTTCCTGGGTGCGAGCGGCCAGCAGCTTTTGTGCACGCTCCACGGCGCGGATGGCGGCGTGGGCGAGATCCACATCGACGGCGACGCCGCGGCTGTTGATGGTCTGGTCGAGGTGCCACAGCGCCAGCTCGTCACCTTTGTAATTCCATCCCGGCAGCGCCTTGTCAGCCGCGCGCATGGCTTCGGTGTCGGCGATGGCGTACTCGCAGAACTCGGCCCATTCCTTCGGGTGCGTCAGGCGGGTGGCGCGGCGCAGCTTGCTGTTCTTGGGGCGCGGTTTGCAGAAGAGCTGGATAAGTTCCCGGCCGCGCTTGTCCTTCTGCTTGTCTTCGGCAAGCTGCAGGATCTCGCCGATCTTCTCCAGCGCGCCGGGCAGGGAGTGCACCATCGCCTTGATCATCGTGTCGCGGAAGCGATGGATGGGCAGCGGTAGGCCAGTGGCCGCCAGAACGGTGCGGTCGAAGTAGCTGTTCTGGAAGTTGATCAGGATGCTGTCGTCGGCCAGGTACTCGGCCAGATCGAACGGCATCTCCGGCTCGGCGGTGGCGTCCCAGAGCTGCACCGGGCCGTCGTCGAGCGCGTAGGTCCAGATCATCACCTCGGCGGCCTCGGCATAGCGCGCCGTGCCGTGGGTCTTGAGGTCGATGGGGCTGAACGTCTCGGTGTCGGCCCAGAGGATGCGGGGAGCGGTCAATTGGACACGTCCTCGAAATCATCCGCGGACGCCGTCGGGCATTTATGGATCCCGCCGGAACGAGAAACGAGCACATAGCGTCCGTTGTCCTCCTCCCAGTGGAGTCCGCCTTTACCGCAGCGCTTGCATTCCTTTAGGCGATGGGAATCTTCGTCCTCATAGTCGGGGCTCGGCTCGTAAAAGTCTCGGAAGAAGGACATTTCAGGTCTCCGGTTTGCTTTGTCGCAGCAGCGGCTCGCGCTGCTCTGAAAAAGCCCGGCCCGAAGGCCGGGAAAGGAGGGAGAAAACTGGAAGGGCGGGGCGGCTACACCAGGTCGCCGACTTCGGCACCGGCGGTCACGTCGTCGAAATCGTCGACATCCGCGGCACGGCCGCCGGCGAAGGCGTCGCCGTCCTTGAAGAACTGAACGCCGGAGAGGGAGGCGTTGACGCGCTTGCCGTAGTTGTTGTCTTGCGCCCACAGCTCGATGGAGGCATTCACATAGCAGCCGGAGTAGGGCTTGCCGTCCTGCTCGGTCAGCGGGCTCTTGTCGGCGTCGATCACCAGCGGGCGGGTGGCGTTGCGGGACGAGATGTAGAGCATGTCCATGTAGCCGTCGTACTGCTTCAGGTTGCCGTCGTGCAGGCAGACCTTGTCAGTCGCGCGCATCTGCTTGAGCACCTGTTCGGCCTTGGCGCCCCACTTTTCCTTCGCCACGGTGTCGATGGCGGCGTTGATCACCTTGACTTGCGGATCGGCCGGATCGATCAGGAAGCTGGCGGAAAACGCGGGCTTGCCTTCGCCATTCACGGTCTTGGCTTCAAAGAGGTCCGGGAAGGACAGGCGAACGTTGGTCAGTTTGATTTTCATGGTCATTGCTCCTTGCGGAAATAGTCGGGGTGGTTTTTCTTGGCGCGCAGGGTGGCGCGCTCAATCGCCTTCTGGCGACGGTGGGGATTCGTTGCGGTGTTCTCGGTGGTAGCGGCGGCGGCGATCAGATCGCGCACTGCGTCAGGTGGCAACGTGGTGCTGATCAGGCGGATTGGGGCGCGGGCGGGGCTCATACCAAGTCCTCCACGGATTCTTCGACGACCTCGAAATCGCCGGCGACGGGCTTCACGCAGATGGCCGGGCGCTTGTCGGATTCGGGGGCGACGCTGGGCTTGCCGTCGGCGCGGGTGATGAGCGCCTGCAGCTTCGGCCACTGGCGGGGGCCGATGACTTCGGCCTTGGCCAGCTTCTCGGCGGTGGTCGGGCTGATGAGCTTGTAGTCGTACATCTGCTCATGCTTGACGCGCATGGCCTTGAGCACGGCTTCGGCTTCTTCGGCGTTCGTCCAGGCGCGGTTTCCGGCGCGGCCTTCGACGAGCTTCCAGCCGGGCACGGCGCGGCCGGCTTCGAGTTCCTGCGCGGCCTGCGCGCGGATCGCCCTGCACCAGCCTTCGATCAGATCGACGGCGCTCAGCAGGTTGCCCAGCATCGCGTTGTCGTAGGCCGGCGAGGCGGTGGCCTTGACGATCTGATCGGGCAGCGGCTTGGACAGATCGACGAAATCATCGGCGACGGTCGTCAGCACGTGCTGCGTGAGGGCCGGGCATTTGGCTTTGGCCTTGCAGAAGCGGCATTGCTTGTCGCCGGGGTTTAGGTACTTCTCGTGCAGCTCGCCCCATTTGACGTGGTACTCCTGCGCCTTGACGCCCCTGTCGGCGGCGCCGTGGGCCTGATCGGCGAAGGCCCGCAGTTCGTCGATGGTGCAGTCGAACTCCGACACATGATTCAGGCGCGGCTGGTGGATGACGAGGCGCGCCCGGCTGAAGCTGCCGGTCAGGTCGAACTCGGCAAGGGCGCCGAGCACGTAGAGCGCCAGCTGCGGATTGGGGCCGACCACGCCATCGGCGTCGATCACGAAGGCATCGACCTTCTCGCCCATGCCGTACTTGAGATCGTGGGTCTGGATCTCTTCGCCGTCGGCAGTGAGGATCACCGCGTCGGACGTGCCGAACTGCTCGGGCTGGCCGATGGCGTCGGAAAACTCGACGCGCTGCTCGACCATCAGCTCGTGGCCGGCGGAGAACTGCCGGATGGCGTTGATGTAGGTCTGCACGTGCTCGGCCATGCCGGCGTCGATCTGGAACTCGGCGCGGATGAAGCTCTGTTCGTCCAGGATGCATGCGTCCTTGAAGTGTTCGGAGCTGCCGTCGGTATTCTCGACAAGGGCGATGGTGCGGCCGGTGTGGATGGCAGCGTCGGTGCCGGTGCGCAGGCAGTGCGCCGCGAGGAAGTGCGCGGCGGTGCCCTCGTCGGCGTAGCTGCTGGACGTGTCCGGGCAGTCGGCCTCAAGCACCAGGCTGCCGGGGCAGGGCATCCAGCGGTGCGCGCCGGACGGCGAGAAGCGGGCGTGATCGCTCATTGGGCCACCTCTTCAAGTTCGCCTGTTTCGCCGACGCGGTAGAGAACGCTGGCTTTTATGCCGTTCTCGCCGACGATGCCTACGGCAATTCGCATCTGCTCGCTGCTGTCTTTCCAGGCGATGGCGAAAGCGCCTTTTTCTCCCGCGGCAGCGATGCTGCCAAGTCCAGCGGCCATCGCCACGGAACAATTACCTTTCGCTTCCAGCGTGCTGTAGTTGCCGGAGGCGGCCAGCCTGCTGTCGTTGCCGGAGGCGGCCAGCGTGCTGTCGTAGCCGGAGGCGGCCAGCGTGCTGTCGTTGCCGGAGGCGGCCAGCGCGCTGTCGTTGCCGGAGGCGGCCAGCCTGCTGCCGTAGCCGGAGGCGGCCAGCGTGCTGCCGTAGCCGGAGGCGGCCAGCGTGCTGTCGTTGCCGGAGGCGGCCAGCGTGCTGTAGTTGCCGGAGGCGGCCAGCCTGCTGTCGTCGCCGGAGGCGGCCAGCCTGCTGTCGTCGCCGGAGGCGGCCAGCCTGCTGTGGTTGCCGGAGGCGGCCAGCGTGCTGCCGTAGCCGGAGGCGGCCAGCCTGCTGTGGTTGCCGGAGGCGGCCAGCCTGCTGTCGTTGCCGGAGGCGGCCAGCGCGCTGTCGTTGCCGGAGGCGGCCAGCCTGCTGCCGTAGCCGGAGGCGGCCAGCGTGCTGCCGTAGCCGGAGGCGGCCAGCCTGCTGTCGTCGCCGGAGGCGGCCAGCCTGCTGTAGTTGCCGGAGGCGGCCAGCCTGCTGTCGTTGCCGGAGGCGGCCAGCGTGCTGTAGTTGCCGGAGGCGGCCAGCCTGCTGTCGTTGCCGGAGGCGGCCAGCGTGCTGTCGATACTCGGTTGCACTGCGGCGATCAGGGCGTCCACATCGGCCTTGACGAAGTTCTTGATCAGTTCCGGCGCGTTGAAAAGAAAGCGGAAGGCGTTGGAGGCGAGCCAGGTGTCGTCTGCGTAGCGCTTGTCGGCGCGCAGGGCTGCAGACACTTCCGTGTAGGCGGCGCCCTGGGGGAACTTGGATACAAACCAGCCGTAGCCATCACGGCAGGCGCTCCATTCCTTGAGCAGTTCTTTGGTGATTTGCATGGTCTTAGGCCTTCTGAGCGGCGGCGATCACATCGGCGAACTGCTCGGGCTTCACGTCGGGCAGCTTGGCGGCGCCGAAGGCGGCGAGCACGGCGACGGCGGCGGCGCGGCCCTTGGCCTTGGCCAGTGCGTTGATCGCGTTGGCGGCGTCCTGATAGGTCGGCGCATCGGCGGGCTTGTCGGCGTGGCCGTTGAGCGCTTCGGTGGCCTGGGCGGCGGTCATGCCGGTTTCAGCGGCGACGCTCTGGGAAGATTCGGCAGCCGCGGTGGTCGCGGTCGGCTTCGTTTCCGCAGTCTGGGCAGCGCCATCGGGCTTTTTTGCGGTTGCTTCCGGCTTGGCTTCGGCGACAACGGCAGCGACCTGGGCATGGGTGGTCGGGATGCCCTTTCCGATGGCGGCGATCAGGTCGCGAAGGGCGGCGGTGTTTTCGGCGATGGTGGCTTCGAGGGACATGGTTACTTCTCCGGGTGGTTGGCGGGGTTACAGGGTTTCCGCTGCGAGGGCAGCGAGTCGGGCGAGGGCATCGCCGGCGTCGTTGGCGATGTCGTAGAACTTGCGGGAGCGTTCGATCTGCTCTTCGAGCTGATCGGCGGTGTGGATGTCGTAGTCGCTGAGCTTGGCGAGAAGGGCCGTGCAGTCGGCCATGTCGCCCGGATGCGATTCGCAGAGGGTGCGCAGCGCTTCCGGGTCGATGTCGAACTCTTCGGCGATCTGGATCACCGGGAGGGTGTCGGCGCTGACGCGGGCCTCGAGGCGCTTGATCAGCTCGCGTTCCAGCTCGGTGCTGGTCATTGCGTCGAGCGTCGCATCGGCATGCGTGACGAGTTCGGCGTCGGAGAGGGATGGCAGGTACATCAGTTGCCTCGCTTGCTTGTTTGCTTGGATTGAATGCTATACAAGCAAGCGATTGCGTGCAACTACTTTTTTATTGTTTTTTCTTGGACGTAAAAAAAAGCCGCCCGAAGGCGGCTTGTGTGACTTGATCCGGGGTTAGGCGTCGTCCGGCGGGTAGAAGTCATCCATGTCGTCAAGCAGCGAGACTTGCTCTAGCTGCTTCCCTGATTCCGATCCGACGATGAAGTCCGCCAGGGCCTGAACGGGCTTTTGGCAATTGCGTCTCTTGCTTTCTTGTAACCTAAAATCACTTGCGTTAAAGTCTTGCTTGTTTAAATACAAGTGAGGTTGTGCAAGTGGAATCTAACCTAGTCACGGTGAGCGAGGTTCTCACCGGTATTCAGGCGGCCATCCGGCAGGCCGGGGGTCAAGTCGATCTCGCGAAGGCGCTGGGGGTTTCCCAGCAAGCCGTGAGCCTCTGGCTGCGCCGGGGCTACGTCCCGCCCCGTCACATCGTCCAGATCGAGACGCTCTACGGCGTGCCGCGGGCTCGGCTGATCGACCCGAAGATTGCCAATCTGCTGGCGCCGCCGGGGGATGGGCTGTGAGCGCCGACTATTCAGCCTTCCTCGCCCGCAAGGCGCTGACCGACCCGCCGACGGGCCTTGCCGATATCCCCGAATTGCCGGACGTGCTCTTTCCGCACCAGCGCGACATCGTGCGCTGGGCGCTGCGCCGTGGCCGGGCTGCGATCTTCGCCCAGACCGGGCTTGGCAAGTCGCTGATGGAGCTGGCATGGGGCCAGGGTATCCACCACGCGACCGGGGGCGACGTGCTCCTGCTTACGCCGCTGGCCGTTGCCGGCCAGATGGTGCGCGAGGCGGGCAAGTTCGGCCTGGCTGCCAAGCAATGCGCCTGCCAGGCCGAGGTCGAACCGGGCATCACCGTTACCAACTACGCCAAGCTGCATCACTTCGACCTGTCGCGCTTTACGGGCGTGATCCTGGACGAAAGCAGCATTCTGAAGGCGTTTGACGGCAAGACCCGCAGCATGTTGATTGATCGCTGCGCGCGAGTGCCGTACCGCCTTGCCGCTACCGCCACGCCGGCGCCGAACGACTTCATGGAGCTGGGCAACCATGCCGAGTTTCTGGGCGTGATGAGTCTGTCCGGCATGCAGGCGACGTTCTTCACGCACGACGGGGGCGACACCAGCAAATGGCGCCTCAAGGGCTACGCCGAGGACGACTTCTGGCGCTGGATGTGCTCGTGGTCGGTGCTGCTGCGCCGGCCGTCCGATCTGGGCTACGACGATGGGGCCTACGCGCTGCCGGAGTTGGGGACGATTGAGCATCTGGTCGACGTGGAAGGCCCGGCTGCCAAGACCCTATCCGAACGGCTGAAGGCAAGGCGGGAAAGCATCGCCGAGCGGGTCGCGAAGGCCGTCGAGCTGACGCCGGCCGAAGGCCCCTTCGTCTGGTGGTGCAACCTCAACGCCGAGGCCGATGCCCTGGTCGCGGCGATCCCCGGGGCGGTGCAGGTGTCCGGATCCGACAAAGAGGACGAGAAGGAGCAAAAACTCAAGGCGTTCTCGGCGGGCGAGATCCGCATCCTTGTGACCAAGCCCAAGATCTGCGGCTTCGGGATGAATTGGCAGCACTGCGCCGACACCGGCTTCGTCGGCCTGAACGACTCCTTCGAGCAGGTCTATCAGGCTGTGCGCCGGTTCTGGCGCTTCGGGCAGACCCGCCCGGTAACGGTCCATTTCGTGGCGGCTTCGACCGAGGGCGCGGTGCTGGAAAACCTCAAGCGCAAGGAGGCCGACGCCGAGCGCATGGGCGCTGCGATGGTAGCCCAGATGGCGGATCTGTCGAGCGACATCATCCACGGCGCGGCCCGCGCCACCGACGAATACAAACCCACCATTCCCGTAGCCGTTCCGTTTTGGCTCGCCCCGGGGGACACATTGTGCTGAACATCAAGACCCTGGATCAAGTAGTCACCGGCGATTACGCCATCTACCACGGCGACGCCTGCGAGCTCATCAAGGCGGTGCCCGACAACAGCGTGCACTTCGGTATCCATTCGCCCCCGTTCGAGGGGCTCTACAAATTCACCAATTCGGCACGCGACATCAGCAACAACGATGGCCCGGCGTTCTGGGAGCACTACCAGTTCCTGATTCGGGAGCTGCTGCGCGTGGCGATGCCGGGCCGGTTGCACTCGGTGCACGTGATGCAGTTGCCGGCGCTCAAGCAGCGCGAGGGCTTTGTCGGCATTCGGGACTTCCGCGGCGACGTGGTGCGGGCGTACCAGGCGGCCGGGTGGATCTTTCACTCCGAGGTATGCATCTGGAAAGACCCGGTGGTGCAGCAGCAGCGCACGAAGTCGATGCGCCTCCTGCACAAGCAGCTGTGCAAGGACAGCGCGATGAGTGGGCAAGGCCTGGCGGATTACATCGTGACCTTCCGGAAGCCGGGCCAGAACGAGATCGCCATTGCCGGCGAGCTGGACCACTACTCGGGCGACGCGGTGGATGTGTCGCGCGCTGCCTGGGAGAAGCAGGCCGACGCGATGCGCGCCGAGGGCAAGGAGCCGTGGCCGTACAGCACGTGGGTGTCGATCATGACCTGGCAGCGCTACGCCTCGCCGGTGTGGACGGACATCCGGCAGACCCGCACGCTGCAATACCGCAGCGCCCGGGACGAGAAGGACGAGCTGCACATCAGCCCGCTGCAGCTTGACGTGATCGAGCGCTGCATCGATCTGTGGAGCAACCCGGGCGAGACGGTGCTGACGCCGTTTATGGGCATCGGCTCCGAGGTGTATTGCTCGCTCGAGGCCGGCCGCCGAGGTGTGGGCTTCGAGCTCAAGGCGAGCTACTGGCGGCAGGCGGTGCTGAACATCCAGCGGCTGGACGACCAGCTGATGGCGGATCTGCTGGGGGCCGCGGCATGACTTCTTACTTCGAATCCCGCGGCCGTCAGCTCCTCGCCAATGGCTATCTGATCATCCCCATCAAGCCGGGCCACAAGCGGCCGGCGCTCGACGCGTGGCAGACCGCGCGGCTCGGGGTGTCCGACCTTGGCCGGTATCCCGGGCACGGCCTGGGCGTGCTGTGCGGGCAGGGTGCCAAGCCGCTGGCCGGGATGGACATCGACACGACCTGCGCGCCGCTGGCCGAGCGCTTTACCGCGTGGTGCCGGGAGAACCTGGGCTTCACCGCCGAGCGCGTGGGCAATGCGCCGAAGATCCTACTGGCCTACCGGGCCGAGAGCGACGGCTGGGGCAAGGCCACCGGCGCGTGGTTCGAGGATGCGGACGGCGGCCGGCACCGGCTGGAGATCCTGGGCAAGGGACAGCAGTTCGTGGCCTACGCGATGCACCCGGATACCGGCCGGCCCTATGAATGGGTTGATCTGGTGGGCGGCCTCGAGGCGCTGCGCGCGGCCGATCTACCGGTGATCACGATGGTGCAGGTGCAGGAAGCACTGCAGGTGTTCGAGCAGATGGCGCTGGAGGCCGGGCTGCGCCGGGTGACGGGCAGCACGGCGAAGGCCGGCGGCCACACCGCGGCGGCGGTGGATGACCCGCTCATGGCTTACGAGCCGCAGGTGGGCATTGCGCTTGCCGACGCGGTGAAGCTGCTGGCCCACGTGGATAACGAGGACTTTGACACCTGGCTCAAGGCGGGCATGGCCCTGCACCACGAGTTCGAGGGCGGCGCCGATGCGCTGGCCGCGTGGGATGAATGGAGCTCGACCGCGACGAACTACGGCGGCCATGACGACATTGCCTACCGGTGGGATAGCTTTGGGCGCGGCGGTGCGGCACCGGTGACAGCGCGCTGGCTGCTGAAGATTGGCAACCAGAACAAGCGCGAGGCGGTGAAGCAGGAGAAGCGCGGCGCGCTCGATGAGGCCAAGGCGCTGATCGTGGGCTGCGAGGACTCCATCGAGCTGGTAAACGAGATCGCGCCGAAGGCCGGCGAGGCCTCGGGGGCTGACCTGGCCGTACGTGCAGAGCTGGCCGGCCTTATCCGAATGCGCTTCAAGCATCTCACCGACACCAATCTGCCGGTGGTCGACGTTCGCGCGGCAATGGCTGGGGGCAAGCGGGCCGTTTCGGCTTTCAACAGCAAGACGCGCCGGCTGAATACCGAGTTCGGCAACTCCGAGCGGATGCTCGACACCTACGGCGACGGGCTGCGCTACGTGCCCGAGCTGGATAGCTGGCTGGCCTGGACGGGCAACCATTGGGGCAGGGCCCCGGGCGTGCATCTGGACCATCTGGCCAAGGAGACGGTGCGGGCGCTGCCCGATGAGTCAAAGCTCATCGAGTCGGACGCCGAGCGGGCCGAGTTCTTCAAGTTCTGCGCCATCAGCCAGCGGGCCGTGATGGTGCGCAACATGGTGACGCTGGCGCAGTCCGATCCGCGCGTGGTGGTGCCGGTGACGGATCTGGACAAGCACACGCACCTGCTCGGCGTGGGCAATGGGGCCGTCGATCTGCGCTCGGGCAAGCTGCTGCCGGCCACGATGGATCACTACATCACCATCGCCACGGCGGTGAATTTCGACGCCGATGCGACTTGCCCGCTGTTCGAGCAGACCGTTGCCGATGTGTTCTTCGGTGATGGGGAGATGGTGGCGTTCTTCCGGCGGCTGATCGGCTACGCGATCCTGGGCAGTCCGCGCGAGGACATCCTGATCATCCCCCACGGCGGGGGCAGTAATGGCAAATCGACGGTGCTGGGCGTGATCCGGGATGTGCTGGGCGAGCACGCCAAAACGGCCAGCGCGGACACCTTCCTGAGCAGCGGGCCGGGCGGTGCGCAGGCCAACGGGCCGCGCGAGGACGTGCTGCGCCTGCGCGGTGCGCGCTTCGTCTATTCCAGCGAACCGGACGAGGGCAGCGAGCTGCGCGAAGGCCTGATCAAAGCCATGACGGGCGGCGACCCGATGCCGGCGCGCGGGATGTACTCGAAGAGCACGGTGGAGGTTGCGGCCACATGGGTGGCGTTCATGCCGACCAACCATCGGCCGATCGTTAAGGGCGACGACCACGCGATCTGGCGCCGCCTGATGCTGGTGCCCTTTACCCGGAACTTCGACAAAGACCCGACGGTGACGAAGGACACGGGCCGGGCCGAGAAGCTGAAGGCCGAGGCCGAGGGCATTCTGGCGTGGTGCGTGCGCGGCGCCGTGGAGTACCAGCGCGAAGGGCTGAACCCGCCGGTGGCCGTGCGTCAGGCCCGGGAGGATTACAAGAGCGACATGGATCTGCTGGCCGAGTGGCTGGATGAATGCTGCGAGGTGGGGCCGGCATTCGTGGAATCCAGCGCGAACCTGTGGGCGAGCTGGGAGGCGTTCGCCAAGGCGCGCGGCGAGCTGCGGTTCATCGCCAGCAGCAAGGCGTTGGGCCGGCGGCTTCAGTCGAGGGGGTTTGACGGATTCAAGAACTCCTACGGGCTACGGGGCCGGGGCCTACTTGGTATTCGGGCGCGTAATTTCGAGGGTTTCGAGTGACCCTACTTCGATCCGGTGCATTGGTAAAACACCCGATAGGTTTTAGACCAGCACGGGCTAACTCCCTGGGGGTGGCACACCTTCAATATTGGAAGTCGCCCGTCGAGGTACATCTCGGCGCCTGTGTATCCCCAATTTTTACAGCGCCGATCTGCCTCAGCGTTGGCTTGGGCGACGTCCCAATGCGCGATGGTTTCGGTTACCCCATCTTGGGGGATAAGTCGACGCCGAGCGACACATTGCCGTCCGCCTTACTCCCGCCAACCATTACCCAATTGAAATGTTCGGAAGGCGTCGCGCAACCCGCAAGAATTGCGCACAACGATATGAGCGTTTTTCTACGTATTTGCATGTTATGGCGGATTTGCCTTGGCTAAGTGCAAAAGATTACACGCAAATATTCACATGCGCTTTTGTTTTGGGTCGTGTGGGGCGTGTGAAGGCCGTTTTTATAGAAGTTTCTCATATGTGTACACAAGAAAAGTTTAGGAAAAAAGGCCCACAAACGACCCACACGACCCACGCAATTTTTTACGCATTCAGCACGCAGATTTTTGCATAAACCCGGCGGCGCCACAAACGCTGGCCGAGAAGGAGCCGAACATGAGTTTGGAAGCACGCTTCGCGCACAAGACCGAAGGAGACCGCCATGCATGCCATGGTCAATGAGCGCGGCCAGCGCATTGGCGAGGGGCACCGCCGCGCGGTGCTGACGGATGCCGAGGTGGATCAGCTGCTGGAGGATCGCGGGCCGGAAGACGCCCCCAAGCGGTCCTACTCGCAGTTGGCCAGGAAGTGGAAGATCAGCAAGTCGAGCGTGCGAGACATCTGCACCGGCCGGCGCCGCGGGCAGAAGGGCGAGCTTGTCGAGCGGCCCAAATCCCAAGGGGCGCGCGCCGACAAAGTGGAGTTGAGGGTGCGCGTGTCCCTCAAGGCGCGGGCTATCGTGCGTAGGAAGGGCGGGGCTCTGTGGCTTGAACAGCTCATCATGGATCACGCCACGCGCACCGCAAAGCCCGCTCTCTGAGCGGGTTTCGAGGCACACCCTCCAACCGTGCGCAGTGCGCAGTGTGGCAATTTCAAGGGTTGAAAATGGTCAGAATCTTCTACTCCGACGCGCTGGCCGATGAGATTTGCGAGCGGCTTTCCAACGGCGAGCCGCTGCGGGCGATCTGCCGCGATACGCACATGCCCACGTGGTCGGCGGTGTATCGATGGGTCAATGCAGACAAGGACTTCGCCCTGCGCGTGTCGAATGCGCGCGAGCTGGGCGCGGATGCCATCGCCGAGGACATCCTGAGCATCGCGGACACGCCGCAGATGGGCGAGGAAACCGAGGAGTCGGAGACCGGGATGAAGGTCAAACGGGCCGACATGCTCGGGCATCGCAAGCTGCAGATCGAGACGCGCCTGAAGCTCCTGGCGAAGTGGTGCCCGAAGAAGTACGGCGACAAGGCCGCCCTGGAGCTGACCGGCGCCGATGGCGGCCCGGTGCAGATCACCGACACCGAGCGGGCGGCCAAGATCGCGGCCATCCTGGCGGCGGCCAAGGCCCGCCGGGACGGGGACACGGACGATGTTACCGACCTCCTTTGACCCGTCGCTGTTGGCCTACCTGACGCCGCAGGAGGCCGCCGATCTTGACGCCCTGATCACAAGCGACCCGACGCCGTGGCGCCCGCTTGAAGGCCCGCAGCGGATGGCCTACGAGAGCGAGGCGGACATCATCGGGTACGGTGGGGCGGCCGGCGGCGGCAAGACCGACCTGGCCTGCGGCAAGGCCCTCACGCGGCACAGGAAAGCCATGATGCTGCGCCGGGTGGGCACCGAGCTGCCGGGCATCATCGACCGCCTCGAGGAGCTGATCGGGAGCCGCGATGGTTTCAACGGGCAGAACAACATCTGGCGCACGACGCGCTTTGACGGCATCCCGTTGCAGATCGAGCTGGGCGCGGTGCCCAACGCGGGCGACGAGCGCAAGTACCAGGGTCGGCCGCACGATCTGCTGGTGTTCGATGAGACGACGAACTTTCTCGTTGCCCAGGTGCGCTTCCTGCTCGGCTGGCTGCGCTCCACGGTGCCCGGGCAGCGCTGCCAGGCGCTGATGACGTTCAACCCGCCGACGAGCGCGGAAGGCCGGTGGGTGATCGATTTCTTCGCCCCGTGGCTTGACAAGAAGTTTCCCAAGCCGGCCAAGCCCGGCGAGCTGCGCTATGCGGCCTCGCTGCCGGCCAGCCCGCAGTTTCCGAACGGCCGCGATCTGTGGGTTGATGACGGCCGGCCCTTCGTGCTGGACCCGGCGGGCGACCCGCTCTACGACTTCGACCCGGCCAAATACGCACCTGACGACGTGATCCGGCCGCTATCGCGCACCTTCATCCCGTCGCGGATCTCCGACAACCCTTACCTGCTCGGGACTGGCTACATGGCAACCCTGCAATCCCTTCCGGAGCCGCTGCGCTCCCAGATGCTCAAGGGCGACTTCGCCGCGGGGATGGAGGACGACATCTGGCAGGTGATCCCGACCGCGTGGATCGAGGCGGCACAGGCCCGCTGGAAGCGGCCCGACAAGCTGGCCCCGATGGACTCGCTGGGCGTGGACGTTGCGCGGGGCGGAAAGGACAACACCGTGATCGCGCGGCGCCACGCGATGTGGTTTGACGAGCCGCTGACCTACCCGGGCAGCGCGACGCCGGACGGGCCGAACGTGGCAGGCTTGGTGATCGGGGCAAAGCGCAACGGGGCCCCGATTCACATCGACGTGATCGGCGTTGGCGCCAGCCCTTACGACTTCCTCAACGAGGCGGGCCAGCAGGTGGCGGGCGTCAATGTGTCGGAGTCGCCCACGGCGATGGACCGCAGCGGGCGAATCGGCTTCAAGAACCTGCGCAGCCAGCTGTGGTGGAAGTTCCGAGAGGCGCTGGACCCGGAGGCGAACACGGGCATCGCGTTGCCGCCAGACCCGCGCCTGCTGGCCGATCTGTGCGCGCCGAAGTGGGCGCTGTCGGGCTCGGTGATCCAGGTCGAGGGCCGCGACGATATCGTAAAACGCATCGGGCGATCTCCCGACTATGCATCCGCTTACATCCTGGCCTTGATCGATTCGCCCAAGATCGCCAATCTGCGGGCGCTGGGGGCCGCTACCAAGGAATACGACCCCTACGCATGACGCAGTGCGCGTGCCGTTCCTGCGACGCGCCAACATGGCCGCATGGAACAGCTCGACATCTCCCGCATCAGCATCGACGACCTGCGCTTTGCGCCGGGCATCGATGCGTTGTTGCGCGATTACGCAGCGGAATCGGCCATCGCGGGCCTGCCCGTTCCAAAGGCTGAATGGCTTACCTACGCGCGCATGGAGCATCACGGCGCGCTGCACGTAATCGGTGCGTACATCGACGGCCAGCTTGTGGGCTTCTGCAATGTGCTGGTCAGCCTGAGCCCCCACTACAGCGTACTGATTGCCGTTACCGAGTCGCTGTTTGTTTCCCCATCGCACCGCGGCACCGGTGCCGGCCTAGCCCTGCTACGCGAGGCCGAGAACGTGGCCCGCGAACGTGGCGCTGCGGGGATGCTGGTCAGCGCGCCTACCGGCGGCACCTTGGCGGCTGTGCTCGAGCGCAGCAAGGGCTTCCGCGAAACGAACCGCGCCTTCTTTCGGGGGCTGCAATGAGCGCGCTGGCGACAACCGGCCGAAGCCTGCCGGCCACGTCGCCCACCGCGATGGAGCGGGTGAGGGCGCTCGAGGCCCAGGTGCAGGCGCTGCCGCAAATCCAGATCCCTACCGACCATGTTATCCACGCCGGGCTCTACGCCCGGACGATCCGCATTCCCGTCGACGTGATCCTCACCGGCGCCGAGATCTCCTGCGCCACGCTCCTGATCGTGTCGGGCCACGTGGCCGTAACCGTGGGCGACGACACGCAGGAGCTGATCGGCTACCACGTTCTGCCGGCCGAGGCGGGCCGCAAGCAGGCTTTCCTGGCTCTGGCCGATACCGACCTGACCATGCTTTTTGCAACCGACGCCCGCGACATTGCGACGGCGGAGGGGCAATTCACAACCGAGCCGGAGCGCCTGATGTCCCGCGCCCCGGACGCCATCAACATCGTGACCATCACGGGAGACTGACCATGTCGGGAGCTACCACCGCCGCTTACGTTATCGGGGGCGCCATGCTGGCCAGTACCGCCTACTCGGCCTACGCCGGCAACAAAGCCGATCAGAACCAGCGCAGCGCGCAGCGCGCTTCGCTCGCCCAGGCCGACGCATCGGCCAAAGCGGCCGACGAGGCTACCAACAAGGCCAATCAGAAGCGCCCGGACATTGCCGGCGCGCTTTCTGCCGCGATGCAGTCGGGCAAGGCGGGGGCGTCGGGCACGATGCTGACCGGCCCGAGCGGTATCGACCCGGGCGCGCTGCAGCTCGGGAAAAGCACGCTGCTGGGCGGTTGATTCATGCCGAACCTGAGCGTTGATCGCCCCAAGTACCTTGCTCGCTGGGGCTACCTCAAGACCGAGCGCGCGAGCTGGTTTAGCCATTGGCAAGAGATCAGCACTCGACTGCTGCCGCGCGCCGGCCGCTTTTTCGTGCAGGACCGCAACAAGGGCAACAAGCGCCACAATCAGATCTACGACAGCACGGCTACTCAGGCGCTGTCGATCCTGTCCGCCGGCATGATGTCGGGCATGACGAGCCCGGCCCGGCCGTGGTTCCGCCTCACAACGGGCGACGATGACCTTGATGCGTACCAGCCGGTCAAGGTGTGGCTCGACCAGGTGTCGCGCTTGATGCTCAAGATCTTCCAGAGCAGCAACACCTACCGCGCTCTGCACACGATGTACGAAGAGCTTGGCGCGTTCGGGACGGGCGTATCGATCATGTCCGACGATTTCCGGTCGGTGATTCATCATCACCCGCTGACGGCCGGCGAATATGCGCTGACGACCGACTGGCGCGGAGACGTGACGACGCTGTACCGGGAGTTCCAGAAGACCGTCGGCCAGATCGTGAAGGAGTTCGGCTACAAGGCTTGTAGCCCAACGGTCCAAAACCTCTACGACCACGGGAACCTTGAGGCATGGATTACGCTGATCCACGCCATTGAGCCGCGCGCCGACCGCGACCCGAGCAAGAGCGATCCGCTGAACATGCCCTGGCGGTCGGTCTATTTCGAGATCGGCGGCAATCAGCAGCACTGCCTTCGCGAGTCCGGG
>WBZX01000791.1_pt1 | contig 26789 bp, 24 predicted proteins | sample 5204211 | NCBI WGS metagenome assembly WBZX01 (sample SAMN12344362, study PRJNA552823) | activated sludge metagenome | biome: Activated sludge suspended growth; feature: Nitrification reactor; material: Wastewater; isolation source: activated sludge from nitrification reactor of wastewater... | reverse complement strand
GGCCCTGACCCTGGACTGCGGTCGAGGGAACGTTGATGTCGGCTTGGCCGAGGGCGTTTCCTTCTTGGACGGCGGCGTCGAGGGTGCATTGGGCGTTGCCGGGAGCGGTCTCACAGACCCCGTCGCCAGGGTTGACGTCGTCACCGGCGATCCCGGCTGCCACGTTCACGGTGAAGGTCGCCGTCGGAGGGGCAGGCTCACAGGCGGTGGCAAACCAGAGGACTATCGCTGCGGTGGCGACGAGGCCGAGCCGACGTGTCCGGCGTCGGATCACAGCCATGGTGCTCGGTAGTCGCGACGAGCGGTACCCATGGGTGTCGGCGACGGCCGTGTCGGTGGTTCTGACCCCGTTCTTCGACATCGCCCGCTCCTGATCAGATCGCATTTGTGCTCGTCTTCCTCTGAGCTCGACGCTCCTGCGCGATCCAACGTCTGAACGCGGACGGTGATTGCGTGCCCCTTGAGAGTAGTTGTCGAGGGCCCGGTCGTCCGGTCGGACATACCAACCGGAACCTGCGCTCGTGGGCTCCGCCACAAAGGGCTCTGCCCTCGAATCCCGCTGCGTCGGCGTGATCCAGCGCTTCTCGAGGGCGGACACCTCTGGTGGCCGCACAGAGAGCCGAACTCGCCGGGATGACCATGGACGATCGAACACGGCCCAAGTTCGGTCGGCGGATCCAGGCTCGACTCGGGCGACGACCGATGCTGAAGCCGCCCCGACTTCGCCCAACGCGGCCAGACTGAGGACATGGCCACCGATCGAAACAAGAGCTCGAAGCCAGACCCCGGCTCCGACACAGATGGTGCTGAGGAGCTGGACCGGGAGCAGCGGTTGGGTGAGCAGCTCGAGGCGATGCTCTCCACCCGCCTGGCGCGCCGGATCGTGGGCGTCACCTTCGGTGGGATCTTGGTGATCGGTGCCCTGGCCTGGTGGGTGATCTTCGTCCCCTACACCAGCGGAGGACCCACCCCCATCACATGTGGCGCAATCCTCGACGCGATCCCCGGCCCCGAGGGAGAGGAGATCCGCCGGAACTACGACGAGGGCTGTGACGAGGCCAAGTCGACCCGGCGCAACACCGCTCTGGTGATCGCCGCCCTGGTCGTGGTGGCGGCAGCCACCGTGTCCACATGGCCTTCTGGCCGACTGGTCGACGGACCCGACGGATCGGGCCGAGACACGGCCCCGGGTGGGAGCGGAGGTGGGAGTGGGGGAGACGGCGACGACGATGCCAGCGCCAGCGAGCTGGTTCGTCTCGGCCTGGTCGACCCCGACGGTCGAGTTCGTTCACCCGACGAAGGGCCCGCGCCTGTGGTCCGGGCCACCACCAACAAGGCGGTCCCCAAGGACGCTCCGGTCGAGGAGGGCCCGGCCAGCGAGTTGATCCGCCTGGGGTTGATCAATCCAGCCGATGTCGCGGCCGTCGAGGGCGAAGGGGGCGATCCAGAAGCCGGTGAGGCCGAGCCGGGGCATTGAGGGTGGCACCTGGAAGTGCGGCTGACGCCGTTCGGCCTCGGGGATCGCGGTTGGGTGGCGACAGGACCTGACGGTACGGTCGCTGAGATGCGTTCGGCCCGAGTGATCCCTTGTCTCGATGTCACCGCCGGCCGAGTGGTCAAGGGCGTGAACTTCGTCGACCTGCGTGACGCCGGCGATCCGGTGGAGTTGGCGGCCCGCTACGACGCCGAGGGTGCCGATGAGGTCGTGTTCCTCGACATCACCGCCAGTTCCGACGACCGGGACACCATGGTCGACGTGGTGGCTCGCACCGCCGAGGAGGTGTTCATTCCTCTGACCGTTGGTGGCGGGATCCGTACCGTCGACGATGCCCGACGGATGTTGCGGGCCGGAGCCGACAAGGTTTCGCTCAACACCGCCGCCATAAACCGGCCCGAGACCATCAGCGACGTGGCCGACGAGTTCGGCAGCCAGTGCGCGGTGGTGGCCATAGACGCCCGGCGTCGCCAGCCGTCGGATTGCCAGTCGGGTTGGGGCGTGTTCACCCACGGCGGACGAAACCCGACCCCCCTCGACGCCATTGAGTGGGCGGTGGAAGCCGAGCGCCTCGGAGCGGGAGAGATCCTGCTCACCTCGATGGACCGTGACGGCACCCGGGACGGCTTCGACCTGGAACTGACCCGAACGGTGGCCGACGCAGTTGGCATCCCGGTGATCGCCAGCGGCGGCGTCGGCACCCTGGACCACCTGGTCCACGGGGTGGTGGAGGGCGGCGCCGATGCCGTGCTGGCTGCATCGATCTTCCACTTCGGTGAGCACACCGTGGCCGAAGCCAAAGCGGTCATGGCCGCGGCCGGCATCGCCGTCCGTCCCGCGCACGCCTGACCGATCAACACCCCTTTCGACGCGGCGGCGCATCTCGCGGCGGCACCGACCGATCCGCACATCGAGCGCCGGTCCCGTTACCGTCGAGGTCCCACCAAGAACTTCGCCCAACCGGGCTGATCGAGATGACTGACTCCAACGACGCGTCCACCGAACACCAAACCGATATGACTGCCGGCCCAGAGGCGGGCTCGACCTCGGGCCCAGAGGAGGGTTCGAACACCACGACCCCCCGGACGTTCGCGTCTTCGCGTGCCGACAAGCTGCCGGTGAAGATGATGAGCGACCGGATCCTGGTCAACCTCGAGACCGACGGCGAACGCCGGTCGACCGGAGGCATCCTGATCCCCGCCACCGCACAACTCGGTCGGCGACTGGCGTGGGGTGAGGTCGTGGCCATCGGGCCCAACGTCCGGTCCATGGAGGTCGGGGACCAGGTCCTGTTCAACCCCGAGGACCGCTACGAGGTCGAGGTGCGGGGCAGCGACTACATCATCTTGCGCGAGCGAGACATCCACGCGGTGGCCGCCAAGCGCCTCGAAGAGGGCTCTACCGGCCTCTACCTCTGAGGCGGCCGCTCGCTTCGGCGACCGAACCGGGTTCGGCTCCGCTGGGGCCCGCACCTACGATCAAAGCCATGCCCGACGTGACCCCGATCGCCATCCGAGACGAAGATCTCGCCACCGTCAAGTACGACCGTGACGGGCTGGTGCCGGCCATCGTCCAAGAGCAGGGCACCGGTGACGTGCTCATGATGGCGTGGATGAACGAGACCACGTTGCGTCGATCGCTCGAAGAGGGGCGCACGGTGTTTTGGAGCCGGTCTCGCCAGGAGGAATGGCGCAAGGGCGACACGTCGGGAGACCGGCAGTTCATCCGCTCCGCCTTCTATGACTGCGACGGCGACACGTTGCTGTTCGTTGTCGAACAAGAAGGTAAGGGCGCCTGCCACACCGGTGAGAAGTCCTGCTTCTACCGGGCCTTCGGCGGTTGAACCCGATGGAGGTGGCACCGTCTCTGCCCGAGGCCATGGTTCACCCCAGCCGTGAGGAGTTCCGCACGCTGGCCCGCACCCACACCGTCGTGCCGGTTTGGACCGAGCTGCTCGCCGACTTCATCACCCCGGTCGCGGCCTTCGCCCGCCTCACCCGCAGCGGAGAGCCCGGTTTCGTCCTGGAGTCGGTCGAACATGGTGAGCGCTGGAGCCGCTGGTCCTTCGTGGGCCGCCGCCCTGCCGCCACCCTGGTGTCGCGCGGTCTCGAGGTCACGGCCACGTTGGGCGACGTGGATGCCGACACCGCCCAGACGGTGGGAGCCGCCCTCGGCGCAGTTCCGCTGGACCACGGGATCCTCGCCACCGTCGAGGCGCTCCTCGAACAGTTCCGGTCCCCCGAACACGACCGCCTGCCCCCGCTCCACGGCGGTCTGGTCGGCTACCTCGGCTACGACGTGGTGCGGGAGGTCGAGAACCTCCCCGACGTACCCACCGACGACCAGGACCTCCCCGACGCCGTCCAGTACGTGATCGGCGAGCTCGCCGCTTTCGACCACTGGCGCCAACAGGTCACGCTTCTGGCCAACTCCTTCGTCACCCCCGGGCTATCTGATGCCGAACTCGACGCCCGCTACGACGCCGCCGTCGCACGGTTGGCCCGGCTGGCCGCCGACGGTGCATCCCCGCTCGATGAGCCGCTGGTCGCCCCGCCGGACCCGTCCGACTCGCTGCCCGAGGTCACCTCCAACCTGGCCAGTGGGGCCTATGAGGCCGCTGTCGCCGCCTCCAAGGAGCACATCCTGGCCGGAGACATCTTCCAGGTCGTGCTGTCCCAGCGGTTCGACTTCAAGCTCGACGCTGACCCCTTCGACGTCTACCGGGTGCTGCGCCAGATCAACCCGAGCCCCTACATGTACTTGTTCCGGGCCGCAGAGGTGACGCTGGTGGGTTCGTCGCCCGAACCGATGGTTCAGCTCCTCGACGGCGAGGTCATCTCCCGGCCGATCGCGGGAACCCGCTACCGGGGTAGCACCGAAGAAGAGGACCGTCGTCTCGGAGCCGAGCTTCGCGAACACCCCAAGGAGGTGGCCGAGCACGTGATGTTGGTGGACCTGGCCCGCAACGATGTCGGTCGCGTGGTCACCTTCGGCACCGAGCGGGTCACCGAGATGATGACGCTGGAGCGTTACAGCCACGTCATGCACCTCACCTCGGAGGTGCGCGGCGCCTTGGCCGAGGGCCGTACCCCGATCGACGTGTTGCGGGCCACACTGCCGGCGGGCACGGTCTCGGGTGCGCCGAAGGTACGGGCCATGGAGATCATCGACGACTTCGAGCCGACCAAACGAGGCCCCTACGCCGGGGTGCTGGGCTACCTCGACTTCTCGGGGAACATCGACACCGCAATCGCCATCCGCACCATGGTCTGCCTGCCGACGGTAGGGCCAGCGTTCAGGCCGGTGCTGGGGTGGTGGTCGACTCGATCCCCGCCCACGAAGAGCTCGAGACCCGCAACAAGGCCAGGGCGTTGCTGGCCGCGGTGCCTGCCGCACGCAGGATGACAGCGGCACGCCGGGCCACGGCCGATCGCTGATCCCGACCGCCACACTGGAACCATGTCAGAACCAGACCTCGTCCTAGCCGTCTCCGTGTTCGCCCGCGTCCAGCGAGACGTGGTGGTGGTCGAAGGTCCCGATGCCGCCGCCTACCTCCAAGGTCAGCTCAGCCAGGACGTGGCTGCGCTGGCCGTGGGCCAGTCGGCTTCCACCTTCGTGCTGGCCCCGCAGGGCAAGGTCGAAGGGTGGGGGAGGGTCACACGGCGGGCGCCCGACCACTTCGAGGTCCTGGTCGACGCCGGAGCCGGCCCGGCCTGGGAGGCACGGCTGCGTCGATTCCTCCTGCGGACCAAGGCCGAGATAGAGGTTCGACCCGGCGTGGATGTGGTGGCGGTGAGAGGCCCTGGTTCCAACGCCGCGGTGGGTGCACACTGTGGCCGTGATGCGGGCTGGCCCGGCATGGACGGGGCCGACGTGGTGGGAGCCGACACCGACCTCGACGACGTGGTCACCCGCCTGCGCGCCGAAGGCTTCGTAGAGGCGAACCCAGACCAGCTCGACGCCTTGCGGATCTCGGCGGGTGTGCCTCGTTGGGGTGCCGAACTGGACCCCGACACCATCCCGGCCGCGGCTGGCCAGTGGGTGATCGACAGCTCGGTCAGCTTCACCAAGGGTTGCTACACCGGCCAGGAGCTGGTGGCCCGAGTCGACAGCCGAGGAGGCAACGTGCCCCGCCTCCTGCACCGCCTGGTGGTTCAGGGCCCGGCCCCGGCCCCGGGGACCCCCGTCATGGTCGAAGGCGCCGAGGTCGGAGCGGTGACCTCCAGTGCCGACGCCTTCGACGGAATCGAAACAGACCTGGAAGGCGCTCAAGGCTCGGTGGCGTTGGCCTGGGTGGCAAGGGCCCACATCGCCGGTGACGCAGGTGAACCGGCCGAGGTCGGTGGCCACCCGGCCCGGCTTTTGCCGCCGCCGACCACGTCCACAAACTGACCAGGCCCGCCCCCGATCACAGCCGGTTCGCTCGCCGCCTTGACGTGAGCGCAAGGCGGTCGTTTGCGACCTACCATCGGCCACGGTGAACCACTACGAGGCCCTCGGGGTGACCCCCGATGCCCGGCCATCGGAGATCCGGGCTGCATATCTGGCGTTGGCACGCGAACACCACCCCGATTTCCACGCCGATGACCCTCCCGTCGAACGTGACCTCCACGTCCGGCGAATGAAGGCAGTGACCGAAGCGTGGGACGTCTTGAGCCACGTCGATCGTCGTCGGCACTACGACGAGACCCTCGCTGGCGGTTCCAGGGTCACCAGCGCAGGGCCGGCATCTGAACGCCAACGGGTCCGTCCTGAGGTGACCGTGCCCGCGGGCAAGGGGTGGACCCCACGGACCGGTGACGATGGGTGGATGGATGATCACGCCGGCTGGGCTGCCGAGCGAGACCGGATCGTTCCCGACACCGACGCCGTCGACCCGACCCCCCACCCCGCCCGGTTGGTGCCGGTGGCGCTGTTCGGGGCGGCGATGGTGTGTGGGTTCGTGGGGCTTGCGGTGCAGTCACGACCGATGCTGGCCGTTGCTGTCGTCGGGGTCGTGGTCTCCTCGGTGCTGTTCATGGTCATGCCGTTGGTGACCATGACCCGAAACGGCCGGAACCGTGGAGCCGCCGACGCCCCCAGCGCCACGGCTCGGCGCACCCCCTTCACCGGAACGTGACCCGACGGGTAGGTTCGGCGGGCCATGACCACCTACCTCGATCGCATCATCGACGCCCACCGAGCTGCCGCCGCCGCAGATGCCCGAACGCTCGAGAGCCTGACCTCCAGGGTCAGTGACCTAGCCCCCACCCGGGGGTTCGGCCGGGCTCTGGCCGACACCGACGGGCTTGGCGTCATCGCCGAGGTCAAACGCCGTTCCCCCTCGAAGGGACCGTTGGCCCCAGACCTGGACCCGGCCATCCTGGCCGGTCAGTACCTCGCCGGCGGGGCGTCGGCGCTGTCGGTGCTGACCGACGTCGACTGGTTCGGCGGATCACCAGAAGACCTGGCCGCGGCCCGAGCTGCGGTGCCGTTGCCGGTGTTGCGCAAGGACTTCACCGTGTGTGAGAACGACGTGGCCGACGCCCGACTGATGGGGGCTGACTGCGTTCTGTTGATAGTGGCGGCGCTCAGCCAGACCGAACTGGCCGCGTTCCACGCTCTGGCAGTTGAGCTGGGCTTGGACGTCTTGGTCGAGGTCCACGACGAGCCCGAACTGGAAAGGGCCCTAGAGGTAGGGGCCACGGTCATCGGCGTCAACCAGCGCGACCTGGTCACCTTCCAGGTCGACACCGACAGGGCCGTGAGGATGGCTCCGCTCATGCCTGCTGGTGTGGTCCGGGTGGCCGAGTCCGGTGTCCGCGGCCCTGACGACGCCGCTCGCCTGGCCGAGGCCGGCTACCACGCCGTGCTGGTCGGTGAATCGCTGGTCACCTCGGGTGACCCACGAGGTGGGGTGGCGGCCCTCCGGGCCGCGGGCTGACAGACCCGGACCATCTCGGTGACCAGCGGGCTGAGCGGCCCGCGCCGACTACTCCCGCACGGGTCCGGCGGGCCACACTGGACGGAGCATCCGTGCCGTCCCATGCCTGTCTCCCTCGCCCTGTTCCGCCCGGCCCTGGTGGCCATAGTCCTGGTCGTGGCCGGGGTGTCGTTGTCGGGTTGTGGCGACGATGTGAACACCACTGCGGATCGGACGGCGTCTTCACCGGTCACCGTCGAGGCCTGGATCGAGGTGCCTGCCAACCCGACCACCGCGGCGGCGCGCCTGGTCATCGACAACCACCAGGCCCACCCCGACCATCTGATCGCCGTGTCCAGTCCCGATGCCGCCAGCGCCGGTGTGCACCGCTCCAAGACCGACGAGCACGGGCGAGCGACCATGGATGACGTGGCGAGCCTGGAGATCCCAGCAGACTCGACCCTGGACTTCTCCGGCACCGGGCTGCACGTGATGATCACCGGCTTGCGCCGGGACTTGGAGGCCGGAGACTCCGTGACCCTGGTCCTCACCTTCGAGACGGCGGCGAAGGTCACCGTGGCTGCCGAGGTGGTGGAGCCGGGGACCACGCCAGGAACCGGAGACGGCCACAACCACACCGAGGATCGCTGATGGGCACCGACATGACCAGACGTCACCTGCTCGAGATGGGGGTGGGGCTGACGGGCCTGGCCCTGGTCGGCTGCTCGGATCTGGGCCGCCAGAGCACACCGGATCGAAAAGATCCCAACCGTGGGTTCGGCGGCACCCTGCTGGAACCCCCTTTCACCAAGCCCGACGTGACCCTGGCCGACCTCGACGGAAAGCCCTTTCCCTTCATCGAGGCAACCGACGGTCAGCTCACGGTGTTGTTCTTCGGATACACGAACTGCCCCGACATCTGCCCGGTGTTCCTCCAGACCATCGCCCGAGCCCGTGAAGCCATCGGTGCGGGGCCGGGTAGTCGCCCCCAGGTCCTCTTCGTGGGCGTCGACGTCGCCCGTGACACACCCGAAGCGATGCGCAAATACCTCGACCGCATCGATCCCACCTTCGTCGGTCTCACCGGAGATCCCGTCGAGATCGACAGGCTGATCACCGAACTGCACATGCCGCCGGTGGTGCTGGAAGAACCCGGGCCCGACGGGTCCTACATGGTCGGCCATCCCGCCACCGCCACCGTGTTCTCCCGCGACAACCTGGCCCACCGCATCTACCCGACCGGGGTCAGCGCCGAACAGGGAACCCGTATGGAGGTGTGGGCCAACGACCTGCCCCGCCTAGACGAGGGGACGTGGAAGTGAGCGAAGGAACCCGTCCTACGAAAGGCGCCCTCTCGTGAACTGGTGGTGCGCCTCATCTGGCGAGGCGTGGACCTGGTCGTGGCAGACGCCCTACCTCGGCGCCCTAGTCATCCTGGCCGGTGTCGTCGGTGTGGCCGGGTGGTGGTCGACCCGGGGTCGTCACCAACCGTGGGCGCACACCACCCCCGAGCAGTGGAAGTCGGCTGCGGCCGCCCACGACCGAGAGGTCCACACGCTGGTGGCCGGCACCCCGAGGGGCCGGTCGGTGTCACTGGTGCTCGGGAGCATCGGGATGTGGCTGGTCATCGACTGGCCGTTGGCCAGCCTGGGTGCGGGGTACCTGGCCACCGCCCAGATGGCCCGCCAGATACTCATGGTCATGGTGGTGGCGCCCTTGCTCCTGTTCGCCATACCCCCGGCGCTGGCCATCGCCGCCGTCGGCTGGGGGAAGGCCCTGACCGTGCTGCGCTGGACGGCCCGACCCCGCTTCGCCGTCCCGTTCGCGGCCCTCACCCTCATCGTGGTCAACACCCCCGCGGTGGTCGACCCGCTGTTGGCCAGCCCGTTCAGCTCGTTTCTGATGGACCTGGTGTGGACGCTGGCCGGATTCGCACTGTGGATGCCGGTGCAGTGCCCACACCCAGGCGTGAAGCGACTCACCGGGCCGGCGGCGCTCGGCTACCTGATCGCCCAGTCCATCGTGCCGGTGCTGCCCGGGTTCTTCATGACCTGGGCCGACTACCCGATCTACGCCACCTACGAGTTGGCCCCCCGGGTGATCGAAGGCTTCGACGCCATCACCGACCAGCAGACCGCCGCCGCCGTGCTCCAGGTGGGGGGCATGGTGTTGCTGTGGTTGCAGATCGGCTACCGCTTCCTCACCTGGGGCCACGCCCAGATGGCCAACGACCAGCGAGGTTCACGATCCCTGTCGGGATCAGGACTCCGCTAAGTGTCCTAGCGGATAGGTCCGGTCGTCGTCGCTACCAGGTTGACCAGACCGAGGCTTCGCCTCGGTTTAACCATGCCGTGCTTATGGGTCGGTCCGCCTATAGGCGCACCTCCTAATCCTGGATCCGCCGGTCGGGGGCTCCGCCACAAATGGCTCTGCCCCCCTACCCTCGCCCGGTAGTGCTGCTTCAGCTCGTCACACAGCCGAACGAGTGGACCTATCCGCTCGGGTCCTTTGGCGGTTGAGTCGGGAATGGGCACGGGTCTGACCACCGACGCGACCTATCGTTGCTCGCGTGTTCGTGAAGATCTGCGGCATCACCCGAGAGGATGACGCTCTGCTGGCCGTGGCCATGGGGGCCGACGCGGTGGGCTTCGTGTTCGCGCCGTCCCGCCGCCAGGTCGCACCCGCCCTGGCCCGTGACATCGCCCGGCGCCTACCGCCCGAGGTGCTCACCGTCGGCGTCTTCCGAGACGAGGCACCGGCCCGGGTGGTCGACATCGTCAACTCCTCGGGTCTCAAGGCCGCTCAGCTTCACGGCCACGAATCCACCGAAGACGTGGCCTTCGTGGCCGAGCGGGTCCCGTGGGTGATCAAGGCGTTCGGGGCCAACGATTCAGCCCGTGCCCGCGCCGATCGCTTCGGGGCCACCGCGGTTCTGCTCGATGCCGTCGAACCCGGATCGGGTCAGACCTTCGACTGGAACCTGGCCGCCCGGCACCGTCGGGAACACCCGAGCCAGCGGCTGTTGTTGGCCGGTGGTCTTACCCCCGACAACGTGGCCGAGGCCATCGCCACCGTCCGGCCGTGGGGGGTAGATGTGTCCACCGGCGTAGAGGCCGAACACGGTGGGCCCGGGGTCAAAGATGCCCGCAGGGTCATGGCCTTCGTGGAGCGGGCCAAAGCGGCGGGGGCCGACCTGCCCGAAGATCTGGACGCCGACCTTCCCCCCATGCCCTACGACTGGATGAACGACGACCATGGCGACCACGGCGCCCGAGTCGTTCGCGATGGCCACGGAACCAATGCCGGGGGGATGCCCGGCGGGGTCCAAGGCGAGTTCATCGACGCCGAAGACCTGGGCTGGGAGGCGATGTGAGCCCCAGCCGACGTGACACGTCGCGTCACCCCCGGCTCCGCTGGTTCGCACAGGTGGCTGGCCACGGGCGGCGCACGGCCTGACCCGGCCCCGGCCGGGTCGCTTCGTGTCGCGTCCACAGGACCCGACCCGACGTCGGACCGTCACCGTTAGCGGCGGACCGGTTCGTCTCACACCTCGGCTTGACCGGGGCGTGCCCGTCTGGTCGGCTCGCTGTGGGCCATCCCCTGATCCAGCCCAACGTCGTCGAGGAAGGTCCTCATGTCCGAACCGAACCAACCCGAACCGGGACATTCGTTCCCGGAACCCCAAAACGTGACCAGCCCGTTCCTGGACTCGATTATGGGAGAACCCGATGCCGGCGGCCGGTTCGGTCGTTTCGGCGGGCGTTTCGTGCCCGAGACGCTCATGCCAGCATGCATCGAGCTGGACGCGGCCTTTCGTGACGCGTGGGCCGACCCCGAGTTTCGATCCGAGCTCGACGGGCTGCTGACCGACTACGCCGGTCGACCGTCACCGCTCACCGAGTGCCATCGCCTGTCGGCCGAGCTCGGTGTACGGGTCCTGCTCAAGCGGGAAGACCTGAACCACACCGGGTCCCACAAGATCAACAACGTGCTGGGCCAGGCGCTGCTCACCAAACGGATGGGCAAGAAGCGCCTGGTAGCTGAGACCGGCGCCGGCCAACACGGCGTTGCCACCGCCACCGCCGCCGCCCTGATGGGGTTCGAGTGCACCGTCTACATGGGCGAGGTGGACATGGAACGCCAGAAGCTCAACGTGTTCAGGATGCGCCTGCTCGGCGCCGAGGTGAAACCAGCTTCCTCGGGTAGCCGCACCCTCAAGGACGCGGTCAACGAAGCCATGCGTGACTGGGTGGCCACGGTGGAGACCAGCCACTACTGCCTCGGCTCGGTCATGGGCCCGCATCCGTACCCGTGGATGGTGCGTGAGCTTCACCGCGTGTTGGGTACCGAGGCCCGCGAACAGTCCCGGACCCTGCTGGGAGGATCTGACCCCGACGTGGTGGTGGCCTGTGTCGGCGGGGGATCCAACGCCGCGGGGATCTTCTCGGGATTCGCCGACACCACCGCCGAGCTGGTCGGGGTCGAACCGGCCGGAGGTGCCGCGGTCGGGGCGGGCGTGCCCGGCGTGGTACACGGGATGGCGTCGTTCCTGATGCAAGACGAGTGGGGTCAGGTCGAAGAAGCACACTCGATCTCCGCCGGCCTCGACTATCCGGGAGTGGGCCCCGAACACGCCCACCTGGCCGACACCGGTCGGGCCACCTACCACCCGGTGACCGACGACGAAGTGATCAACGCCTTCCAGGTGTTGAGCCGTACCGAGGGGATCATCCCCGCTCTGGAACCGGCCCACGCCCTGGCCTGGGTGATCCGAGAAGCCCCGGCACTGGCCGGACGCACGGTGCTGGTGAACCTGTCGGGTCGGGGAGACAAGGACGTGGCCCAGATGATGGACATCTTGGAGGACAAGCTGTGACCCTCGACCTTCCCCCTGTGGCCGAGCTGGACCCCGGCCCCCTCGAAGTGCACCTGCGAGCCCGACGAGAAGCTGGTGCCAAGTTGTTGGTTCCCTACCTCACCGGCGGCCTGGGCAACTGGACAGAGGTGGTACGGGCCGTGGCTGACGCCGGGGCCGACGCCGTGGAGATCGGTATCCCGTTCTCCGACCCGGTGATGGACGGCCCGACCATCCAGGCTGCATCGGAACGGGCGCTGGCCGAGGGGACCACCCCCGAGACCGTGTTCAGCGGTCTCAGAGGCATCGATGCAGGGGTACCGGTCCTGGCCATGACCTACTACAACCTCGTGTTCCACATGGGAGACGAACGCTTCGCCGGAGAGATGGCCGAAGCCGGGTTCAGCGGGATGATCCTTCCCGACGTTCCCATGGAGGAGCAGGGTCCGTGGCGGGCCGCGGCCGACGAGGCCGGGATCGAGACCGTGTTGTTGGCCGGTCCGATCACCCCAGACGACCGGTTGCAGGCCGTATGTGACCGTTCCCGCGGTTACGTCTACGGGGTGAACCTCATGGGTGTGACCGGTGAACGGGCTTCTCTGGGGGAACAGGCCGCTCGGCTGGCCGGACGCCTGAAGGCGGCCACCGACAAGCCGGTCCTGATGGGTTTCGGGGTGTCCACCCCCGAGCAGGCCGTGGAGGTGGCCGAGGTCAGCGACGGTGTGATCGTGGGAACGGCCCTGGTGAGGCGCCTGCTCGACGGCGGTGGTGCCGATGAAGCGCACCGCTTCATCTCAGACCTCCGTCGGGCCCTCGACGACACCTGACCGATCAGACTTGGCTTGTGCTCGATTCTCCCTGGTCACCCAGGCGAATTCGGCTTTCTCAGCGGCCACCATCTGTTCGGTTGTCTGATGATCTGGAGCGGGGGGACAAGAGCGGGGGTTCGGGGGGCAGAGCCCTTTGTGGCGGAGCCCCCGACCTGCGGAGATCGGCTTTGCCGGTCGTAGCAGCGAAGACGTCGGCCTGTCAGGCCGGCAACCCAACTCCGCCGGAAGGCTCTGCCTTTCGGCGGATCCAGGCCTAGGAGGTGAGCCGATAGGCGAGCCGACCCATAAGCACGGCATGGCTAAACCGAGGCGAAGCCTCGGTCTGGTCAACCTGGTAGCGACGACGATCGGACCTATCCGCTAGGACCCTTAGATCAGGTGGGGCTGAAGATGGCTCCGGTGACCACCCAGGAGCCGTCGATCTGCTTCATGTTGAACTGGATGGTGCCGGGGTCGCCTCGGAACAGACACGACGACTGGCCGAACTCGCCGGTGTTGCACTTGTTGTAGAGCTGGTAGTCGCCAGGGGCAGCGGCGAAGACGCCATCAACGGCGATCGGTTCGGCCACGGTTCCGGCCGCCACCCGATCTCCGGCCTTCCATGCCGCATACAGAGCGTCGGCGGCCTGTTGTGGTTCGGGCGTGCCAGCCGGGCCGGGGACCGTGTCACCGGTAGGTGGGGTGGTCGGCGTCGACGCGGTGGTGGTTGGGCCACCGGTGGTCGGCACCGCCGTGGCGGCATCGCCGATCTGGGCCGTCACCTCGGGACCGGCGTCGGCGTCGTTCGTGGCGTCATCAGCGGTGCAGCCAGTGAAGGCCGTCAACGTCAGGCCGCCGACCATCAGGACCATGGGGACGCGGCCCACAAGGTGTCGGGCGACCCGACCCGACCCGATCCGGCCGAACAGATGGCGATTCACGTGGATGTTCATGACGTGTCGACGGTAGTGGCCGGCGACCAACCTCGAAACGTCAGACCTCGCGACCGCGTGGACCTAGCCGACGCCGGAGCTCAATGCAGGTGGGTCTGGAAGAAGTCGACGGTTCTGGCCCAGGCCAGCTCGGCGGCCACGGGATCGTGGGCTGGCGGTCGGTCGGCCTCGGCGAACCAGTGGCCGGTACCGGCGTAGCGGTGGAAGTCGACACTGCGCCCGACCAGGCGTAGCTGCGCCTCTAGGTAGTTGACATCGTCCTCGGAGGTGAACTCGTCGTGTTCGGCGAAATGTCCCTGCACCGGGGCGCGCATCGGCTCGAAGTCGATGTCCTGGCTGCCGTAGTAGATGCTCACAGCACCGACCTGGTCGGCGAAGCGCGTCGCCGCCCACAGCGCCCACGACGCCCCCATCGAAAAGCCGAGCACGCCGACGGGCCCATCTGAGGTGGCGGGCATGCGGGCCAGAGCGGTCAGCGACGACACCACCAGGCCCGCGGTCTGGTTGGGGTCGGTGGCGGCCAGCAGCGCCTCGGCCTCATCTGGGGTGGCAGCGGTCTGATCGCCGCCGTGGAGGTCGGGAGCCAGGGCTACGAAACCGGCATCGGCTAGGCGGTCACACACGGTGCGGAAGTAGGGGGTGAGGCCCCACCACGAGTGCAACACCAAGATGCCGGGGCCGTGGCCGGAATCAGGAGCCACCACGTAGCCGGTACCGGCCGATCCGCTCACTTCGCGTCCTCTCCCATCGCCGGTGGGCGGGGTGAGGATCGGTCAGGTCGGTGGGGATGGTGGGGTGGAGTTGCCACTGGCCGGCCTTGATCTGTAAGTGCCCGGGGCGGGACTTGAACCCGCACGCCCTTTCGGACAGTGGATTTTGAGTCCACCGCGTCTGCCATTCCGCCACCCGGGCGGGTGGTGCGAGGAGCCAGTCTAGAGCCCCCGGCCGAGAGGTCACATCTCGACCATGGTCAACCGAGGCGAAGCCTCGGTCTGATCGACCTCGCAGCGACGATGATTGGTCCTATTCGCTAGGACCTTCAGGCCAGTCCGGGGACCGATCAGTCTCCGGCCAGGGCCTTCAACAGGTTCTTGGGGGTGTCCTTGGGGCTGATCTTGGGCCAGGCATGGCTGATCTTGCCGGTCTCGTCGATCAGGAACGCCGAGCGGATGATGCCGAAGTACTTCTTGCCGTACATCGACTTCTCACCCCAAACCCCGTAGGACTCGGCGGTGACATGGTCGGGATCGGACAGCAGGGTGAAGCCCAGGTCGTACTTGTCGCGGAATTTGGCCAGTTTGGCCGGGGCATCGGGGCTGATGCCCAAGATCACCGTGTCTCCGATGTCTCCGCTGATGTCTCGGAGCGCACATGACTGGGTGGTGCATCCCGGGGTGTCGGCCTTCGGGTAGAAGTACACGAGCACCTTTTGGCCCTTGAAAGCGGACAGGCGCACCTTGGTGTCGGTGTGGTCAGCCAGGTGGAACGCTGGCGCACGATCGCCAGCCGAGGGAGCATCAGCCATGGCCTCACCCTAGGAGACCGGGCGGGCCCGGGTGGCCGACATGGCGTCGGCGACCGAGTTCGCCAGGGTGGACTCGCCGAGCGAATCCAGCGGTACCGGCAGCGGGATCCGCCAGTTCGGGTGCTGGTCGATGGTGCCGGGCACGTTCGGACGATGGACGGCACCAGCGAGGTCGTCCAGGGCCACGGTTGCCACCATGGCCGGAGATGCCGCCACCGCGGCTTGGGCAGCCACCACGATCTGGTCGGTGGCGGCGTCGTCAGGCGACGAAGCGGCCACCCTTAGTCGGTGTCGCAGTTCGTGGTCACCATCGGGGGGAATCGTGACTGCGGCGGCGTCGAGGTCTCGGAGGTCCGCTCCGCTCCACACCCCGGCGATGGTCGGCAGGTCGTGGGTGGTGACAGCGGCCATGGACTGAGCTGGCCAAGTGGACGGCGGCTGGTCCTCGAACCACAGCAGACGGGTCGACAGCACCCCCGCCTGCCCCAACACGTCTCGGACACCGGGCTCCACTGTTCCGAGATCCTCACCCACCACAATGGCCGCGGCCCGGGTGCTCTCGATGGCCAGCACGTGCAACAGGTCCTGGTCGACGAAGTGGACGTATGCACCGCGGGAAGGCTCCATACCTGGCGGGATCCAGTACAGGCGGAACAAGCCCATCACGTGATCGACGCGCAGACCTCGGGCGTGGCGCAGCACGGTGCGCAGGGTTTCGGCGAAAGGCTGGTACCCGACTCCGTCGAGGCGCCGCGGAATGAACGGCGGCAGCCCCCAGTCCTGGCCGTCTCGGCCCAACGGGTCAGGCGGGGCGCCGATGCGGACCCCAGGCGCGATCAGGTCCTGCCATTCCCAGGCGTCGAAACCGTCAGGCGCGAAACCCACGGCCAGGTCGGTCATGGTCAGCTTCTGGTCTAGGCACGTGCCAGCTAACGACAGTTGCTGATCGGCCAGCCATTGCAGCCAGCACCAGAACTTGACCCGGTCCGACTCGGCATCGACCACTCGCCGAACCGCATCGGTCTGAGGTCGTTGCAGCTCGGCCGGCCACCGTGACCAGTCCGGTTGGCCCAGTCCGTCAGCAATGGTGCAGAAGGCTCCCCACCTCTCCAACGGCGCGCCGCCCCGGCGGCAGAACTGGTGGAACTCGATGCTGGGCCGGTCCTTGGTCGCGGCCCAAACTGCCTCGAGAGCGCCACGCTTCACCGCCCACACCGCTGATCGGTCGATGGTCAACCAGCCCCGGCTATCGGTCTGGTGGTTCAGGGCCACTCCCTCGGACCGCCATCGCCCGGCGTCTGCCAGATCTGCGAACCCGGGGACCGTGTCCAGATCGATCAGCATCGGGTCCAGCCAGCGGCGCGTGCTCGGGGAGTACGGGCTGTTGGGTGGGGATGGCGACGGGGTGGGAGCGTGCAGCGGATTCAGTCCCACCAGTCCCGCACCTCGACTTTGGGCCCACTCCACCAACACGGCCAGGTCGCCCAGATCACCGATCCCCCAACTCGTCGATCGGCGAGCCGCATACAGCTGGGCGGTGACACCCCAGACGCGCAGGTCGGGCGGAAGGTAACACCGCCCGGGCGAGACCAGCAGGGGGCGACCCACCCCCTGTTCATCCACCAACCGGTGGTACCCGACGGGTAGATCTACGGGAAGTTGCCAGGAACCGTCGCCACGAACCGTTGGATTCGGGTGCCCGCCGGCGCGCTCGACCTCCGATCCGTCCTCGAGCACCACCATCGATCCGCCCGGAACCGACCTCGGGGGTGATCCCGCGATCATCACGATCGTGGCCGGCGGGACCGGCGGCCCTTCGATCCCCATGGCCACGTGCATCGCCTCGATCACATCGGCATCCACGGTCCTTTCCCGCCCGAAACCGTCGAAGAACCGAGGCTGCACGCCAGCCCAATCAGTTCCACTCAGGGCGGGGTCGAGTGACTTCACCTCCCCATGCTGCCCGCCCACCGAAGCGGCCGCGGTCGATGCCACGCCGTGCTCGATGAGGCGAGTCGCCCATCGGTTCGCCGATCGGCTCACCCCCTCGACGCCTGGCCGAAGACGCAAAGGGACCGGCCCGGGGTCGCCGCATCCGTTTGGTTGACAAGGGCGTGCCCTACCCGCCAGGTCCCGTACACTCGCCGTGTGGGCCGAACCCTGATCGAACGTCGCCTCCGAGATGTCTCCGAGCGGATGAAGCAGGTCGGACGCGAGCTGTCGGTGGTGGAAGAACAGCTTGCCCACCTCGTCGATGAAGCCGACGAGGCCCGAATCAGGGCATTGGTGTCAGAGACTCCCTTGGCTGGGCATGATCACCACGAGGCCCAACGCCACGCCGATGCCATGAGTCGCCACCGAGACAGCCTCGTGGCAGAGTTGGCTGAACTGGACCAAACCCAGAACGAACTACTCGACCGGCTCATGACCACGGCCCCGTCGCCATGACCGTCTACGGTCGAACGAACCTGAACACCCCCAACACTGGAGAGCAACGGTGCCCACCCGTGTAGTGATCGCAGAAGACGAGGCCATCATCCGCCTCGACCTCAAGGAAACCCTGGAAGAAGAGGGCTACGAGGTGGTGGCCGAGACCGGCCGCGGTGACGAGGCGGTGGAACTCGTTAGAGAGCACCGCCCCGACGTGGCCATCCTCGACATCAAGATGCCTGGGCTCGATGGCCTATCCGCCGCCCGCGAGATAGCGGGGGAGCGTTGGTCGGCGGTACTCATCCTCACCGCCTTCTCTCAGCGAGACCTCATCGAGCGTGCCCGTGACGCCGGAGCGTTGGCATACCTGGTGAAGCCGTTCCAGAAGTCAGACCTGTTCCCGGCCATCGAGGTGGCCGTAGGTCGATTCCGTGAGCTCAAGGCCTTGCACGAGCAGGCCACCTCGCTGGAAGAGCAGTTGGAGACCCGCAAGACCGTCGATCGGGCCAAGGGTCAACTGATGGACAACAACGGGTTGTCGGAAGCCGATGCCTTCGCCTTCATCCAAAAGACGGCCATGAAGGAACGCTCCACCATGCGAGACATCGCCCAGCGAGTCCTCGACGGAGACCTCCAACCCGCTTGAGCCCTGCGGGGCGCGACAGGAGATGGGCCCGACCGGTTGGTCGGCCGGGCCCACCCGCCACGCCCCGCGGTCCGGACCCTTTCGGGTCGAGACCGACAAGGCGAGGGCGACATGTACCTATCCGCTTGGGTCCTTGGCTTGGAGTCCGCGGAGTCAGATCTCCTGGGCCAGTTTGGCAATGGCAGTCAATTGTTCGACCGTTGCCACTTCTCCGCCAACTGAGAGCTCCACGCCGCCGGTCACCACGAAGTCTCCGCTGGCCCCAGCCAGGATCAGCATTGGGCTGCCGGTGGTGATCAGGATCGCGTCGTTGAGGCCGGCAACTTCGGTGGCGTCCTCCTGGATCTCCCTTTGACCAGCCAGGAAAGGACGTGCGTTCCACTGGATGTTGGCCACGGTGGCACCCTCGGGAAACCCGTCCATCTCGATGGCGTAGCTGCAGTTCGGTGTTGTCCAGGCAGAATTGGGTTGAGCGTTCACGATCGTCACCCCGAGGATTTCACCGACCTGGGCTCCGGTGATCTCAGAGCACACATCGAGGTCCGATACCTCGTCCTCCTGTGACCCATCGGAATCCTGCGTGGAACCGTCGTTGGCGGCTTCGTTGCTAGCCGACCCAGACTCATCTGTCTGCGACGCAGCCCCCATAACGGTGGTGGCCGAGGCGTCATCTTTTTCATCGTTGCCACTCCCGCACCCGGACACCAGCAATGCGGTGGTGGCTAGGGCAGCGAACGAGAGCCGGACCGGACGGAAAGACAGCGAGGATCTGGTTTGCATGGACCGAAATATGCCCGACGCCAAGGCTCCGATCATGAGTGGAGCAGCACTCAAGTTGTGCGATCACGCTACTCAGCACCCTCGACACCTCCACCTACGGCACCAGGTCAGTCCGAGATGACACGCCCATCTTCGTGTACGCCCGGTGGAGGTGGTTCTCCACCGTCCGCACCGAGACCACAAGGGCCTCAGCGACCTCCCGGTTGCTGAGGCCATTACAAACGAGAGCCACGACCTCCTGCTCTCGTGGGGTCAGGCCGTCAGCGTTGGCGGCCTTTTCCAGGCTCACCAGCGGTGGGGTGGCGAGTCCCGTCTGCTCTGTCGCGGCAATGGCCTGGGCTCGGACTTTGTGGACACGATTGGGAGTGGCCAGCGCCGCCAAACACCGAACCTCGAGCCCCCACCCAGTGGCCCCAATCGCATCGAGGTCATCAGCGAGTATGTCGAGGTCTCCTGGCGAATGGACCAAACCGTGTGCCAACGCAAGCCGGACTTGGGAAAGCCGCGAGCGTACGGGGATTGCTTGGAGGATCGGCACTGCCGCGGAGGGTGCGCCCATACAGACCAGATCGTGAGCCATCTCGGCCGCCTGGGCATGACGGCCTGACGCCGACGCTGACGTGGCAAGGTCCTTCAACATCACCCTGGCCTCGTCATGACGCCCGGACAGGTTGAGCTGCCAGGCCCGAGCGCGGTCGACTTCAGGCTCGAAGAGGCCGAACGGTCCGCAAGGGTGGCTTTCCAGACGGCTCAGATCATGGGCCAGGGCGGCCCTATCACCCATGGAGGCGGAAGCTAGGGCGGCGGCAGTCGTGCACCAACGAGCCAGTCCCGCCATTTGCGCTGATGCCCAGATCTGCTCCGCCTCGAGCGCCACGGTCCTTGCCTCGGCTGGGCGGCCCCGGGCCAGCAGCACCCGACTTCGCAGCAGCGCTGCCCACCCCTGAGCCTGACGGCCGGGTCGGGTGAGGGTGTGCTGGTAGATGGCTGAGGTGAGCTCGTCAGCGTCGATCAAGCGGCCTGCGTTCAACAACGACCAGCCGAGCGAAATGACGTGCACGCCAGGATCTAGGTAAAGAGAAGGGGATGGGGCGGACAGTGCCTCCATCGCCCGATTGGCCATGTCGGCCGCCTCGTCCGCCCGATCAGTCATGGCCAACGACAGTGCTGCGGCCAGGCTTGCCGCACTGGCAACCAATGGCTCGGGATGATCGACGAGTGGAAGCGACATGGCGAGGGACATGTCGATCCGACCTTCGAGCACTTGGAACACCGCCTTCTCGGCGTCGAGAGCCAGCGGCCATGGTTTTGCCGCGGTCTGAGCCGAGTCCAGAAGCGCATACGCGGCCTGAGCGTCGTGGTGGGTCCAGAACGCCTGCTCGGCTCGGCGAATGGTCACTGCCACCAGGGCTTCGTCAGAGTCGGGAACGTGACGAGCGAGCGTCTCGGAGGCTGCAACTGGGTCACCGCGCTCATCGGCGCACCACGACTCCAGAAGTATCGCCTCGGTACTGGACTCCACAGCAGCAGAGGCGCGGGCCAGGCGCTGGGCCCGGGATGGGTCGCCCGGATCCAGTGCCATGCGAGCTCCGGCCAGAAGACGCTTGGCATCGCCGCGACGATGGGCGGTCAGGTCCCATTCGATGGCCGCCAGTTCCAGCGGACCGCCTGGTTCTGCCGCTCCGGAGGTACGCGCCGCGTCGGCTAGTTCAGCTGCCATTCGGATCCGGCTCGCCGTTGGGAGAGTCGTGCAGAGATGTAGAGCGAGAACCGGGCTGGCGAGCCTGGCCTTGGCTTGATCTCCCTGTCCGAAGATCTCCGCCAGTCCCAGTCGTTCCAGGGCCTCCAGCGGGATCGCACCGGGCAGAACCAGAGCCATGCCAATCGGAATGGCGCCGGCCATCGCCAGGACCTCTGCTGCGCTCCTTAGGTCGGCTGGCAGACAATCGAGCTCGATCTTGGCTCGGTCAGCAATTTCCGGGGTGAGCCCGGCTTCGCCTGTGAGTGTCCACAGGCCATGTCGTTCCTGGAGCGTCCCGGCACCAATCGACCCTCGAACCAGCTCGCTGGCCAGGAAAGGATTTCCTGCCGCAAGGTCGACGAGGTACTTGAGGGTTCGGCCATCGACGGGCCCGCCGATGACGTTGGTGACCACAGCGGCGCTGTCATCTGCGTTCAACGGGGGTAGGTCGATGCGGTCCAAGCCTGCCTCGCGCCACAGCACTGAGACGTCCTCGGGAGCTGGGCGAGACGATTTACGAAGCCCGATGAGACGGACCTGGCCATCGGTTACCAGGCGCAAGATCACCGATGAGGAGGCGGAATCTAGGTGGTCCAGATCATCGACCACAGCCACTAGTGGCCTTCGCTGGCGAGCTAGGTGAAGGCGGAGAGCCGCCTCGACCCGTTCGAGATCGGATGACGAAACGGGACTTCTGGCCGAGACCTCGTGATTCGAGGTCGAGGCTCGGGCGGGGCCTCCCTCCGAACCTCCTGCGATGGGAGGAAGAAGACCGCGGGCCGCCCAAAGCGGCACCGTTGCGGTGGACTCTGTGGCAAGCACCCACACAGAATCGGGGGCCAGCGCACGGGCCAGTGAAGTTAGGCCACTTCCGGCCGTCCCACAGATGACCACGCCCCTGCGGGTGAGTGCCTGGCGAGCACGGACCAGGATGTCATCGCGGCCGATCAGCACCGGCCCTACCTCGCCACCGCCTCCGACCAAGCCGTCGCCGGCTACGCCTGACCCCGTCTGAACAGCGGCTGTTCGGGGCAAGGTTGTCACGAGGCGGATGGTACTAATGGGCCCAGGAGGCCAGCCCGGCCCATCAACACGGAATGGCCAGGGGATCTGGGCAGCAAGGCCTAACCAACTGTGTCCAGCAGCGGGCCAGATCCGAAGTGGATCGCTCGAGTTCGTCACTGCAACGCCCGACGTGTGGGAACCTGAGTCCATGTCGCTTTCACACAACACCTACTTCGACGGATCCGTTCAGAGCCTCGGCTTCGAGGATGGGAACCGCTTCACCGCCGGCGTGATGTTGCCCGGTGACTACCACTTCGGCACCGACGCTCCCGAGCGCGTCACCGTCATTCACGGAGAGCTGGTGGTCCGTCAGCCTGGCAGCGACACCTGGGATCACCACCCAGCCGGCACCGTGTTCGAGGTCGAGGGTTCCAGCGGCTTCGACCTCAAGGTGGCCGGTCCTACCGCATACCTCTGCGAGTACCTGTAGGCCCCTGGTCCCCTTGATTCGCCGGGTTGGTCCGGGCCGCGCGGGGCCGGTCTGGTGACTCCTACGATCGGGGCCATATGAGGTTCATGCTGATCGACGGGAACTCGCTCACCTACCGGGCGTTCCACGCCCTACCCACCGACTTGGTGACCGCGTCGGGCCAGGTGACCAACGCGGTGTACGGGTTCACGTCGATGTTCATCAACCTGGTGCGCGATCACCGCCCCGATGCCATCGCCGTGGCCTTCGACCGGCCCGAGCCGACATTCCGCCACGTCCAGAACCCCGACTACAAGGCGCAACGTGAGGCCGCGCCCGACATCTTGCGCCAGCAGATGGCCCTGGTTCGCCAGGTGGTCGACACGTTGGGGGTCACGGCCATCGACAAGGCCGGCATAGAAGCAGACGACATCATCGCCACCTTGGCCACCATGGCCCGCGACCGTGGCGACGACGTGATCATCGTCACCGGTGACCGAGACGCCTACCAACTGGTGGAGGACCCTCACGTGAAGGTCCTCTACAACAAGCGCGGCGTGTCCGACTACGCCTTATACGACGAGGCTGGCATCGAGGAACGCACCGGCGTTCACCCCCGCGACTACGTCCAGTACGCCGCGCTCCGGGGAGACGCATCAGACAACCTCCCGGGCGTGCCCGGCGTGGGCGAGAAGACCGCAGCCAAACTCGTCAACTCCTACGGCGGCCTTGACGGCATCTTCAGTCACACCGCAGACCAGACACCCAAGCTCCGCCAGAACCTGGAGGAGAACGAATCCCAGGCCCGACGCAACGCCGACCTGATGGCGCTGGTTCGAGACGTGGAGCTTCCCGTGGGCCTCGATGACTTGGGGTATCCGGTTCCAGACACCGAGGAACTGCGGTCCCTGTTCGACTTCTTGGAGTTCCGCTCTCTATATGACCGTCTGGCCGAAGCCCTCGAGCAGGACCTGGGCGCGCCGCCGAGCGGCAACGAGGTGATCGAAGCCGAACCGGTGGTGGCCGAGACCACCCGACACGCAGCCGAACTGCTCCGCCGTCTGATCGATCCCGGGTCGGAGGCTCCGCTGGCGGTGGCGGTGGCCTGGGAGGGACAAGAAGGGCGAAGCCCGTTGGCCGGTTTCGCCGCGGTGTTGGATTCCGAGTCTGGGGATGTGGCGTGGATCCCCGGCCCGATGTTGGCCGATGCCGAGACCGCTTCTGCTTTCGACGCGCTGTTGGCCGCCCGTCGGCTGGCCGCCCACGGCGCCAAACCTCTCTTGCGTCGCCTGCTCGACGAAGCGCCGCAGCGACCTTTGCCCGACCTGGCCATGGACACGATCCTGGCTGCATACCTCCTCGACCCCGCCGAGACCCGCTACGCCATCGGGGACGTGCTGGTCCGCTACGCCCGTTTGGAGCTTCCGGCCGGCTCTGCGGCCCCCGAGGGCCAGCTGGACCTGACCGGCGGAGCGACCGACCAGGCCCTGGTGCACTGCAGGCAGGCACTGGCTGTCGACCGTCTGGTCAGCCCGATCACCGACGCACTCGCCGCTCAGGGATTGCGGACGCTCAACGATGACATCGAGACGCCCCTCGTCCCGGTCCTGGCCCGGATGGAGCACGTCGGTGTCGGAGTCGACCGAGCCGAGCTGACGGCGCTGAACGACCGTTTCACCGCCGAGGTGAAGGAACTGGCCGCCCAGATCCAACACGACGCCGGCGAGACCTTCAACGTCAACTCGACGCCTCAGCTCCGCACGATCCTGTTCGACAAGCTCGGCCTGACCCCGACCAAGAAGACCAAGACCGGCTACTCCACCGACGCTGCGTCGCTGGAGAAGCTGGCGGGCCAGCATCCGATCATCGACCACCTCCTGCGGTACCGGGAGGTGGAGAAGCTGCGCTCGACATACGGCGAAGGTCTGCTGGCCGAGGTGGCCGACGACGGGCGCATCCACGCCACCTTCAACCAGACCGTGGCCCGAACCGGGCGGCTCTCCTCGGACGCGCCGAACCTCCACAACATCCCGGTGAGATCCGAAGAAGGCAAGGCGTTCCGACGCGCCTTCGTGCCCGCACCCGGTTGCGAGCTGCTGGTGGCCGACTACAACCAGATCGAGCTGCGCTGCATCGCCCACCTAGCTGAGGATCCGGGTTTGATCGCGGCGTTCGAGGCCGGCGATGACATCCACACCGCCACCGCCGCCCGTGTCTTCCACGTGGCACCCCAAGATGTCGACGGTGGCCAGCGGGCCAAGGCCAAGATGGTGTCCTACGGGCTGGCCTACGGGATGGAGGCCTATGGCCTGGCCACGCGCCTCAACATCTCCCGAAGCGAGGCGGCCGAGATCCTCGACGCCTACTTTGCCGCCTTCCCCGCGGTGAAGGCCTACATGGAACGAACGGTGACCGAGGCACGGGAGCGTGGCTACACCGAAACCCTCTTCGGTCGGCGTCGCCCCATCCCCGAGCTGGCATCGACCAACCGAGGCATCCGTCAGGCCGGTGAGCGCCAAGCCATGAACGCTGGCATTCAGGGTCTGGCCGCCGACATCTTCAAGGTGGCACTGGTCCGCCTCGATGCCGAACTGCGTGCCCGTGCCTTGGAAAGCCGTCTCGTCCTCCAGGTGCACGACGAGGTCATCGTGGAGGTACCGCCGGCGGAAAAGGAGGTCGTGTCGGAGCTGACCCTCGCGGTCATGCACGGCGCGGCGAACCTCCGCGTTCCCCTCGAGGTGAACCTGTCCTTCGGGGCCAGTTGGGCCGAAGCGAAGTAGCCCTGAACCTTGAACTGGACATCGTCAACACCACAATCCCTCGTCGATGCAGCTCAAGCTGCTTGACTGATGAACCAAATGACCATGACCCACGTCGTTGTCGACGGATCCAACATCGCCACCGAGGGAAGGACGGCGCCGAGTCTGGCTCAGCTAGACGAGGCGGTGCGGTCCTTCCTCTCCGAGTATGGCGAAGACCTCAAGCTCACCGTGGTGGTAGATGCCACCTTCGGTCACCGCATCAGCCCCGACGAGAAGGACGCCTTCGACGCCGGCATCGTTAACGGCGAACTGGTGACACCCCCCGCGGGTGCCATTGGCCGAGGAGACGCCTTCGTGCTCCAGATCGCTGACAAGACCGGGGCCACCATCTTCTCGAACGACTCCTTCCAGGAGTTCCACGGCAACTACGAGTGGCTGTTCGAGGAGGGCCGTCTCATCGGCGGCAAGCCGGTGCCAGCAGTCGGATGGGTGTTCGTGATGCGGACACCGGTGCGGGGACCGACCAGCCGCAAGGCCACCAGGGACGCCAAAGGCGGCCGCCGATCAGGTCGGTCCAACCGGACCGATGGCCCCACCGTGAGTGGAGTGGCGCTAGGCCCACCACCGGTGCCTGATCGTGAGAGCGTGCTGAAGGCAGCCAGAGGGGTCACCGGCAAGGGCAACGCTGGTCCCGCGGCCGCGGCAGGCCGGGCGTCTCGGGCCTCCACCATCGGCCGGTCCGAGCCGGCCAACGAGTCCAAGGGTTCGTCCCGCAGGCGCAAGCGCACCAGCGCGTCCAAGCCAGCCGAACCCATCAACGAACCGATCCCGTTCCTCCAATTCGTCACCGAGCATCCGGTGGGTTCTGAGGTGGAGGCCACCGTGGAACGGTTCTCGTCGCATGGCGCCTATGCCGTCACCGCTGGTGGCGCCCTGTGCTACATCCCGCTGAGGGCGATGGGTAACCCCGCGCCGACCAAGGCCCGCGAGGTGCTGACGGTCGGCGAGGTTCGTTCCTTCATCGTCACCGCCTTCGATTCCCCACGTCGGGGTATCGACGTCGCACTTCCTGGTGTGGTTGTGCCCGACGCTGCGGTTTCCTCGGCTTCAGACCGTCAACATGACGGAACCCCCGAAGGGGAATCAACCAACGCCCAGGAGGCACCCAGCATGGCAGCGACCAAGAAGGCCCCTGCGAAGAAGTCCCCAGCCAAGAAGGCTCCGGCCAAGAAGGCGGCTCCGGCCAAGAAGGCCGCCCCCGCCAAGAAGGCTGCTCCGGCGAAGAAGGCTGCTCCGGCGAAGAAGGCTGCTCCGGCGAAGAAGGCGGCTCCGGCTAAGAAGGCTGCTCCGGCGAAGAAGGCGGCTCCGGCTAAGAAGGCTGCTCCGGCGAAGAAGGCTCCGGCCAAGAAGGCTGCTC
>WBZX01000790.1_pt1 | contig 26805 bp, 24 predicted proteins | sample 5204211 | NCBI WGS metagenome assembly WBZX01 (sample SAMN12344362, study PRJNA552823) | activated sludge metagenome | biome: Activated sludge suspended growth; feature: Nitrification reactor; material: Wastewater; isolation source: activated sludge from nitrification reactor of wastewater... | reverse complement strand
GGTCCTTGGCGTAGTATCGAAGAAGTAGAATTTGCTACATTGGAATGGGTGGATTGGTTCAACAATCGAAGACTGCTGGATACAATCGGATATGTCCCACCGGCAGAATTTGAAACGGCGTATCATCGCCAACAGGAAGAATCAGCTGATGCAGCTTGACTCAAGAAAACATGTCTCCGGGAAATCCGGGGCGATTCACTTGCGTTTGGTGTGTTATTCGCGACATTGGTTACTTTGGTGCTGGTACCCATCAGCTGTGTGGTGCTGAAGGAAGTTTCTCAGCAGAAATCGATTAATAATACGATGGAAAAGCGTTTTAGTTGAATCTTTAATTTCATCAGAAAAAAATGACCTCTTACCCTTTATTATTAAAACAACTCTGGCATACGCCTTTGGCGAATGCGCCAGAACAAGAAATCGTCTATCGTGATCAGTTACGCATGACTTATCGTCAAGCTTATGCCCGTATTGGTCAATTCGGCGCCGCACTGGCTGCCGATGGTTTCCGGCAAGGTGAAGTGATTGCGGTCATGGATCACGACAGCCATCGGTATCTCGAATGCTATTTCGCCATACCGATGGCTGGTGCAACGATGATGACGGTCAACACCAAGCTGACGCCGGCGCAGATTGCCTATACGTTGAATCACTCCCGCGCGTCTATGCTGTTATTACATGCTGATTTCATCTCGATTATCGAAAGCATTCGTACAGAATTATCAGGAATACGCAAGTTGATTGTCATCGCGGATGGGGCGGCGATGCCGCAGACCATTTTGCAATTTGATGATGAATATGAATGCTGGCTGGCGAATCAGGTAGATGATTTTAATTTTGCGGATTTTGATGAGAATACCCGCGCGACGGTTTTCTATACGACCGGCACCACCGGTGCACCTAAAGGTGTTTATTATACACACAGGCAATTGGTGCTGCACACGCTTGCAGCGGGTATGGCACTGACGGCACCGGCAGTACGGCAACGATTTCATTCTGAAGACGTCTACATGCCGCTGACACCGATGTTTCATGTACATGCCTGGGGTATTCCCTATATTGCCACGCTGCTGGGTGTGAAGCAGGTTTATCCAGGACGCTATGCACCTGATAGGCTACTGAAACTGATTCGTGAAGAACAGGTTACTTGCTCGCATTGCGTACCTACTTTATTGAGAATGGTATTGACAGCAGCGCAAGCATCTGCGGTTAATCTGCATGGATGGAAGGTCGTCGTTGGTGGATCGGCGTTGCCACAAGCACTGGCCAAACAAGCGCTGGAAATGGGGGTCGATTGTTTCGCCGGTTACGGTTTATCTGAAACTGCGCCCATATTGACGCTGGCGCAATTGACCGCCGGCAATAGCACGCAAGATTTGGTAACGGATGACGCACTGACTGATTTATGTTGTGCCGGACGCGCGATACCGCTGGTGGATTTGCAAATCGTCGATGAGGCGATGCAGCCGCAGGCTCATGATGGACAAAGCAACGGTGAAATCGTGGTGCGTGCACCTTGGCTGACGCAGGGTTATCTGGATAATCCTGAAGCCAGCGAGGAACTCTGGCGCGATGGTTATTTGCACACACAAGATATTGGTGTTATTGATAAAAAGGGTTACCTGCGCATTACCGATCGTCTGAAAGACGTCATCAAAGTTGCCGGCGAGTGGGTATCTTCACTGGAAGTGGAAAACGCATTAGCCTTGGTTTCCGGTGTCAGGGAAGTTGCTGTAATCGGCGTGCCGGATAAACGCTGGGGAGAGCGTCCGCTGGCATTGCTGGTTGTAGATAAGAATCTGTTCAATGAATCGGCCGCACAGGAGCAGCTGCGACTATTTATCGCGCGTGGATCGGTTTCAAAACATGCGCTGTTGACGCAATTCAAGCAGGTTGATGTCATTGCTAAAACCAGTGTGGGCAAAATCGATAAAAAGGCCTTGCGCGTAGAGCACATTCCTGCAAGTTAAACGATTCATGACGAAGCTGCATCGGTTCTTTGCTCCATATACTTTGTTTGAATCTTATCCACCATCAGACAACTAGTCTCAATCAAGGAAATTAATGTGAAAATTCGATCCGTGTTGTGTTCATTGGGGTGCATGTTATTCACGATGTTATTCCTGAATGCTTGTCAGCAACCTACCCAGTCGCCAGCAAAAATTGATGACGGTGCGTTTTGCCTTATTGGAAACGTCATTACTGGCTGGCATGAACCGGCAATGGTGGGAAATGGGGCATGCCAGTAACCTGACAGAATTTCAGCATGCGCTGCAAGGCCAGCATCTGCCACTCTTCAATGTCGTCTATGCGGATGCGGATAAGCATATTATGCTTGCTTTCAATGGCATCATCCCAGTGCGGGACGTGGGAGATGCAGCTTTCTGGCGCACGCCTGTGCGCGGAGATGACTCGAGCCTGATTTGGACGAAAACACATGCCTACGCGGACTTGCCCAAATCGATCGATCCTCCCGGCGGTTGGGTACAAAATTCCAATGGCGCGCCTTGGTATATGACAATGCCTTTCCTCGATAAAAACCAGTATCCGTCCAACATCGCAGCGGATGTGACCAATAACCGTGAATTGCGGGGATTGCAGATGCTGAGTGAACATAAACAAATGAGCTATGCGGAATTGATCGCTGCCAAGCATTCGACGCGTGCGTTGGTCGCCGATCAATTGCTGGATGAATTGGTTGCTGCTGCGCGGGGCAGTGATGATCCGTTGCTGCAGCAGGCTGCCGAGGTATTGGCGCGCTGGGATCGTCAATATTTAGCAGAAAGTCGAGGCGGATGGCTTTTCGGTATCTGGTTTGAGAAATGGCTGGAAAGAACGATCACCCAAACTATCGATGCTGATCCCGATTACAATTTTATCTTTGGTCAACTTCTCGGTGGTCGTTTTTATGCGCAGCCTTTTGATCCGACTCAACCACTGACTACGCCGCGTGGCTTGGCAGATGTGCCGTTGGCGATACTGGCTTTGCGTGATGCTGCCAGTGAATTGCAAGCAACGGTTGGCGCACTCGATATTGCTTGGGGCGATATCGCTCGTTTGCGTCGTGGTAAGACTGATTTGCCCGGCAATGGTGCCGGCACTGCATTAGGTGTTTTCCGCGAAATTGTTTATGAGCCGGATGAGGATGGTAAATTCAAGTCGTCCTCCGGCGACACGTATATCGCGTTGGTTGAATTCTCACAGCCTGTTCGCGCCCAAGTACTGATAACCTACGGTAACGCTACCCAGAGCAATACTTTTGAGACGGGTGATCAGCTGTATCTGGCTGCACAGCAACAGCTTCGTCCCGCTTGGCGTACGCTGGAAGAGATTAAAGCGAATTTGGTGATGAGTGAACGCCTGATACATTAGTGATGAAAGAATTGGCCAGTTGTTTGTAAGCTGCCTGACCAATTTCCTACGTGGAATATTTCTTTATCGATGCTGCCGCGACGTTCATCGGTTTAGTTTTAATCACGTGGAAAATGAAATCAATCAGTCATTAATGGATTGTGTCGTGCATAGTTTGTTGAATCAGTAAACTTTATGGGATAATCGCGCGTTAACCCAATTTTAAATTTGCATGATGCCAACGTTATACGACAAACTTTGGAACCAACACTTGGTACATACTGAATCCGCCGAGCCGGATAGTATGGCATTGATCTATATTGACCGCCATTTAGTGCATGAAGTAACCAGTCCGCAAGCATTTGAGAGCTTAAAGCTGGCAGGGCGAAAACCTTGGCGTCTTGATTCCATTCTGGCGGTCGCGGATCATAATGTTCCAACGACTGATCGCAGTCACGGCATTCACGATCCGATTTCGCGCTTGCAGGTGGATACGCTGGATCAGAATTGCGATGAACTGGGTATTACCGAATTTAAAATGCAGGATTTGCGCCAAGGCATCGTGCATGTCATTGGTCCTGAGCAGGGCGCAACCTTGCCTGGCATGACGGTGGTTTGCGGTGATTCACATACCAGTACACATGGAGCTTTTGGTTGCTTGGCATTTGGTATTGGTACTTCAGAGGTTGAACATGTATTGGCGACACAATGCTTATTGATGAAAAAAGCCAAAACTATGCGTATTTCGGTTGAAGGCAAATTGGGTTTGGGGATTACCGCTAAGGATATCGCCTTGGCAATCATCGGTGAGATTGGCACCGCGGGTGGAACCGGCTATGCGCTTGAATTCACAGGTAGCGCCATTCGTGCTTTGTCGATGGAAGGACGTATGACGTTGTGTAATATGGCCATTGAGGCCGGCGCACGTGCGGGTATGGTGGCTGTTGATGATACGACGATTGATTATATTAAAGGTCGTCCTTTTGCACCGAAAGGCGAGCTGTGGGATAGGGCGGTAACTTATTGGCGCACACTACAGAGCGATGCTGATGCGGTTTTTGACCGGACAGTGATGTTGGATGCTGCGCAAATCAAGCCCCAGGTGACCTGGGGGACTTCCCCTGAAATGGTCACAACGATTGATGGCGCGGTGCCTGATCCTGCGCTCATCAGCGATGAAGTGAAACGTCATGATATGCAGCAAGCCTTGAATTATATGGGGTTACGTGCCAATACGCCGATTCAGCAGATCACGCTCGACAAAATATTTATCGGTTCCTGCACCAATTCGCGTATTGAAGACCTACGAGCAGCCGCACACGTCGTTAAAAATAAACACATTGCAGCTAACATTAAGCAGGCTCTGGTAGTGCCGGGTTCCGGCTTGGTCAAAAAACAAGCCGAACAGGAAGGATTGGATCGGATTTTTCTGGCGGCTGGATTTGAATGGCGTGAGCCGGGATGTTCCATGTGTCTGGCAATGAATGATGATCGATTGACTGCCGGAGAGCGATGCGCCTCGACCTCGAATCGTAATTTTGAGGGCAGGCAAGGACCCGGTGGTAGAACGCACTTGGTCAGTCCGGCGATGGCGGCTGCGGCTGCTATTGCCGGTCATTTTGTCGATGTGCGTAAAATAGGTGCAGCACAATAAATGGAAAAATTTCATACTCTTACCGGTTTGGTGGTGCCGTTGGATCGTGCCAATGTGGATACCGATGCCATCATTCCCAAGCAATTTCTTAAATCCATTAAACGCTCGGGTTTTGGGCAGAATTTATTTGACGAATGGCGTTATCTGGATCATGGCGAGCCGGGTATGGATCCGACAAAACGTCAGCCAAATCCGGGGTTCGTGTTGAATCAGCCGCGTTATCAAGGCGCACAGATATTGCTGGCACGTGCAAATTTCGGTTGCGGATCGAGTCGCGAGCATGCACCCTGGTCGCTTCAGGATTATGGTTTTCGCGTCATCATTGCGCCCAGCTTTGCGGACATATTCTTTAATAATTGTTTCAAGATTGGTTTGCTACCCATCATGCTTGACGCGGCAATACTGGATCGTTTGTTTGAAGAAGTAAAATCAAATGAGCGCTACAATCTCACGGTAAATTTGCAGAAACAAACAGTTACCACACTCAACGATGAGGTATTCAATTTTGAGGTTGATACTTTTCGCAAGCACTGCCTGTTGAATGGTTTGGATGAGATTGGATTGACCTTGCAACATGCGGAAAAAATCAAACAATTTGAACAGAAACGGCGCAACGAGCAACCTTGGTTGTTTCTGTAAATGACATGGCAAAAATTAGAATATGATGAAAATTGCTGTTTTAGCAGGTGACGGGATCGGGCCGGAAATTATTGCGCAAGCTGTGCGAGTGTTGGATGCTTTAAAAGCGGATGGCTTAGATATTGAATTGGAATATGGATTGATTGGCGGTTGTGCGGTGGATAAAACCGGAGAACCTTACCCGGAAGCGACGCATCAATTAGCCAGTCAGGCGGATGCCGTTCTGTTAGGTGCTGTGGGTGGCCCGCAATATGATACATTGCCGCGCCAGCAGCGCCCTGAAAGAGGTTTGCTTGCTATCCGCAAGGCACTCAATTTATTTGCCAATTTGCGCCCGGCGATACTTTATCCGGAGCTGGCGAATGCTTCCAGTTTGAAATATGACGTGGTTGCCGGTCTCGATATCATGATTGTGCGTGAACTGACTGGCGATATTTATTTTGGTGAGCCGCGCGGTATTGAGATGCGCGACGGGCAACGTGTTGGATTTAACACCATGCTCTACAGTGAAGCGGAAATACGGCGAATTGCGCATGTGGCTTTTCAAGCGGCCAGTAAACGACAAGGTAAATTGTGTTCTGTCGATAAAATGAATGTACTGGAATGTACGCAATTATGGCGTGATGTCGTGATTGAAGTCTCAAAGGAATATCCGCAAGTGATCCTTTCGCATATGTTGGTTGATAATGCCGCCATGCAGTTAGTACGTAATCCCAAACAATTTGATGTCATGGTTACCGGAAACATGTTTGGTGACATATTGTCTGATGAAGCCTCAATGTTAACAGGATCCATTGGAATGCTACCTTCCGCTTCTCTGGATGAAAATAATAAAGGTTTGTATGAGCCGATTCATGGCTCAGCGCCGGATATTGCCGGAAAGGATGTAGCTAACCCGCTCGCAACGATATTGTCAGTTGCTATGATGCTGCGCTATACGTTTAATCAGGAAGATGCCGCGCAACGGATAGAAAATGCTGTTAAGAAGGTTCTGGCGCTGGGTTTCCGAACAAAAGATATTGTTGAACCTGGCATGAAATCTGTTGGTACTAAAGCAATGGGTGATGCGGTATTGTCATTATTGTGAATGTGTTCTAGATAAGGCATGTCCATTTAGAGGCAGATTGAAATATAAGGTGGAATTCATGCGTTAAGTTATTTGTTATGGATTTGTAAAGTAAGTTAATATTTAGGCAGGTGTTTTTTTAATTAAATAATTGATGGTCAATTTTAGGATAAGAGATAAGCAATGAAACAAGTTGGTTTTGTTGGTTGGCGTGGAATGGTCGGCTCCGTACTAATACAGAGAATGCGGGAAGAAGAAGATTTTTCTCTGATAGATCCCGTTTTTTTTACAACATCTCAAAAAGGTGGCGCAGGTCCTGAAATTGGCAAGGAAATTCCAGTTCTGAAAGATGCTTTTGATATCAAACAACTGGGAGCAATGGATATCATTATTTCCTGTCAGGGTGGTGATTATACCCATCAAGTTGTTAAACAGTTACGCCAATCCGGATGGCAAGGATATTGGATTGATGCGGCATCTGCACTGCGCATGGAAGATGATGCGGTGATCATACTGGATCCGGTTAATATGCCGGTGATCAAACAAGCACTGCACGATGGCGTAAAAAATTACATTGGCGGTAATTGCACGGTAAGTTTGATGCTAATGGCGGTTGGCGGTTTGTTTGAGAAAGGCATGGTGGAATGGATGAGTGCCATGACTTATCAAGCTGCATCGGGTGCCGGTGCCAAAAATATGCGTGAATTGCTGCAACAAATGGGCGAAGCGCATAGGGTTGCAAAAGATTTACTGGATGATCCTGCTTCAAATATTCTGGATATTGATCGTGAAGTTGCCGGCACACTACGTGACAAGAAATTTCCAACAGAAAATTTTGGCGTACCATTGGCAGGTAGCTTGATTCCCTGGATTGATAAAGAGGTTGCCAATGGACAGAGTCGTGAAGAATGGAAAGGGCAAGCGGAAACCAATAAGATTCTTGGAAGAAGTGATCGGCAGATACCCGTCGATGGTATCTGTGTACGTGTCGGTGCGATGCGGTGTCATAGCCAAGCCTTGACGATTAAGTTAAAACAAGATGTGCCACTCGATGAAATCGAAGAGATTATTGCCAATTCCAATGATTGGGTGCACGTTGTTCCCAACGAACGAGAGGCAACTACTTCAAAATTAACACCTACCGCTGTCACCGGATCTTTGTCGATACCTGTAGGCCGCATGCGCAAGTTGGCGATGGGGGGAGAGTATCTGTCGGTTTTTACAGTGGGTGATCAGTTGCTTTGGGGTGCTGCGGAACCCTTGCGGAGAATGTTACGTATACTGATTGAACATTAAATGTGCTTACAATTTTCAATTGTCCAAATTGAGTGATGACATTTTTATCAATGATCGAGAATTTTCTAAAATGAATTAACCTATTATTCAAAGCATAATCTCACTATGTGATTACGTTACAATGCTGGCCTGTCGATATTTATTTTCAAAGAACTAAAAAGGGTATCTCAGTGTATAAAACTTCTTTTAGAGTAAGCTTGTTGGTAATCATGCTAATGTTACCGTGGACCGCTATTTATGCAGCAGGGCTCGGTAAATTGATGCTGAATTCAGGACTGGGACAACCGCTCAGTGCTGAAATTGATATTGTTATTACTAACCGTGATGAGGTGTCGTCTCTAAAAGCCAGTATTGCACCCCGAGAGGCCTTTGCCCAAGCGGGTATCAATTATGAATCTAACTTTTCGGCTCTCAAGATCTCGATAGAATCGAGAACGAATGGCAATCCGTATATCAAACTTACTTCACCTCAGGCTGTCAATGATCCCTTTCTAAATATCTTGGTGGAATTGAATTGGAATTCAGGACGTATATTACGTGAATATGCCGTCTTGCTTGATCCTGTTGAAGTCAATACACAGAATGTTGCCGTACCCGGTGTCAATGCCGCTCCGGTAATACCTGCAACAAAAAAAGAAACGAAAAGATCTTCTGATGTTAAAAAGGATCGTCCAAGTAAAAATTCATCCAAGTCAGTGAGTCGTGCTGCTAATCAAACACGAGATAGCTATGGACCAGTCATTCGAGGAGATAATTTATCGTTGATTGCACGCCAGGTTTTACCTGCCGGGGTTGATCTTAATCAGATGCTCGTAGCACTTCATCGTGCGAACCGTGATGCTTTTATCGCGAACAATATGAATTTACTTAAGGTAGGTGCGATTCTAAGAATACCTGAGAAAAGTGAAGTTGCAGCAATTGATACCTCGGCGGCGAGAGCCGAAATCAGGATGCAGGTTGCGGATTGGCATAATTATCAAGGTAAGGTAGCGGCCATTGCCAGTGAATCGTCAACTCATGCCGATATTCGTCAATCTGATCAAGGTAAAATTACGACCAGTATCGATAAAAAATCTGTTTCAACCCGTGAATCTCCTAAGGAAGTATTGAGGCTATCGAGTGGTACGCAGGCAATAGATAAAAATGGTCAAATCTCGGAATCCGCTTTAGTAGATCGTCTTCGTATGATGGAAGAAGATGCCATTGCGCGTAATCTTGCCTTGCAGGAAGCCAATCAACGCGTAGCTATGCTGGAAAAGAGCATTGAGAATTTAAAGCAATTGTTGGAATTGAAAGATTCGGTTTTAGCTCAAGCGCAGATTAAAGCAGGATCCGTTTCCAATGCTGATATCAATGCGGAAAGGCAACCGGTAAAGACTGTTGATTCGTTACCTGAAAACAATGTTAGGCCGGATACGGATGCTTTGCAGGTATCAGAACAAAAAACTCCAATTGCTCAACTTGCTAGTGAAACAGCGATAAAAGATACGGAAGTTAAGCCACTACCGGTACAGGAAACAGAAGATCAGTCACTCACGGATCAGATATTCGGCAATATCGAATACATTGGTGCTGCTTTAATTTCTCTATTATTAATCATATTGCTAGTTCTTAAGAAACGTCGTAGTCAGTCAAAAGAAGACGTGGATATCGATGAAAGGAATACAAATTTTTCTTCTGCGATGCAATCAAGAATGGCATCGATGGCTGGTGCGCAAACGATACCTGTCGCCGGAGCTAATCATTCGTTTGCAGAACATGAAAAAGATGATGATTTAACGTATGAGAACATGGATGCCCATCCTGAAGCCGGAGGGTATGATGAGAGATTTAATAGAGATTCCGCAGATTACGAAGAACATACTGAACAAATCGAGAAATCTGAATTAGAAACTGAGTCTATTGCTGAATTGTCGGAGGAAAACGACAGGCTGGCGGATGATGCAGAATCGAATGATCAAACGATAGATTTAAATTTAGAAGAAGATTTTGAAGAAAACGATAAGCAATCAATTGATTTCCAGAAAGATCATGATGTTACTGATTTTGTGAATGAGACTGCCTTTGATTTAACGGATGAGGCGAATGGAATGAAACAGAATTTAGCGATTGCGCACGATGCTGAGGAAACGATTGAATTATCAGAGAGCCCCACGAATTTACAAGAAACCATTCATGCTTCTGATTCCGAATTGGAAATCGATTTCGATGACTCAAAAGATGCACTGGATCCCGTAAATTCTGAAGATATCGCTGCAGAGAAAGACAATGCCATCGAGTTTACTCATTCGGATATTGATTTAACAGAAGAAGAGATTTCCAGTGAAAGCGAGATATCTAAGACAAATGCGGAATCCAAATCGACCAACGATGATTTTAAGGCCCCTGAGTTAATGGATGAATCTTTAGACTTTGTTCAACATCAGGAGATCGCAGGGAATGCGATGAAGTCAGCATCCGGTTTGCCAGAACTTGGGCTGGATGACATTAACCTGGATATCGAAGATTCAAATTCAGTTGATAAAATAGATGAAGCACCAGATTTGAGTGACGAGAACGAGCAATGGCAAGAAGTTGAAACCAAATTAGATTTGGCAAAGGCTTATCAAGAAATGGATGATAAAGAAGGCGCCAAAGAAATGCTCGAAGAGGTGATTCGTGACGGTAATGCAAAACAGAAAAAAGCTGCAAGAAAATTACTGAAAAGCTTATAGCGATAACTATTTCTTGCATATCGATTATTGAGTGCCAGCTAATTTGGAAGGGCAGTTTTTCATTTGTGCGAATAATCCTTGTCTTAGAATATGATGGTAGTCGTTATTGCGGATGGCAGAGCCAACCTGAAGGTTGCTCAATTCAGGACGCGCTTGAGACAGCTTTGTCTGAGATAGCAAAAGAGAAAATTCGTGTTGTTACCGCTGGGCGTACTGATGCAGGCGTTCATGCACTGTATCAGGTAGTACATTTCGATACGTTGGCACAGCGCCCGATCAGTGCATGGATACGGGGTGTCAATGCATTGCTTCCTAATGATGTGGCGATACTGTGGGCTACCGAAACATCCGATGAATTTCACGCAAGATACAGTGCGTTTGAGCGGCGCTACCTGTATTTACTGTTAAACCAGTCTGTTAGACCTGGGATTAATGATAAGAAGGTGGGTTGGTTTCATCACCCGCTTGAATTGGAGAAAATGCAAGCTGCAGGCAGCATCTTAGTTGGTGAACATGACTTCTCCTCTTTCCGGGCGGCCGAGTGCCAAGCAAAATCCCCCATACGAACAATTACACAATTGCGTATTACCCGCTATGGCGATCTACTGATTTTTGATCTACGTGCAAATGCATTTTTACAGCACATGGTGAGAAATATTGTCGGTTGCCTTGTTTATATTGGTAAAGGGAAGTATTCTCCGGGATGGATGTATGAATTACTGGAGAGCTGCAATCGAACATATGCGGCACCGACTTTTTCATCTTCGGGTTTATATCTGGCGGGTGTAAGGTATGATCGTCGTTGGTGTATGCCGGAATTTGCTGAGGTGCCAATGATTCCGGGTATATCCATACATAATTAGGTACACAAAAAAATCATTTATCACGATGTCAGTACGCGTAAAAGTGTGTGGAATTACCCGCTGTGAAGATGCGAAAGCCGCGGTGCGGTTAGGTGCGGATGCGATCGGTTTTGTTTTTTGGCCGCACAGTGCACGCTATATTAATCCAGAGATGGCACATCATATTGCTGTAAACATACCCCCTTTTGTTTGTACCGTCGGCGTTTATGTTGACCCGGATGTTGCTTGGGTCGAAGAAACTATTCAAGCCGCACAATTAGATCTGCTTCAATTTCATGGCGATGAATCGCCAGAATTTTGTGATCAGTTCTCACGACCTTATATTAAAGCGATTAGAGTCAAACAAGACACAGATTTGTTACAATATGCCGAGCGTTACGGTGCGGCAAAAGGGTTATTACTGGATACTTATGCTGCAAATATGCCCGGGGGTACTGGGCATGTTTTTGATTGGCATCTTATTCCACAACAACTGCCACTGCCGCTTATTCTTTCCGGCGGCTTAAATCCTGATAATGTGGCAATGGCAATCAAACAAACTCAGCCGTGGGCAGTTGATGTTTCAAGTGGCGTGGAAGCTGCAAAAGGTATTAAAGATGAAAAGAAAATTTTTGCTTTCATGCAAGGAGTTAAACAATCGTGAGTGCTTATGATCTTCCCAATAAAGATGGCCATTTTGGACCGTATGGCGGCATATTTGTTGCTGAAACTTTAATCTCGGCGCTGGAAGATTTACGGAAGCAATATGAACATTACTGTAATGATCCGGATTTTCAGGCAGAGTTTGCTTATGAGTTAAAACATTACGTAGGACGTCCCAGCCCGATATATCACGCTAAAAGATGGTCTGAGCATTTAGGTGGTGCGCAGATACTTTTGAAACGTGAAGATCTGAATCATACCGGTGCACATAAAATCAACAATACCATCGGTCAGGCATTATTAGCCAAGCGCATGGGAAAAAAACGTGTCATTGCAGAGACAGGCGCTGGTCAGCATGGTGTCGCCACCGCCACAGTGGCGGCACGTTACGGCATGGAATGTGTTGTATATATGGGATCCGAAGATGTTAGGCGGCAGGCTACCAATGTTTATCGTATGAAGCTCCTGGGTGCAACGGTAGTGCCGGTAGAATCCGGGTCCCGGACACTAAAGGATGCGTTGAATGAAGCGATGCGCGACTGGGTTACCAATGTTGAGAATACATTTTATATCATCGGTACTGTCGCAGGACCGCATCCCTACCCGATGATGGTGCGGGATTTTCAGACGATTATCGGGAATGAAGCCAAAGTACAGATGCAAGAAGACTTCAATCGGCAACCGGATGCCCTTATTGCTTGTGTCGGCGGCGGATCCAATGCAATCGGCTTATTCTATCCTTATATTGATGACACCAATGTCCGATTGATCGGCGTGGAAGCTGCGGGAAAAGGCATTGAAACAAACCAGCATGCAGCAACCTTATCGACGGGTAAACCCGGCGTATTGCATGGAAATCGTACCTATCTGATTCAGGATGAGAATGGCCAGATTATTGAAACACATTCCATTTCAGCTGGTCTTGATTATCCTGGCGTCGGACCGGAGCATGCTTGGTTGAAAGACTGTGGGCGTGCTGAATATGTTGCGATCACTGATGATGAAGCATTAGCTGCATTCCATACACTGTGCCGCTACGAAGGCATCATGCCGGCACTGGAATCAAGTCATGCATTGGCTTACGCCGCTCAATATGCACCTACGCTGCCTAAAGATAAACTATTGCTGGTTAATTTGTCTGGTCGAGGTGATAAGGATATGGCAACCGTCGCGCAAATGTCCGGTTTAACACTCTAGCAATCGAATAATAAGCATATTTTTATTTTGTAATTTCCTGAAAAGAATTGAGAGCGGATTAATGCAGATTAACCTAGACAGTATTAAGAATTTAATGAATTTTTTTAGCGATCAGGATGATACTAAAAAAATAAATCGTATTGCTAAGACATTCACTGCACTAAAAAAACAAAATAGAAAGGCCTTGATTCCATTTATCACTGCGGGTGATCCCAATCCGGAAATCATGGTTCAGTTGATGCATCGGTTAGTTCAATCCGGGGCTGACATCATAGAATTGGGTGTGCCTTTTTCGGATCCGATGGCAGATGGACCTACAATACAGCGTTCGTCAGAGCGTGCGTTAAAACATCATGTGAGTCTCAATAGTGTATTGGCGATGGTAGCCGAATTCAGAAAAACGGATACGAGTACGCCGGTTGTTTTGATGGGGTATGCAAATCCTATTGAGGCATTGGGTTATGAATCGTTTGCAACCAAAGCAAAAGATTGTGGTGTGGATGGTGTTCTTATCGTTGATTATCCACCTGAAGAATCGGGAGAATGGGTGCAATGCCTGGATCAACAGGGGATTGATGCGATCTTTTTATTGTCTCCCACAACGCCCCAAGCGCGCATTGAACAGGTCGCAAAACTGGCTAGAGGTTATGTTTATTACGTTTCGCTAAAAGGAGTCACTGGAGCATCACACCTAAATCTTCAAGATGTGAGTACAGCCTTGAAGCAATTGCGCAATGATATTTCATTACCGATTGGTGTCGGATTTGGTATTCGTGATGGAGCAACAGCCAAAGCAGTGGCTGATCTGGCGGATGCCGTAGTGATCGGTAGCCGGATTATTGAAGAAATTGAGAGATCTTCTGACACGGAACTACTGGATAATGTTGGAAACTTACTAGCCACTTTACGCAAAGCCATAGATGGTAACTAAAGCAGCATTCAATATACAGTTTAGGAAACGACGCTCATGAGTTGGTTTCAGAATATTATTCCGCCGAAAATTAAAAGAAAAGAAACGGGCGAAAAGAAGATAGTGCCGGAAGGCTTATGGAGTAAATGCAATACTTGTGAAGCTGTTTTATATTACACAGACTTGGTCAAGAATCTGAATGTTTGTCCTAAATGTAACTATCATAATCGCATTTCTGCGAGAAACCGTCTGGACTGGTTACTTGATGCGGATGGTCGACATGAAATTGGTGCTGAAGTGATTGCTACGGACGCACTTAAATTTAAAGATAGTAAACGTTATGTGGATCGCTTGTCACAAGCAAAGGAAAGTACGGATGAAGATGATTCTTTGGTAGTGATGCGAGGAACCATCAATACTGTTCCGGTCGTTGTGGCAGTATTTGAGTTTGGTTTTATGGGCGGCTCTATGGGTTCTGTGGTAGGTGAGCGTTTTGTGCGCGGTGTCAGAGCTTGTATCGAGCAACATTCACCATTTATATGTGTTAGTGCCAGCGGTGGTGCGCGGATGCAGGAAGGTCTGTTTTCACTCATGCAAATGGCTAAAACAACGGCCGCGCTGACACGGCTCAGTCATAATAAATTACCTTTCATATCCGTCCTGACTGATCCAACCATGGGTGGTGTTTCAGCGAGCTTTGCTTTTATCGGTGATGTGGTAATTGCTGAACCTGGTGCACTCATTGGTTTTGCTGGACCACGTGTCATTGAGCAAACAGTGCGACAAACACTTCCGGAAGGTTTTCAACGCGCTGAATTTCTATTGCAGCATGGCGCTATCGATATGATTGTGGATCGAAGACAAATGCGCGACAAGATCGTTAATCTTTGTACGCAACTGATGCGCATTCCTGCCCCTGTCGCATCTTAGTCGGGTATTTGATTGTGACTTGATGCATATGCGATGAATGCGCCAGATATAGAGCTTGATTCACTTTCTGATTGGTTGACTTATCTTGAAACACTTCATCCCCAAACGATTGAAATGGGACTGAATCGTGTGAATCAGGTCAAACTGAAACTTGGATTAATGCCTGCATTCCCCGTTATTATGGTTGGTGGTACTAACGGTAAAGGTTCGGTTTGCACCATGCTTGAATCAATCCTGTCTTGTGCGGGTTATAAAGTAGGTTGTTATACTTCACCGCATTTACTTCGCTATAACGAGCGTGTTCGTATCGATAAAAAAGAAGTCGATGATGAAAAGCTCTGCTGCGCATTTGGACAAATAGATACTGCAAGGAAAGATTGCCAGACTTCATTAACTTTTTTTGAGTTTGGGACATTGGCTGCCATGTGCGTATTCGTAAAAGCACAGGTTGATGTGGCGATTTTAGAAGTGGGTCTGGGTGGCCGTTTGGACGCCGTCAATATATTTGATGCCGACTGTTCGATTCTGACCAGTATTGATTTGGACCATGTTGAGTATCTTGGGGATACACGGGAAAAGATAGGATTCGAGAAAGCGGCGATCTTTAGAAAAGATAAACCAGCCATTTGCGCCGAAATTGATTTGCCTAATTCGGTTAATCAGCAAGTTACAAATGTCGGCGCGAGTTTCTTTCAATTTACCCAAGAATTTGGTTTCTCAAAAAAGGCTGCACAATGGGATTTTTGGGGGCCGAAGGGTTGGCGACATTCTTTACCCTTTCCAGCGTTGCGTGGTGACAAGCAGCTGCAAAATGCGAGTGCTTGTCTGGTTGCATTGGATACGCTGAATGAATTATTACCTGTCAGTATGAATGACATACGCCAGGGGTTGATTGAAGCTGTAATACTGGGCAGATTTCAAGTGATTTCAACACAACCGATGATCATTTTGGATGTGGCGCATAATCCGAAAGCAGCTTCAGTGTTATCGGAGAATCTGACTGCAACAAAACCGACTGGACGTACTTATGCGGTATTTGCCATGCTGCAGGATAAGGATATCTCCGGGGTCGTTAAAGAATTAAAGGATAATATTGATTTTTGGTTGGTATCAACGGTTTGTTCTCCCCGAGCGGCAACCGTAGATGATGTAGTCAATGAAATTTATAAGACTGGAATTACCAACGAAAAGAATATCATCTACAAGTTTCAGGATTGTATAGCAGCTTTTGTTTTTGCCTGTGAACAGGCCACTAAAAATGATAGAATTTGCATATTTGGATCTTTCTATACGGTGAGTGACGTGTTGCAGTATCTGAATACGCTGTCAGGTAAGTAATAATGGGAATCTCAAATGACTAAAAATATCAGTGAAGAAGAACTATTACTCAGAAAACGTGCTAGAAGACGTTTGGTTGGTGCAATTGTTCTGGTAATCTTCTCTGTCATTGTTCTGCCAATTATTTTCGATGAACCCAAGCCAGAAAATGAGCAGCATGACATTGCGATTAATTTGCCGGCACCCGATAAAAAAAGCAATAAAGATGATCTTGTGCCACCTAAAGAGGAATTAATGAGTCGTGGCGCTTTTCAAGAATATGACAAACCTAAAGTCGATCAGCAGAACATTGAGGAAGCTACGGAAGCACTGAGTGAACGCAAACGTACGCCAATTCCCGGTATTAAGCCGAAAATTGATAATAGATATTCACTTGAAACAAAAAATGTAACCGCTACCACAACCACAGCTACTACGAATGTTACCAATAGTGCCGCGGTAACACCTACAGATGTATCAAAAACAGATACATCCAAGGGATTTGTGATACAGCTCGGTGCATTTTCAGATCAGTTGAAAGCCAAGCAGCAACTCGATAACCTGGCAGCAAACGGATTTAAGGCGTATACGGAAGCACTTAAAACTGGTAGTGGCGAAGTGACGCGTGTGCGCATGGGACCATTTGTTACGCGGGATGTTGCCGAGAATGAATTGAAGAAGTTAAAAAAGCTTGGGCTTGATGGTGTGGTGACTTCAAAATAGATTATGAAAGTTAAGTAAGATTTAATTTATATCGTTAAATAACAGAGATTATACCAATTCAATTAATGACCGTTTTTGATTATGTCGTTTTCAGTATTTTTCTTGTATCGATCGTTTTAAGTATTATGCGAGGATTCGTTCGAGAAACGTTATCCATAGCTGGATGGATAGTGGCATTTATAATTGCCGGTGCTTACACTTCGTATTTTGAACAATTTCTACCTGTCGAAATAGCTGGCGAAACATTAAGATTCTCAATTGCATTTGTTTTAGCATTTCTTTCGGTATTACTGATTACGGCTTTAGTTACAATGTTGTTGTCCTCATTAATTAAAGGCATCGGACTAGGATTTATTGATCGGTTACTGGGTTCTGTATTTGGTTTCTTAAGAGCGTTGATTATTGTTACGTTAATAGTTTTAATCGCAGGATTAACGACAATTCCCAACCAAGTATTCTGGCAACAAGCTGTTTTAAGCCGTCCATTGGAAGCAATAGCGATACAGGTTTTACCCTGGTTACCCGATGATCTATCAAAACGTATTAGTTATGAAAGAAAATAAAATTCCCGATATCACTAAATGCCAGGGAATTTCAAATATGTTTGTACGATTATTGCCTTATAAAACAGCCCTTTTATTTGTTTATTAAATTTAACTTCTTAGGCTGAATAGAACAGAACTTACGGAGTATTTCTATGTGTGGAATTCTCGGCATCGTTGCACAATCACCGGCTAATCAATTACTTTATGATGGTTTATTGATGCTGCAGCATCGTGGACAAGATGCGAGTGGTATAGTGACAGCACAAGGTAATACCTTTCATATGCATAAAGGTTGCGGGCTGGTGCGCGATGTATTTCGAACAAGAGATATGCGGGCACTTGGTGGCAATATGGGTATTGGCCATGTGCGTTATCCTACGGCCGGATCTGCAACTTCCTCTGCTGAAGCGCAGCCTTTTTATGTGAATTCACCTTTTGGTATTGTACTCAGTCACAACGGAAATCTAACGAATGCCGAGCAGCTGAGTCAGGAGTTGTTTAGGGCCGATCTGCGGCATGTCAATACGAATTCAGATTCTGAAGTCTTGCTGAATGTTCTTGCCCATGAACTACAGGCCAGCACCCGTAATTACCAGCTTGATCCTGAGACAATTTTTGCTGCTGTATCCGGTGTACATAAACGGTGTAAAGGTGCGTATGCGGTAGTGGCGATGATTGCCGGTTATGGATTGCTGGCTTTCCGCGATCCTTACGGAATACGGCCATTAGTATTCGGTAGTATAGAGAATGAACTGGGTGATGAATATTTAATAGCTTCAGAAAGCGCTGCCTTAGATACCTTAGGCTTTAAGCTTATTCGTGATGTAAAACCAGGTGAGGCAATTTTTATTGATGAAGCAGGTAATTTTCATAGTAAACAATGTGCGGCAAAACACTCACTTAATCCTTGTATTTTTGAATATGTATACCTAGCCCGACCTGATTCAGTGATGGATGGTATTTCTGTGTATGAAACGCGATTAAACATGGGAGAATATCTCGCTGAGAAAATTAAGAAATCAATGCGGCATCTGGACATTGATGTTGTTATTCCAATACCGGATTCAAGTCGTCCCAGTGCTTTACAACTGGCAAATCGATTGGGTGTTAATTTTCGCGAGGGTTTTGTTAAGAATCGATATGTTGGTCGTACCTTTATTATGCCGGGGCAGCAGCAACGACGTAAATCAGTACGGCAGAAATTAAATGCCATGAGCATAGAATTTCGTGGTAAGAATGTTTTACTTGTGGATGACTCCATTGTACGTGGCACCACAAGCCGTGAGATTGTTCAGATGGCACGCGAGGCGGGTGCAAATAAAATTTACTTTGCATCTGCAGCGCCGCCGGTCAGATATCCTAATGTATATGGTATTGATATGCCAACCCGTCAGGAATTAATCGCAACGGATCGTAGCAACGAGGAGATTTGTAGCGAGATTGGTGCCGATCATCTTATTTTTCAGGATCTGGACGCACTTAATCATGCTGTTTCAAAGATGTCACCCACGATAAAGAAATTTGAAACTTCATGCTTTAATGGCGATTATGTTACGGGTGATGTGACATCCGAGTATTTACATGCGATTGAGTTGCAACGAAATGTTGATCACCCTTTTTCGCAATCCAGATCTAATACACAACTTGATTTAAGTTTAGTTGTCTCTGATTAGGTTTAGGGGAAACTAAAAAGCTGTTGATTTTTCACTTTCATATCAATCCAGCCAATCTGACCATTCTAGTTATCGCTTGAGGCCTTATCGTCATGTCTGATCATTTGCAACCAGAAACACTCGCACTACATACCGGTATTCATCGTAGTCAATTTAATGAACATTCTGAAGCGATGTATCTGACTTCAAGCTTTGTCTTCGATAGTGCTGCTCAGGCAGCCGCACGCTTTTCCGGAAATGAGCCCGGTAATATTTATTCCCGTTTTACTAACCCAACGGTAACCGCATTTGAGGAACGGCTGGCCATGCTGGAGGGAGCGGAAACCTGCATAGCAACTTCTTCCGGTATGTCGGCAATACTTGCATGCGTAATGGGATTGTTGTCTGCGGGAGATCATATTGTGGCGTCTCGCAGCTTATTCGGTGCAACAGTCAATTTATTCAATAACATATTGAAGAAATTCAATATTGATACAACGTTTGTGTCGGCAACGGATGCTAATTCATGGGAGACCGCAATAAGACCAAACACCAAGCTTTTTTTCCTGGAAACACCCTCTAATCCATTAACGGAACTTTCTGATATTACCGAATTAGCAAGAATTGCTAAGAAAGCCAATATTTGGTTAGTCGTTGATAATTGTTTTTGTACACCCGTTCTGCAGAAGCCGCTCGAGTTAGGGGCTGATATCGTTATCCATTCTGCAACCAAATATCTGGATGGACAGGGCAGGGTATTGGGAGGCGCAGTCTTGGGCAATCGTGATCTACTGATGGATGGCGGCATATTCGGATTCTTGCGTACAGCGGGACCGACACTGAGTGCATTTAACGCCTGGGTCATACTGAAAGGTCTCGAAACGCTTAAAATACGTATACAAGCACATTCGGCGCATGCATTACAAATGGCGCAATGGCTTGAATCTCAGCCGAATGTGGCGCGCGTATTTTATCCCGGTTTAATTTCTCATCCGCAATATGAGTTGGCAAAATATCAACAGAAATCCGGAGGAGGAATTGTGACTTTTGAAGTGAAGGGCGGTAAAGAAGCCGCTTGGCGCGTCATTGATGCCACTCGTTTGATTTCGATAACTGCTAATCTGGGGGATGCTAAAAGCACGTTGACACATCCTGCAACAACAACCCATGCTCGCATCAGTCAGGAAGCACGCGATGCTGCGGGTATATCCGATGGATTGTTACGTATTGCGGTAGGATTGGAAGCAGTGCAAGATCTTCAAGCTGATTTAGCACGTGGGTTATCGTTATAATCATTGCTGACTGCAGAATAAGTAAGCTGTATTAATCTGTGTACCAGAACGGTTATATGATAACCCTTGAATTCCTAGATAATTTCGGCTTTCTCGATGATCACATCTTCAAGCGGAACATTCTGATGGCCAGCATGATCCCCGGTTTTTACCTTCTTTATCTTATCGACGATATCTTGACCTTCAACTACTTTTCCAAATACACAATAGCCGTAACCTTGCGGAGATGGGGATTTATAGTTTAGGAAGCCATTGCTGGTTACATTAATGAAAAACTGTGCTGTTGCAGAATGTACATCCGCAGTGCGTGCCATCGCTATCGTATAAGCATCATTCTTGAGTCCGTTAGCCGCTTCATTTTGAATGGGTGCCTGAGCTTTCTTTTGCTTCATTCCAGGCTCAAATCCGCCGCCTTGAATCATAAAATCATCAATAACGCGATGGAATAATGTGTTGTCGTAAAATCCGTTGGTTACGTAGTTCAGAAAATTCTGTACGGTTTCAGGCGCTTTGTCACTATCTAGTTCAAGTGTGATAACACCAAAATTGGTTTGTAATCTGACCATATCAGTCCTTGTGTCAATTTATGATTGTTTTTTATTGTGTGTTCTTTTCAACGATGGGTAGTTCAATGATATCTTCGATGATCACACTGCTTTTAGGTACATCACTCGAAAATGGACCGCCAGAGCCAGTGGGTATTGATGCAATTTTATGTACGACATCAATGCCACTGATGACTTTACCAAACACAGTATACCCATATCCACTTTGATTGGGTGCCTTGTAGTTAAGGAATCCGTTATTCGCAACATTGATAAAAAACTGCGCTGAAGCAGAATGTGGATCTGATGTACGTGCCATTGCAATTGTTCCCGCTTCATTCTTTAAACCATTAGCGGCTTCATTCGTTATCGGTGATCGAGTGGGTTTCTGGTTAAGCGTTGTATCAAAGCCACCTCCCTGGATCATAAAATTAGGGATCACACGATGAAATACCGTGTTTTTATAGAATCCATCCGCAACATATTGTAAGAAATTTTCAACGGTTTTAGGTGCTTTGTCCGGATAAAGCTCGAGCACTATATTGCCAAAATTTGTTTTCATTTCAACGCTTACGGTTGCTGCAATAGTATTGAGATTTATTGAAATCAAGAGTAGAAAAGTCAGAATCTGGCAGAGTCGCATACGCATATTGAGTCCTGTAGGATAGTGATAGAGAGGGGTGAGAGTTTCATTGTTGCATTATGTTATACTCATTAAGTATTCTAATGCACATTCAAAAACGTCCGGAATTTTATCAAGAAGATAGGTAGTTCTACAATTTTATCTGCTAGCCTCCTTATGCTTAAAATTTATAACTCAATTGCCCGAGAGAAACAAAATTTCGTACCATTAGTAGCCGGAAAAGTAAAAATATATGTATGTGGAATGACTGTTTATGATTATTGTCATTTAGGGCATGCGAGGGTTCTGGTTGTGTTTGACACGATTATTCGTTGGTTTAAAGCGAATCATTGGGATGTGAGTTATGTACGCAATATTACCGATATCGACGATAAAATTATCAAGCGTGCGCAAGAAAATAACGAATCCATTGAAGCACTAACGAATCGTTTCATTCAGGCGATGAATGAAGATTCCGCTGCATTGGGTGTTTCACAGCCTACCCATGAGCCACGTGCGACAAGTTATGTTGAGCAGATGATCCGCATGATCGAGACGCTGGTTGAAAAGAAACTGGCTTATCCGGCCAGTAACGGGGATGTCTACTATTCAGTGCATCATTTCCCAGGTTATGGAAAACTTTCCGGTAAATCACTGGATGATCTTCGTGCAGGCGAACGCGTCGAGATCGATTCCAATAAGAAAGATCCATTGGATTTTGTACTGTGGAAATCAGCAAAACCGAGTGAACCTTCTTGGGATTCGCCTTGGGGGAGAGGTCGCCCGGGTTGGCATATCGAGTGTTCAGCCATGAGTGAGCAGCTTCTAGGTGTGCATTTTGATATTCACGGCGGCGGGCAGGATCTGCAATTTCCGCATCATGAAAATGAAATTGCACAAAGCGAAGGCGCGCATGATCATCCATTTGTAAATTACTGGATGCACAATGGATTTGTGCGTGTTGACAATGAGAAAATGTCAAAGTCTTTAGGTAATTTCTTTACCGTTCGTGAGATATTGAAACATTATCAACCCGAAGTAGTGCGTTTTTTTATTTTGCGTGCACATTATCGCAGCCCATTAAACTATTCTGACCAGCATCTCAGGGATACAAAACTTGCATTGGATCGTTTGTATATTGCGCTTAAGGAAGTCAAATCGGCTGATATCGCAACTATCAACTGGAATAATATGTATGCGCAAAGATTCCAAGATGCCATGAACGATGATTTTAATACACCGGATGCGATTGCTGTACTGTTTGACTTGACCAGTGATATCAATAAGACGGGTTCAGAGGAAAGTGCCAGTTTACTGAAAGCACTCGGTAACTTATTGGGATTGTTGCAGCAAAATCCGCAAGATTATTTGCAAAATAAGGTTGTTACAAATGACTCGGATTCGCTCATTCAGGATGAAATCGAGCAATTGATCCAGCAGCGTATCAGCGCACGTAAAGAAGGTCGGTATTCAGATGCTGATTCAATTCGTAAGAATCTTTTGGAACAAGGGGTTATTCTCGAAGATAGCTCACAAGGCACTACGTGGCGGCGTCAGTAACCATTCGTAATTTCTGATTTTATATTTTCCACAGATACAGCGTAGACTTTGAGAAGTCATTGAGCTCAATACTTTTATAAGGAGTAATTCCTGGAATAATAAAAGTATTGCTGATCAACAGACTTCCGGGACGCATTTCTTTGCTGGCTTTGCGCCACAACGATTCCATCGGGACAGGCGACAAATAAGCATATACCACATCATATTTTGAGAAATCATACTGCCAGAAATCGCCCCAGGATATTTTGCAAGATGAAACATGAAGCATATTTCTTAGCTTACTGATCAAGCATGGTAAAGGTGCAGATTCAATGCCGTAGAATATGCCGTTTCCGTGAACACTTGCCAGATTATTTAATAAGCCACCACAACCACTTCCCAAATCAACAAAAGAAAATTGACCTTGCTCCGGTAATACTGTTTTCAGTGCCGCATTTACACTTTTGCTTGAGAGATAAAGCGGCACTTGAGTTTTGTATGTTTTTCCATAGATAAGCAGTAAACTGAGAAAAAATATGAGGAACCAAACAGAAGAGATATTGAGTGCTAATGTAGCGATAGCAAGAGGCATAAATACCCAGTGAATAGGAATCCACCAAATTGGCATGCGAAGGTAGTAACTGATCAATCCCGCTAACAAGCCCTGCAACACGCCCCATTCGAAAACACTCAATGCGATTGTTGCTTGAGATGTGATTAGAAGCATTACAAATAGTGCGGTAACTATCTGAATAAGCAGTGCGGTAACTGTAGGATGCAAACGCTTTAACATGTGATGTTCTGAGTCCTATGAGTTAAAAGAACATTGTTACGAGACTTCTAATAATGCTTTGCCAGGTTCGTCTTGCATATCGATGTCGACGGTAGGATTATCCATCGTGATAGCCTTCTCAGCTTTTTCATTCATGACGACGATGCTGATTCGACGATTGATTGGATTCAGAGGATCATTCTTGTCAAATAATACGGCGGAAGATAAACCGACTACTGTGAGTATTTTATTCGTATCCATACCGCCGGCAATCAGTTCGCGGCGTGACGCGTTTGCCCGATCTGCTGATAATTCCCAATTGCTATAGCCTTTATCGCCCGACGGAAATGGTTTGCCGTCTGTATGTCCGGAGAGGCTTATTTTATTAGTAACATCGTTGAGCATCTTACCAATTTCGCGCAGAATGGTCTTCGTGTAAGGCTGTAACTCGGCTTTACCCAGCGCAAACATGGGGCGATTCTGCTCATCGACAATTTGAATTCTTAATCCATCGGTTGTGATATCCAGTAGAAGCTGGTTTTGAAATTTCTTTAATGATGGATTGGCTTCTATGGCTTGCTCGATTTTCTTCTTTAATCCTTCCAATCGAATCAATTCAGCACGCTCGCGTAGAATTTTCTTGGTGTCTTTATCGATTTTCTGTTCCTTTATAACGCCTTTCTGAACCTGGCCTTCTTGACGAGTAAAATCAGTACCGCCACCTTTAATAACACTGCTGCTATCGCCGCTTCCGGAGCCACCTGACATGGCAACTTTCAATGGTGTTTTAAAGTAATCCGAGATACCTTCCAGTTGAGCTTTGGTTGATGATCCCAACAGCCACATCAATAAAAAGAAGGCCATCATCGCCGTGACAAAATCAGCATAAGCAATTTTCCAGGCACCGCCATGGTGCCCCCCTGCTACTTTTTTAATGCGCTTGATGACTATCGGTCGTTGCGCAAGATCATCAGCCATAGTTATTCCCGTAATTCAATTAGATATTATTTAGCAATGATTATTTATTTTTACTCTGCTTGACATGTTCTTCCAATTCCATGAAAGATGGTCTCTCGGTGGTAAATAAAACTTTACGGCCAAACTCGACGGCTAGAACGGGGGAATAACCGTTTAAATTTGCTAGCAGTGTAATTTTGATACACTCATATAACTTACTGGATTCGTGCAAATTATGTTCAAGTTTGCCGGCCAAGGGACTGACAAAACCATAAGCAAGTAAAATTCCCAGAAATGTACCAACCAGTGCCGCGGCAATCAGGATACCCAATTCTGCAGGAGGGAGATGGACAGATTCCATGGTGTGTACCACCCCCATCACAGCAGCGACAATGCCGAAAGCAGGTAATCCGTCACCGAGCTTGGAAATGGTATGAATGGGTACTTCACCTTCCTGATGATGCGTCTCTAATTCGCTATCCATGAGATTCTCTATTTCCATAGAATTAAGGTTGCCGCCCACCATTAATCGTAAGTAATCGGTGATAAATTCTGTGATATGGTGATCAGCTAAGATATCAGGGTATTTGGTAAAAATAGGGCTGTTGGCTGGATCATCTACGTCTCCTTCAATGGACATTAACCCTTCTTTACGAATTTTTCCAAGCACTTCATAAAGCAGTGTCATTAAATCCATATACAATGCTTTGGTATATTTAGAGCTTTTGAAAACAGTGGGTAGGGCTTTCATGGTTGCCTTGAGGGCTTTGTTTGAATTACCCACTACAAGCGCACCAATAGCAGCACCACCAATCATGAGGACCTCTACAGGTTGCCATAGCGAAGCGAGATGCCCACCCGCTAAAGCAAAACCGCCAAATACGGAAATAATAATAATGATGTAACCAACAATAACAAGCATTGTGCTGACTCCGAGGAATGTAATGATGTAACCATTGATGGCAGGTTCTGGATTGAGAAGGTAGCATATAGTTATAAAATTCATTCTCAGAGATAAAACGAGTTTTCCCCGCATTTTCCAGTTTTTTATTCTTATCGCTATTTGTTACCTAACATCATGTCAATATCTGTTTTGTTCGTGTTCACTTTCAATATTCTGATTATTAAGGATTCTAACAGGGAAGCTATTTGGCCATCCTTGAAATACCGCTGAGATTATTATCGATATTAACGCTGAAGGTATTCGAGACTTGTCAGAATTATGGCTATTATTCGAGAGCTATGATTATTTCTGGTGTATGGAAGGAGGAGAGAGCGGTGTAATCTGTTGATAAAGATCTGCCCAGATCAACTATCAAAATGAGGAGAACACCGCAATGACGGATGATAATATTTTTAAGCTGAATAAACCAGCCCATGATGATCCACTGCAAGCAATACTGTGCGAAGGTGCGAGGAAAATGCTGGCGGCGGCGGTAGAAGCGGAAGTGTCGATCTTTATTGAGCGACATGGCTCGAGGGTGTCCTAGATTTTGTGTAAATGGTTGTTAATAGTGCCGAGGCATTCTTTCGTTAAATTGAATAGTAAACCTGTTTAGTGCAGGTTTCCAATCTCTTAGTG
>WBZX01000789.1_pt1 | contig 26878 bp, 25 predicted proteins | sample 5204211 | NCBI WGS metagenome assembly WBZX01 (sample SAMN12344362, study PRJNA552823) | activated sludge metagenome | biome: Activated sludge suspended growth; feature: Nitrification reactor; material: Wastewater; isolation source: activated sludge from nitrification reactor of wastewater... | reverse complement strand
CTCCTCCTACTTCAAGGAGGATCTTCTGAAAAAGCGTCTGGAGCACTGGCGGTCGAAGCTGCAGGCCATGCCGCTCTGAGGTCCGTCGCAGAATCGTGGCGTTCGGGCCGCGTGCTGCCACGCACGGTTGATTCGCGCTCAGCTATAGGGCGCGCTTGCAGCTATAGCCTTCCCATGAGCAGCAAGATCAAAATGATGATGAGCACCAGCCCGATGCCGCCGCTGGGATAGTACCCCCAGCCGCTGCTGTACGGCCAAGTCGGCAACGCACCGATCAAGATCAGGATCAGGATGACCAGCAGGATAGTTCCCAACATGACCGTCGCCTCCGGGCTTTGATCAGCCTTCCAGGAAGCCGGGACTGTACCGATGACAAAGGCAGACGGTACGCCCGGAGCCGACCGCGAGCCGATCGACTCCTCACAAACGGCACTGGCACCGGATCGTTCCAAGTCAAACTGACGGGCCTCGCCGACACCGTACAGGAACTGACGCATCCGTTTGCTGAAGACGGATGCCGCGCGACGAGCCTTATCGCACACTGCAACGCGAAGCCGTCGCCCACGTTACCGCTGTGGTACCCCAAGCTGGACAAAGCCCTGACTCTCGGTCACGAACGGGCATGGGGCGGGGTTTGCGAATAGCGGGCTCTCGGGAGGCAGGATGCAGGCTCTCGGTCAATCTCGGCGCACCGTAGTGCTACAGCCTTCCTTCGAGGAGCATGTGCTCGATCTTCCTTCAAGTTTGTTCGACCTGCTTCCGACCGCCGCCTATGTATGTGACATCAACGGAAAGATCGTCCGCTACAACCGCCGCGCCGCAGTCCTGTGGGGACGTGAACCGAAGCTCGACGATACAGGCGACCGATTCTGCGGCTCTCATCGTCTCTATGCCCTCGACGGCAGTCCGATCGCCCCCGGCAATTCTGCAATGGCTTGGGCTCTGGCGAGCGGCGTTGCCGTGCGAAATCGCCAGGTCGTCGTAGAGCAACCGGCCGGCGCGCGGATCGCCGTGGAGGAGAACATCGATCCGCTAAGGGATCCTGCGGGCCGTCTCGTCGGTGCGATCAGCTGCCTGCACGAAGTCACCCAGGAGCGTGCCTCTGCCTCCGCAACAGCAGCGGGCGGCACCGCGCAGCAGGCGCAGAACCTGCTCGAAACTCTGCCCCTGGCGGTCTACACGACCGACGCCGCGGGCCTGATCACTTTCTATAATCAGGCTGCGGCGAATCTCTGGGGCTGTCGCCCGGAGCTGGGAAAGAGCGTCTTCTGCGGATCATGGAAGCTCTATCGGCCCGACGGCAGACCGCTCCCCCACGACGAATGCCCCATGGCGCTGACTCTCAAGGAGCGGCGGGCCGTTCGCGACAGCGAGGCCATCGCCGAACGACCCGACGGCAGCCGGGTTCCCTTCATCGCGCATCCGACTCCTTTGCACGACCAATCCGGCCAGTTCGTGGGCGCGATAAACGTTCTGGTCGACATCAGCGATCAGAAACAATCGTTGCGACTACTCGCCGAAATCGTCAATTCCTCCGACGATGCCATCATCACGAAGGACCTCGACGGCATCATCACGAGCTGGAACCCGGGCGCCGAGCGGCTCTTCGGCTACACCAGCATCGAAGCCATCGGGCACCATGTCACCATGCTGATGCCGCCCGATCGCTACAATGAAGAGCCGGGCATCCTCGCGCGTCTCCGTGCCGGCGAACGCATCGACCACTACGAAACCATTCGCCGCCGCAAGGACGGAAGCCTCATCGATATCTCGCTCACCGTATCGCCGGTGAAGGACGAGAACGGCATTGTCGTCGGAGCATCGAAGGTTGCCCGCAACATTACCGACCGGCGGCTCGCGCAGGAGCGGCAGCGGCTTCTGCTGCGGGAAATGGCCCATCGGGTAAAGAACATGTTTGCCCTGGCGGGCGGAGTCGTGTCCCTGAGCGCCCGCTCTACTCAATCGGCGCCCGAGCTGGCGTCGACGGTGAACGAACGCCTCGCGGCGCTCGCGCGTGCGCATTCTCTCACCTTGCCGGATCCGACCGTCGACGACAGTGTCAGCGAGCGAACGACGACGCTCCATACCCTGCTCCGCACAATTCTGTCGCCCTACGACGTGCAGGCCAGGGATCGGCAAACACGCTTTACGATCCAGGGCACCGACCTTCCGCTCGCCGGCGGTTCCGTCACCTCCTTCGCCCTGCTCTTCAACGAGTTCGCGACGAACGCGGCGAAGTACGGAAGCCTGTCGACATCCAATGGCACTGTGACCATCGTCTGCAGCGAGCAGAAGGACATGCTTCGCATCGAGTGGACGGAAAAGGGCGGCCCGTCGACGGATACTGCGGTCAAGGACAGAGGATTCGGCAGCACGCTCGTGGAGGCGACGATCGCCCAGCTGGGCGGCAAGATCGCGCGAGAGTGGCGCCCCGAAGGGCTGGTCATCGACTTATCGGTGGACCGCAGTCGGTGCATGGCGGGACCGACGCAACGCCCCTAGAGACCGGGATCCAACGCCCTTCGAGAGGGCGCAGGTCCATAGCCTCAGGAAGCGCACTTGCCCTACATCTTCGGCAAGAGGACCGTGTCGACGACGTGAATGACACCGTTGGACTGCTTGACGTCGGCAATCGTAACCGTCGCGACGGTGCCGTTCTCGTCGGTCAGCGTAACCTTCTCGCCCTGCATCCTGGCCTGGAGCGTACAGCCACCGACCGTCTTCACCGGATGGGTACCCTTGTCGTCTTTGATCATCTTGGCAATCGCACCGGACATGGCGTTGGCGGAAACGACATGGCAGGTGAGGATCTTGGCGAGCTTCGCCTTGTTCTCCGGCTTTACCAGCATTTCGACAGTCCCTGGCGGGAGCTTGGAGAACGCAGCATTCGTCGGCGCAAACACGGTGAAGGGGCCGGCGCCGGACAAGGTGTCAACAAGGCCGGCTGCCTTCACTGCCGTCACCAGGGTGGTGTGGTCCTTGGAGTTCGCGGCATTCTCGACGATGCTTTTCGTCTCCAGCATCGGCGCGCCACCGACCATTGGATTGGCCGCGAGCACGGGATAGGCCACTACGATCGCAAGTGCTGCGACCGCTGCAGAGAAAGCGTTGCGCTTCGACATCTTTGCCTCCTGAGATTGGAACGAACACGTCACAGGTCTGTCACGCGGCGCGGCGACGGGAGCCCCAAGCATTTCCTCACCATCACCGCTCGCGACCTGGATTATGACGTGCTCTCCACCGCGGATCACAGACCGAGCCGTGAAGCCCCACTCTCTCGCTACACGCTTGTGTGAAGGCGCTTCGCACTGGAAGGCGATCTCTCATGACCAAGCGTGACGGCCTCGCGGGGAGCCGGTGGCCTGCGCTCCAGGCGAACGCCCTTGAGCCAGAGCAAGAGTGCTTCCCAGTGAATGCCGGCAATCACCTTCAACGTCAGCAGTGGATAGACGACAAAGGCCCGGGCAAGTGCCGCATCCGTCAAAGCCCGACGCGTTGCCGTTAGTTTTGCGACCATCAATGGTCCCTCGCCATCGCGCCCCGCAATCGTCACCGACAGGTGTTCGCCAGGCGGGGCTATGGTGAAGGAGTAGGTCATGTCGACGCCCAGGAAAGGCGAGACATAGAGCGTCTTGTGACTTGTCTGACGAACAGTGCCAGGCGAGCCGGCCTCGAGGGGAATGAGGTAGCTGTGACGCTCTCCGAAGGTATTGCTGACCTCGTAGAAGATCGCCGCGAGTGAGTTGTCCCGCCGATAACAGAAGTAGATGCTGAGCGGATTGAAGACGTATCCCAACATACGCGGCATCGTCAGAAGCCGGATTGGCCCGCCGGTTTCAACACCCGCCCGACGCAGATGGCCCTCTATCTGCCCGCGCAACGGCTCCGTGGTCCTATCGCCATGATCCCCGTCATGGAAGCCGAAGAGGTTGAATCGGTTGCGCGAGAATAGCCGCAGGGTACCTGTCACGGCGTCGATTTCATCGAGATCCAGCAGAAGATAGAAGACCTTGTACCGGAGCCGATGCCGCTTCGGTCGGAGCCTGTAATGGGCCACTTCACCGACATAGAGAGCTGACCGAAGGGCAGTCATCAGGCCGCCTCTTGTACGGCACGGGTCGCAATGGGATCGTGAACATGGATGCGACCGGATTCGTTGGGGACGATCCAGGGCCGCCGCACGCCACCAAGGGCCTCGGCTACGGCAAGCCCTGCCTGGAGGCCGTCTTCGTGGAAGCCGGCACCGAAATAGGCGCCGCAGAACCATGTGTTGCGCCTGCCCTGCAGCGCCCACAGCCTCTCCTGCGCCCCCATGGCAGCCGCATTGAAGCTGGGATGCCGGTAGTGAAACCGTTCGACGACGCGCGCGCTTTCGATCTGCCGGTGAGGATTGAGCGTGACGAATAGAGGCGTTTCGTCGGCGATGCCCTGTAGTCTGTTCATCCAGTAGGTGACAGCGAGCTGGCGACTATTCCCGGCAGTGCACGACATGTAGTTCCAGCTCGACCACACCTTGCGGCGGCGGGGCATCAGGCCGGTATCCGAATGGAGGATGGCATCGTTGCCCACGTAGGAAAAAGCGCCAAGCAAGCGCCTTTCGTCCGCGCTCGGGTCTGCGATCATGCCGAGGGCTTGATCGGCGTGAGTGGCAATCACGACATGGTCGAAGCGACGGCGATCCCCTGTCTCGCCAATGATTTCGATACCTGACGGCAGGCGCGATATGGCCTTGATGGGATGATTCGAAACAACTTCCGGAATGGCTTTGGCGAGACAGCGCACGTAGGAGCGGGCGCCACCGTCTACGGTACGCCAGGTCGGGCGGCCGGACAGCTTAAGAAGACCATGGGTTTCACAGAACCGTATGAAGGCAGTTGCCGGATAGTTCCCGATATCGGCCGCCGGTGTCGACCAGATCGCGGCGGCCATCGGGAAGAGATGGTCGTTGCGGAATGCCGCGCCATAGCCAGCAGCGTCGAGATAGTCGCTGAGCGAGGTGGCGCCGAGTTGCGCTGCATCGAGCGGCGCCTTGCGATAGAAGCGTATGAGATCCCACAGCATTCGCCAGAACCTGGGACTCATGGCGTTCCGGCCCTGGGCGAACAGACCCAGAAACCCGGTGCCCGAATATTCCAGCCTGCCATCGTCGAGCGAGACTGCAAACGACATGTCGGATGGCTTGGTCTCAACACCGAGGTGCCGGAACAAAGCAGCGAGGTTTGGATAGGTGACGTCGTTATAGACGACGAACCCGGTATCGACGGCCACGCCGGCAGCCTCGACCGTGTGGCTGTGACCGCCCAGGCGATTGTCGGCCTCGAACAATGTCACATGGTGACGCCGCGATAGCAGCCAGGCCGCAGAAAGGCCGGCAATGCCGCTGCCGACGACGGCGATCTTCAGCGTCTGGCTGTCAGCGGTGCAGATATTGTCCTTCCCCATCAATTCCTCGGGCCGGTAGGTTCGGTGGGGCAGGTTTCCCCTTTGCGGTTCGCGCCGCCGCTGTTCTACGGTGCCGTAGACGCCATGGATCACTGCCTGGCCAGTGATCCAATCGAATCACTCGGGCGTACAAGGGCAAATGAATGTCGCAGGCCTACATCTTGAAAGGAGACGCCTCCTCGCGGGCCGGAGGGCGAGGGGCGCGCCTTTGAAGTCTGTCGAGCAGCAAAGGACACTTCCCACCCCCGGCGAATTGTGCCGGCTGATGCAGGCCGTTGCGGCCGTGCACGATCGAAGCGCCTTTGCCGCGTTGTTCGGCTACTTTGCACCGCGTGTGAAGGCCTTTCTCATGCGTTCCGGCCTTTCCGCAATCATGGCCGAAGAAGTGACCCAGGAGACCATGCTGGCGATATGGCGCAAAGCATCCTACTTCGACCCTAGCCGTGCCGGCGTGTCGACGTGGATTTACGCCATCGCTCGAAACCAGCGCATCGATCGCTTGCGGCGCGAGCACGCCCATACGGTCGGCCATCATCCCGACCCAAGCGACGAGCCGGAACTGCCGGATTCGGGTGAAGACATCGCCCTCGTGGCCGAGCGCGAGGCACAGGTCCGAACGGCGCTCGCAGCTCTGTCGAAGGAACAGGCTGCAATTGTCCATCTCTCGTTCTTCGCGGAGAAGCCGCATTCCGAGATAGCCCGCGAACTCGGCGTTCCCCTGGGGACGGTCAAGTCGCGGATCCGGCTGGCATTAAACCGTTTGCGTGCTCTGGTGGGCGACGAAACATGACGATCAACCACCATCCGAGCGACGAGGCGCTTCTGCGCCATGCAACCGGAACACTGGGTGCCGGCCCGGCCGTGGTGATCGCTGCGCATCTTGAAGGATGCGAAACCTGCCGCGGGCGGATCTCCGTGTTTGAATCGGTGGGCGGCGCGATCCTTGAAAGCATGCCTCTCGAACCCTTGAGAGTGGATGCGCTGGCGCGTGCGCTCGAACGGCTCGACCTTTCGCCATCGTCGCCCCGACCAGGATCAATCGTCGCCCGGCAGCGCCATCCCATCGGACTGGAACTCCCCTCCTCTTTGCGCCACTGCGAGATCGGCGCCTGGCGCTGGCTCGGACCAGGCTTCAGGTGGAGCAAAGTCTCTCTCCCTGGAAACTCCGACGCCAAGGTCCTGCTGCTTAAAGGGCGGGCCGGCCTGAAGCTCCCGGCGCATGGACATGGCGGCACGGAGTTCCTTCAGGTTCTGTCGGGCTCTCTTTTTGACGAACGCGGTCGATATTATCCGGGCGATCTGGATGAAGCCGACACCGACGTCGATCATCAACCTGTCGTCGGCCCCGACTCTGATTGCATTTGCCTCGTCGCCCTGGAAGGCGATACCCGCCTCCACAGTGCTCTGGGACGGCTGCTATGGCCACTCGTGGGCTTCTGAAGCGGAACGGCAGCCGCACCTGCCTGTACGGATATCGACAAGGCTATCGCAGGCGGCCCGCATCCGCCGCGTGAACATATTCAGCAGGCGCAGACCTGCTCCCTTCCCTGTTATGCTAGCCTCCGCACCCCAGGCGTGACGTCACGCCCGAGCAATCAGGGCGCCGACAGCGCGCGGAGGAAGCAAGATGAGCGTACGTGCAGGACGGGAGTTCCTGGCAATCCCCGGGCCGACAACGGTGCCGGACGAAGTCCTGCGGGCGATGCATCGCCCGGCCGTAGACATCTATTCCGGCCCGCTCCTAGCACTGACCGACGGTCTGCTGCGCGATGTCGCCCGTGTGTTCAACACCAAGGGCCGGGCCTACATCTACATCGCCAATGGACACGGCGCCTGGGAAGCCACCCTCACCAACGTGCTGTCCAAGGGGGACAAGATCCTGGTCCTCGAGAGCGGGCGATTTGCCATAGGCTGGGGAGACAATGCCCGTCGCATGGGCGTCGACGTCGAAGTGCTGAAGGGCGGCATGCGCCGCGCCGTACGGCCTGCCGAGGTGGAGGCTCGCCTGAAGGCAGACAAGGACGGCACCATCAAGGCCGTGCTGGTCGCCCAGATCGACACCGCCTCCGGCGTGGTCAACGACATCGCGGCCATCGGCCAGGCGATACGCGCCGCCGGACACGACGCACTCCTGATGGTCGATGCGGTCGCCTCGCTCGGCTGCATGCCCTTCGAGATGGACCGTTGGGGCGTGGACGTAGCCATGTCTGGCTCGCAGAAGGGCATGATGACGCCGCCGGGGCTGGGCTTCGTCGTGGCGAACGACCGTGCGCGCGAGGTGCACAAGACCGCCGGCCTGCGCACCCCCTATTGGGACTGGACCGACCGCGAGGGCGATCTCCACTACCAGAAGTACGCCGGCACGCCGCCCGAGCATCTGCTGTTCGGCCTGCGCCAGGCTCTCGACATGCTCTTCGAGGAGGGCCTCGACAACGTATTCCGCCGCCACAGGCTGCTGGCGGAAGCGGTGCGCCGCGCCGTCGGCGTCTGGTCGGAAGGCCAGGCCATCGGCTTCAACATCATCAAGCCGTCCGAACGCAGCGATGCGATCACGGCGGTCCTGCTGAACGGCAGCCACGACCCGGAAGCCCTGCGCGCCTATTGCAATCAGAAATGCGGCGTGATCCTCGGCCACGGCATCGGCGACCTCTCGGGCAAGGCCATCCGGATCGCCCATATGGGCCATGTCAACGCGCCCATGATGCTGGGCACCCTGAGCGTGATCGAGGTGGGCCTCAACGCGCTCGGCATCCCGCACGGCAAGGGCGGCGCACAGGCGGCAATCGACTGGCTGGGCGAACAGGTGAAGGCATAGTCGCGCCCGACGGCTGCATGCGCCCCCGACCCGGCATTCAGAACTTGATGCTGAACCCGATCAGCGGGCCGTGCATCACCAGATCGACGCCCCTCGTGTCGATACCGGCCCCGGTCGTGTAGCTCGTCGCAAGGGCGCGATAGCCCAGGGTCGCGGCGAGCTTGTATCCGTCGAACTGCCAGGCATAGGCGTAGGCTGCAACCGCCTGCCACGAGAATTGGCTGCCGAGACCGAAACCACCGATATCACCGCGCAGGAACGCTGTCTGGCCTGGAGTGAACTGGTGGCGCACACGAAACCCGACCACCGGATCGACCCATTCGAGATTTCCCGACTTGGCGATGGCGATGTCCCGTGATCGTTCGAAGCCCAGATTGTAGAGATCGGCGGTTATCGCCGTATCGAGGTTCGCCGTCACCGAATTGTTCCAGTAACGAAAGCCCAGCAGCGCGTCGGCCGCGGTGAAGGAGCCCGGACTGTGCGACCAGCGCGAGACCTCGTAGATGCCGCCAGCCTCGACGATGGTCATCGTAAAACTCAACTGGGCATTGACGACGCCGTTCACATCGAGACCAGGCAGCGGATTGCGGTAGCGCGCCGCCGACCTCGGAACACCGAGATTGGACCAGACCAAATCGGCATAGAAGCCGACCCGCCCCTTGTTGGCCTCAAAGTAGCCATTGAAGGCGGCAATCGAGCTGCTGTTGTTGATGATGTCGAAGAAGCCGGCGTGGACGTCGAATGTCTGCCCTCGCGCAGTCGCATTGCCGCTCATGCTCGTGAACCAGGCATAGGTGGTGGCATTGAACCGCCAACCGTCGCCCGGCGAGGCCTCCTCGGCGGCGGCGGGCTGCAGGGCGCCTGTCAGCAAGGAGATGACGATCCCGGCGACAGCGACACTTCGGCGTTTCCCATCCCCGGTCATTGGCGTTTCACTCCGCATCAGATGCAACCGCTCGTTTCTTCCTGGCAAGAATCCAATAGGACAGCGCGGCGATCAATATGATCAAACCGGCCATAACTAGCATCGTGACTCTATAGCTGCTGAGGTAGGCGGTCGTGCCGTTGGCAATGACTTCGTGCACCAGCTTCGCATCGAACCTGTCCGTGTTGCCGGTCTGCACATAGGATTGGAGAATCCCGATGGCCTGTGCCTGCTCGCCGGGCGTTGCACCGGCATGGTCCAGCCGCTGCCGTAGCAGTGGCGAGAACATGCCATAGATCAGCGACGAGCTCAGCGCCAGCCCCAGCGCAAAGCCGAACTGGCCGAATGCCGTGCGCGAGGAGCCGATGGCGCCGACCAGCGCCGGCGGAGGCTTGGCGACGAAGACGTTGGCCGCCGGCGCCTGCGTCAGCATCATTCCAATGCCCGCTACCACCAGCGGGACCACGAACACCAGATAGGGCGTTTTCTCACCTGCAAATGCCATTGCCGCCAGGGCCGCTGCCATGGCGACCAAACCTCCCGGAATCATCAGCCGCATGGCGACTCCGCGCGCAACCAGACCGCCGGCCCAACTCGCCGCAACGATACAGGCTGCAATAAAGGGAAGCTGTCCCAGGCTCACCTCGAAGGGCGTGTAGCGATAGACGTACTGCCACAGCAGCGAGAGCTGGATGGCGACGACGGCGTTTCCGATGTTGAATCCGATACCCGATACGGCACCGGCCAGCAGTTCCGGATCGGCGAAGGAGCGGATGGGGAAAGCCGGGTGCTCACAGCGCCACTCCCACCAGGCAAAGCCCGCCAGGCCGACGAGCCCTACCGCCATCGGGACCAGTACTTTGCTGCTGCCCCAGCCGGCCGAGGCCGCATTGCTGACGGCATAGAGTGTGCTGACCAGCCCGACCGCGACCAGGATCAAACCCACTATATCGAGACGCCCCGTCGTCGGGTCTTTCGCCTCAGGCACGGCTTTCAGGCACCAGACCAGCGCCGCCACGCCGACCACGGGCCCCAGCAGGTAGGCTGCCCGCCAGTTCACGCCGGCGAGATAGCCGCCCAATATGCACAGAACGACGATCCCGAGCGTCTGCAAGGCGAGCCATTTGGCGACTGCCCGCGCCAGCGCTTCGGGTTCCGGGGCCACGGCGCGCAGCAACGCGAACGACAGTCCGAACGACGCTGCAAATCCGACACCGGAAAGAGCACGTCCCAGCACGAAGAGAGCGGTGTTCGACGCCAGGGCCGTTACCAGCCCGCCGGCCAGCGTCACCAGCAGCCCGAGCAGCATCACCCTCTTGCGGCCGATCCGATCGCCGAGGCTTCCTGTCGCCATGATGCTGGCGGCAGCGCAGAGCGTTCCGATGCTCGCTGCCAGAGACCGATCGGCGCCGGTCATGTGCAAGGTATTGCCGGCCGCGACGACGGCGATGTTATGTATCGCGGGATCGAGGTTCATGGGCAGCGACGCGCCGACCAGCGCCAGCAGGGCCGACCCGCCGACCGCCCGTGTCTCCTCATGTGCCGTTGGCCGCACCATATCGCTCATGACCTGCCTTCTCCTTGAAGCAAGGCCCTCGCAGCCTGCGGCACATGCCCGATCGGCGTCGAAGCGAAAAGCGCTTCGAGGCTCTCGGGCTCGAATTGGTCTGCCAGACCGATGCAGACGATCACACTCGGGTCGGACACCGGATCGCGCCGACCTCCGCCGGCTTCCGGCTCCAGGGACCAGCGGCGCCCGACAAGTTGCAGCACGAACCGGCGTTCGGGCGCCTCCGCCAGCCGTACGATTCCCTTGGCCCGAACCACGGCGGCAGGAAGTGCTGCGATCGCCGTGCGCAAGGCGTCGCCATCGAGCGTCTGCCGGCGGACGAAGCTCCATGTCGCGAACTGCCGGGCATGCGCGTCATCGGCCTGTCGGCGGTACGGGGCGGCATGACCAACTGTCCCGGAGAGCAAGAGGTCGGCAACCTCGCCCGTCCCAGGCGCCGCAACGACGCGGGCACCGGGCGTTTCGGCGGAAATCCACTCGCGCACCTGCCGGTACGCTTCCGCCTCGATGAGGTCCGTCTTGCTGAGCATGACGACGTCGGCCGCCGCGAGCTGCTGCCGCACGAGGTCGCCGACATACTTGTCGCGCACACGTGCGCGTACCGTCTCCGCGTCGGCCACCACCACGATGCCGTCGAGGAACAGGCGGGGATGGCTCGCGGCATAGTCGGCAATCCTGGCCGGATCGGCGACACCGCTTGCCTCGATCACGATGTGCTCGGGACCATCCGGCCGCTCGGCCAGGTCATGCAGCGCGAGCGCGAGATTGTCGCCGATCGAGCAGCAGACGCAGCCATTGGTCAGACTGATGGTCTCGCCCTCCCGGTTCGCGATCAGAGCCGCGTCGATGTTCACGCTGCCGAAATCGTTGACGACGACGGCGAGCCTCACGCCTTGGGGGTCTGCCAGCAGGCGGTTGAGCAAGGTCGTCTTCCCTGCGCCCAGATAACCGCCGATCACAGTGACAGGAATGTTCACGGGCTGTCAGCCCGTGACCGGAAAGACGCGTCCGCCCAGGATGGTCGCAAGCACCGGAACGTCCTTGATGGCCATCGGTTCGACGTCCAGGGGATCGTCCCCCAGGACCGTGAAATCGGCCCGCTTGCCGACGCGGAGGCTGCCGATCTCGTGATCCCGATGGAGCAGCCAGGCGGCGTTGTATGTCATCATCCGCAGACCTTCGTAGGCGGATACCCGCTCCCTTGGCCCCTGCACTCGCCCCGTCGTCGTGACGCGGTTCACAGCCGCCCACATCGTCAGCAACGGGTCGACCGGGGACACTGGCGTATCGCTGTGTGCCGATACGATGACACCGAGACGGAGCGCCGTCGCTGCCGGGTTCATGGCAGCGGCGCGGAAAGCACCGAATGTGTGGGCGCGATGGAAATCGCCCCAGTAGTACATGTGATTGGAGAACAGCGTGGCCGAGATGCCCAGCGCCGCCATGCGCCGCAGTTGCGACTCGTCCAGCAACTGGCCGTGGACAATGAAATGCCGATGATCGGTGCGGGGGTTCTCCGCCTGCGCAGCCGCCACCGCTTCGATGAAGGCTTCGGAAGCCTGATCGGCGTTGCAGTGCGCGACGATCTGCATGCCGGCGGCGTGCATGGCCGACACGATCCGGACCAGCTCCTCGGGGGCGCGATTCCACAGGCCATTGGCGCCTGTGCGGAGGTACCCTGGCGCCCGTAGCCGGCCCGTGAAGCCCTGGTTCGAGCCGTCCAGCAGGATCTTGATGCCCTGAAAGGCGAGTTTGTCGTTGCCCTTGTCCTTCAGCGACGTCGCGGCTTCGATCATGTCCTCGACTTTCGGCACGGTAATGCCGTTGTTGTGCGCGACGATGCGCACTGGGAAATCCGGTGAGCCGGTTGCCGCGAGCGCCGTCTGCAGGAAAGCGGGCTCGAAGTAGGTGCTGCTGCCGCCGTCGACGATGGTCGTCACCCCGCGTGTCTGGGCGACCTTGGCGAAGTTGAAGAACTGTTCGGTGTCGGGCGAAGCGCCGATCAGGGCCGGTGCCACCGCCTTGATCGCGGCCATCATGGCCGCCATTTCCTGCAACTCCCCGGTCGGAACCCCGGAAGCATCGCGCAGGACGCCAGGGGCCTTGATCGCGGAATAGTTGGCCAGCTCGATGGTCGCGGAATTGACGCAGGCGAGGTGGCAGCTCGCATGGAGCAGAAAGATCGGGCGCGTCTTCGACACCTGGTCAAGGTCATGGCGCGTAATCGGATCGACGAGGTCATTCAACGAGGGATCGATACCCCAGCCGACAAGCGGCGTCTCTGGAGCGGAGATCGCAGCTTCGATCTCCTTCAGCCGCTGCACGAGAGCGGGAACGCTCTTGAGGGCCTTGTGCAGTCTGCCCGACGGATCCCGGCGGTCGATCGGACCGACATACTCGGCCTTGGCCCACAGGAGGCCGTCCAGCACATGCGCATGGCTCTCGATCAGGCCGGGGACGAGGATGCTGTCACCAAAACGATCGTTCAGCGTGTAGGGGCCCCAGACGGCGCACTCTTCCAGCGTGCCGAGTTCGAGGATGATGCCATCCCGCACCGCGACGTGCGTGGCCTCCTCTACCGCCGGATCCATGGTGATGATCTTCCTGGCGCTGAAGATGGTGATCGGTCCTGGCATGGTCGTCTCTCTCCACTTAGGGAACGCGGCGGGATCGTATCATTTCGAGATCGAAGGTCGAGGCAGGACGAGCCTGCGGATGCCCAGCACCGCAAACGCGATGAGACAGCCCGCTACCTGTCAGCAGCGCGGCCGCCAAGACGCCACTGGACCTGACTGCAAGTCCGACCATTCACCTGATGACAGCAGGCCGCCGTGGCCGACCGCTATCCATTTTGCGCAAAAACGACACACCATCTGCGCGGTCCGGCAACGACCCTCGCGCGCGTCAACCGTTCCGCGCGAGTCCTCCGGCAGTCCCGTGGCGCGTCGATCCGGAGGCTTGGGCCAGGGTTGTGCTGGGCCGCTCGCCGAAGGCCGACGCATAGGCGGCTGCAAAGCGGCTGAGGTGCCAGAAGCCCAACCTGAAAGCGACATCCGTTACGGTGGTGTCTTCTGCCGGTCGACGAAGCATCTCCCGAGCCCGCCACAGGCGGCGCCAGCGCAGATAATCCTGGGGCGATCGGCCGGTGCGAAGCTGGACCACCGCTTCGAGCGAGCGCCGCGATGTCCCGCTCCTGCGGCAGAGTTGCAACATATCGATCGGCGCATCGCCCGCTTCCTCGATCATGCGTTCGAAGCGCGCCATGATCTTGGTGTGCCGACCAACCGCTGCCCGGTCGGGCCGGAACGTACCCGATTCGCCGAGCGCCATGATCGCCTCGACCAGAGCGTTGCGCAGCGTCGTACGGGTCGCCGGCATTTTCAGGAGCTGAGGCTGGACGTTCAGTTCTGCCAACATTGTCCGGTTGAGCGCGTTGAACCGCCGCCGCGCCGTGACCGAAGCGACGTGCCAGCGGCCGGATCGCCGGGCATTGGACGGGCCGAACGGCAGCTCCCAGCCCGGCGCCTCGCGGAACAGGGAGGCCTCCAGGCCGAATGTCGCAACGTGCGCGTCGCCGGCGCTGCGCATTGTCCCGCCTTCGCCGGGTCGCACCATGACGACATCCTGACTGCCGACATCCCGACCATTCGCCGAGCAGCGCGGGCTCATGACATGCCAGACGCTGAAATCCGGTACCCTCTCGTCCACCGTCAGGACGCTTGCCTGGTCGACTTCCAGGCGGCTGAGCACGACGCCGTCCAGATGGAGGTGCCAGTACCGTCCGCCGAACGAAGGGCCGGCGTCCGCGACGCAGTGGAAATTCGCGCCGGGAATGGCTCGTGCCAGTTCTTCCGAATTATCGGTAACGATTCGACGGTAGAAGTGCATGATTACCCGTCATTCTCCCACGCCGCGCACCTGACAAGGTACGATTTCGCCGCGTTGCGCACTACTGGGCTGGCGCTTCGGCTGCCCGAGGGCAGCCCCTTCCCTGCATCCCGGCATGCTTGTGGTGCAACGAGGGTAGCGCTTGGAGGCATCGCGAGGTCCTTCAGCCGTGTGGCCGGTGCTGACCGGCCATCGCGGACGAGATCGCCGCCGCACGGTCGCGGAGGTCTTCGCCGAGCGCTTTGATACCGGCTTTGCTCATTTGTGCACCGAAGCCGACGGCACTGATGGCCATCAGCGGCTTGCCCGACGCGTCGAGCACGACGGACGAAACCGTGGTCACGCCCTTCACATAGTGACTCTGATCGACTGCGTAACCACGCCGGCGCGTCTCTTCGACCTCGGCCAGATAGGTATCGAAAGCGAGATTGCCCTCCCAACGCAGCTTGGCGAAGCGCGCGCGCAGCTCCGGCGCGGTCAAGCCGGAGTGCGCGGCCATCCCCCGGCCCAGGGCCGCGACATACATCGGCAGGCGCTGGCCGATGCTCATGTGGACGCGGATCGTCGCATCGTTGTCGGCGCGATCGACCAGCACCACGCGCTCGCCGCCCATCACGTGCCACAGGGTGCAGGTTACGCCATGGTTCGCGGCCACCTCGCAAAGATGCGGCCGTACCATCGCGATGTAGCTCACCTCCTCCAGCGTCCCCTTGGCCAGGGCCAGCAGGCCAAGCCCGACCGAATAGGTTTTGGTGGTGTCGTTGAAAACGGCGAGACCCTCATGCACGAGAGTCTTGAGAAGGTTGAAGCAGGTACTCGGGTTGAGTTCGAGATCCCGGGCGATGCGGCTGACCCCGACAGGCGCCTGTGCCGCCACCAGATAGCGCAGGACAGCAAGACCGCCGATCAGGGCGCCGACGAGTTTCTCCGGCGCCGGCTCTTCACGCGGCATGGCATTCGTTCTCGGCATCCCGATCGTCGCGCTGCATCCCAGGTTATGGGGGCACATTATTCTGCATCGAAAATGCTCGCCACCCCTCCGAATGCAGAGCTGAGCGATGTGCACCGGCCATTCCTTTCGGCATCCGACGGATCGGCCAGACCCGTCGGCAATCGGTGCGGTGAGCCTCAGTCAGTCGACCTTGAGGTTGAGGTCCTTGATCATCTTCGTCCACACCTCCAGCTGATCCTTTTGATACTGCGCCGCCTGCTGGCGCGTCGACGGCGTCGGCATCAAACTGCTCTGCAGCAGCTTCGCCCTGATCGATTCCGATTCGAGAACCTTGACCACCTCCTTGTTCAGACGATCGAGGATCTCGTCGGACGTTCCGGCCGGGGCGACCAGGGCCCACCAGCCATCCATGTTCGGCGGAGTGGGCAAGCCGCTTTCCGCGAAAGTCGGAACGTCGGGCAGCAACTCATAGCGCTTGGCCGACGGCACGCCGACCGGCCGGATCTTGCCCGCCCGGATCATGCTCAACGACGCGGGCACGTCGGCCACCATGATCTGGACGTGTCCGCTGATCAGGTCGGCCAGCGCCGGAGGCGTCGACTTGTAGGGGACGTGCGTCACGTCGAGCTTGTGGGCATTCTTGATGTAGCCGCCATAGGCGATGCCGCCCGTGTTGCCGCTCGCGTAGTTGTACTTTCCGGGATTGGTTCTGATCAGCTCGATCAGCTCGGGCGCGGTCTTCGCTTTGACGTCGTTGTTGACGAGCCACACGTAATTGACCGACGCGACCATCGTCACATAGGACAGGTCCTTGACCGGATCGTAGCGAACCCCGCTCGTGAGGCCGCCAGGGCTCGCAGCGAGACCGGAGTTGGTCAGGAGCCCGAGCGTGTATCCGTCCGGCGGGGCCGTCGCGACGATCTCGGTGCCCACCGTCGTGTTGTTCCCGGGCTTGTTGTCGATGACGATTGGCTGGCCCAGCGCCTGAGACAACGGCTCGGAAAGAATGCGCGCAAGGATGTCACTTCCGGAGCCGGGCGCGAACGGCACGATGAGGCGGATCGGCTTGTTGGGATAAGGCTGCGCCGCGACGGGTACGGCCGCCACGAGGCTCGCGGCAGCAACCAAGCCGGCAAGCCAGCGGACAAAGTTCATTGGGGTTCCTCCTTTTATGTTATGTCTTGTCTGTCGCGATGCTTCTTGCATCGAGATGCGACAGTCGCCATGCCACGGTGAGCAGGCCCGCATGCACAGCATTCCGGAGCCAAATTCTCTTCTAAGAGAATTCTGTTCTCAATAGAGAAATCCGTCGCCGGTGCGACCGGCATGCAGCCGCGTGACGGACGCGCAGCCTCTCAGGACTTGAAGCCGAGATCGCGCGCGATGATGTTCTTCTGGATCTCGCTGGTGCCTTCGCCGATCACGTAGACCAGCGCGTCGCGGTGGATGCGGCCGACCGGATACTCGCGCATGATCCCGGCGCCACCGTGAATGCGGATCGCCTGCTCGCTCACCGCCACGGCGGTCTCGCTCGCGATCAGCTTGACGCGCGCGGCCGTCGCTCCATCCAGCGTATTCTGGTCGACCCGCCAGGCGCCGTAGTATACGAGCCATCTGGCAGCCTCTATCTGCGCGGACATCTCCGCAAGCTTGTGGCCGATAGCCTGGTAATCGCCGATGCGCCGGCCTGCGACCATGCGATCCTGCGCATAGGCCGTGGCCGCATCGAAGGCCGCCCGCGCCATGCCGAGGGCGTTGGCTGCAACACCGACGCGGTTCTCGCTCAGCGACTCGAGGATCACGGGATAGGTCCCGAGGCGTCCCCCCAGCACGCAATCGTCCGGCACGAACACATCCTCGATGTGGATCAGGCCGGTTTCGGACGCGCGAATGCCCTCCTTCTTCAGCTTGTCGATGTGCATGCCTTTGGCCGGCAGCTCGACGATGAACAGGCTGATTGCATCGCCCCTCAGTTCGGGCGCGGTGCGCGCTGCCACGAGCAGGAAATCGGCGATCGGCGCGTTTGTGATGTAGAGCTTGCTGCCGTTGAGCTTCCAGCCGCCGGCGACGCGTTCGGCGCGGGTCTTGAGCGCCCGGATGTTCGAGCCGCCATCGGGTTCGCTGAGAGCGAAGCCGGCGATCTTCCTCCCCACCACGGCAGGCCGAAAGAAGTGCTCGCGCTGGTCGGCGGTACCGGCTTTCCAGATCGGCCAGATCCCGAGATGGCTGTGCGCCGACCAGCTCGATGCGAAGCCCTGGCTCATGTAGCTCAGTTCCTCGCGCACGATGCAGTCGCTGACCTTGTCGAGGCCGCTGCCGCCATCGCTTTCCGGATAGCGGACTCCCAGCAGGCCGAGTTCGCCCCAGCGCGCGAACACTTCGCGCGGCAGGGCCTCGTTCTCCTCTGCGGCCACGACCAGTCGCTGATGCTCCGCCTGACACAGACGCCTCACCGTGTCGCGCACGGCGACCTGCTGTTCAGAGAAGGTGAAATCCATGGCGAATCGACATTCTCAATAGTGAAAAAACTTCTATTTGCAGAATATTGCGCCCCTTCCAAATGCAGGTCAACGCACGAAAGTCAGCTGATTCGCAGGATTTGCGAGCCATCCGGACAGCCGGCGCGCCGAACTGACGGACACGCCCTTCATCGGAGCAGTCATCCTTGCGGGCTTGCGCTGGATCAAAGCGCCGGGTCGTCCAAGGCGCTACGGCTTTGCGGATGCAGACGTTCGTCTTCCGCTGTCCGAGTACGGGCTACAACGTCCAGGGAAGTTTCGAGGAGTCAAACTCGCCGCTGCCGACCTATGTCGGGCAGCACTGTTTGGCTTGTCGTCGCCTGCATATCGTCGATCCGCGCGACGGCCGACTTCTGGCCGAGCGGCAGCCGACGTCGGCAAACCTGTCGCGACACACCAAGGAGCTGAAATGACGCACAGTCACGCCATCGTCTGGATGGACTCCAAGGAAGCCCGGATCTTCCGCTTCAATGCCGTCGACGTCGAACAGGAGACCATCAAGGCGCACAATCCGTTCCGCCAGGTCCACCACAAAGCCGGCGTCATCGGTTCGGGCCGCCAGGCGCTCGATGTGAGCTTTCTGGACCACATCATCGATGCCCTGCGCGGCACCACGGAATGGCTTCTAGTCGGTCCGGCCCAGGCGAAGCTCGAGCTGGTTCGTCATGTCGAGAAGACGATGCCCTGGGTTCACGCCAAGCTCGTCGGCGTCGAGACGATGGATCACCCGACCGATGGAGAACTGCTCGACCAGGCGCGTCGCGCCTTCAAGGCGATCGACCGGATGCAGCCTGTCCCGCCCGCGGGCTGAGCGGTGCGGCCGATACGCTCAGACGTTGAGCTGCCGTAGCGCCGGCAGATTGCAGAGTTCGATCGATCGGCTGGCGGCTGGCAGCCGGATCAGCCCGTCGCGCGTGAACTGGCTGAGCGTCCGCGATACCGTTTCGATCGTGAGGCCGAGATAGTCGGCGATGTCCGAACGCGGCATGGGCAGTTCGAACTGGCCGTCGCCGTCGGGCATGCGATCCGCCATGTCCAGGAGAAAAGCGGCCACCTTTTCCTGCGCCGTCTTGCGTCCGAGCAGCAATATGTGCTCCTGCGCGCGGTCGAGACTGTGGATTGCCGAGGAGAGCACCTCTTCACGCAAAGCGCCGCCGTCGCGAGCCGACGGTTTCAGGCAGGTACGGCAATAGGCGAGGATCTTGGTTCCGGTCAGGGCTTCGGCGGTGAAGCGATGGTTCTCGCCAGCCTCCAGCCCGAACATCTCCCCGGCGAGGTGGAACGCGCCGATCTGCCGTCGACCATCGCTCAGCAGCTTGCTGGTCCTTATGGCGCCCGTCACGACCTTGTAGAACCAATCGGCGGCATCGCCCTCGGCAAACAGCTCCTCCCCCTTTCTCAGGGTCTGCGACATCCCTCCCGACGCCGTCCCCCGCAGGGCGAGGGCGGCAGGCATCTGGATAGCGTTTGCGAGGATCTGCATCGGTATCTCCCCCGTTTCAGCCGGAAGCATTGTCGATGCACATCGGTATCCCGCCGGCCGCCCGGCAACTATTCGGGGTTTGATCTAAGGGATTCTACGTAGCCGCCAGCACCATGCGGACGAGCTCGGAAAGGCTGTCGGCCTGCATTTTCGTCATCAGGTTCGCCCGATGAACCTCCACGGTGCGTGCGCTAATGCCGAGATCGTAGGCGATCACCTTGTTGGCCTTGCCTGCGACGAGACCCTGCAGCACTTCACGCTCGCGCGGCGACAATGCCGCCAGACGTGCCTGCACGGCTGCCAGCCGCGCCTGGCGCTCGCTGTCCGTGGCATGCCGGGCAAGCGCCGTCCGGACCGCCGACAGGAGCGCCTCGTCGTCGAACGGCTTCTCGATGAAATCGACGGCGCCGGCCTTCATCGCTGTCACGGCGAGCGACACATCGCCGTGCCCGGTCATGATGATGACGGGAAATCCCGCCTTCAGTTCGTTGAGGCGGCGTTGAAGTTCCAGCCCGTCCATGTCGGGCATGCGAATGTCGGTAAGGACGCAACCGTCCTGTGCGTCGGGAAGCGCCTTCAGGAACGCCAGCGCCGAGTCGTGCACCCGGACGGCATGCCCTTCCGTGCTCAACAGGAAGGCCAGGGACTGGCGAACGTCGGCATCGTCATCGATGACGTGTACGACCTGGCTAGCGACCATGGCCTGCCTCTTGTCGGTCGACACCCGGCAGAGTGAAGCGAAAGACGGTGCCTCCCGCGGCAGGCGCATCCACCCAGATCTTGCCGCCATGTGCCTCGACGATCGTGCGGCAGATCGAGAGCCCCAGGCCCATGCCTTTGCGCTTGGTCGTCATGAACGGCTGGAAGAGGGTGCGAGCGATCTCGGGCGCAAGGCCGCCGCCCGTATCGGCAACGCTCACCACGACCATGTCGTCCGGACCGGCCGCGGTCGCGATTTCGAGCGTACGCGGCGGCTCGCTGTCCGCCATCACCTCGATGGCATTGCGGATCAGATTCACCAGCACCTGCTGGATCTGGATCCGATCCGCCAGAACCTGATCCGCCTGGGAGTCGAGCCTGAAACGCACCTCGACGCCGACCTCCTTGATGCCGACCAGGGCCAGCGTGCTCGCATCTTCGATCAGCTTGGGCAGGCTCTCGATCCGCCGCTCGCTTTCGCCCCGCGACACGAACTCGCGCAGGCGGCGGATGATCTGGCCGGCGCGCAGGGCCTGCCCGGCCGCCTTCCCGACAGCGTCGCGCAGCAAGGGTACCTGCTCTCCCTCCAGGCGATCGATCAGGCGCTGCGAGCCTTTCAGGTAGTTGCTGATCGCCGTCAGGGGCTGATTGATTTCATGGGCCAGCGTCGAGGCCATTTCGCCGAGCGCCGTGTAGCGCGACATATGCGTGACTTCGGACTGGAGCTCCTTGAGGCGGGTCTCCGTCATCTGTTGATCGGTGAGATCCCGGATGAAGCCGGTGAAATGGTGCCGCTCGCCGGCCTGAAGTTCGCCGACTGTAAGATGTATGGGGAAGGTGGTGCCGTCCTTACGCTGGCCGACGACGATGCGGCCAATGCCGATGATGTGCGGCTCGCGGGTCGACAGATAGCGCCGTATGTAGACGTCGTGCTGTTCGCGGTAGGGCGAAGGCATCAGCATGCTGATGTTCTGTCCGATGACCTCGCCTGCACTGAAGCCGAACAGCCGTTCCGCTGTCGTGCTGAGCGACTCGATCCGCCCCCGCTCGTCGATGATGATCATGCCGTCCGGCACGGTCTGCAGGACCGAGCGCAGCCGCGCTTCCGCTGCTTCCAGGGCCTGCGCCAAGTGTGTCGGGCCGCCCTCACCGGGAAGGGCCGCACCGTGCAGCAGCCACCTCACCCCGCCGTCGGCCGACGGCACCGGGCTGCTGATCGTATCGGCCAGCGACAGTCCTGCGGCACTGCCGTCTGGCGACTGCACCAGCAGTCTCCCGGATCTGTCGTTGCGGTGCGGGCGCCCGGTCTCACGCGCGACTTCGAGGGATGCCTTGAGAATATCCAGATCCGGCCCGGGCGCAAAGACCTCGTCGAGTGTCCGACCGGCCAGCGCAGAACGCCCAAGGCCCAGCGCACCGCAGTAGCCATCGCTCGCCGTGACGATGCGCAGATCCGGCCACAGGAGAAGCTGCGCGTGACCCGACGCCGCGACGATGGCGGCGACTTCCTCCGGCGGTGTCGCGGATTGCGAAGATTGACTCATCGATGCTGCCTTTCCCGGCCACGATAGCATGGCCGGCAGCGACACCGACAAGACCGCTCAGGGTCTGATGAAAGCAAGCGGGCTGGACTCGTCCAGATTGTCGGCCGCCGCCGTCAGTTCCGCCGCAATGTCGTCGTTCGTGCGGCTGCGCTGGAAGATCCGGATCGCCTCCGACAGAAGGCACCGTGCAACCACATCCTCGGAGATGCCTTTGCCGCCAGCCTCGGCAAGCGCTGCTTCGACATGCGCAGCGACCAGTTGATGCGTACTCATGGCCCAATTCTCCCTTCAGATACCGCGCGAATGGCGGCCATCGGCATGATGCAAGTGATGATCGAATGCCGCACAGACGAAGCGCACCAGCGGTTGTCCGCGCTCGGTGACGTTCAGCCTGTCGCCTTGCCGCTCGACCAGGCCGTCATCGACAAGCGCCGGGAGCGCCTCGATCTCGGCCACGAAAGACGGCAACGACACGTGGTGACGGCCGCAAACCTCGGCGAGATCGACCGAGAAGGTGCACATCAGCCGCTCGATGATCTCACCGCGCAGCCGGTCGGCAGCGCAGAACTCAAGTCCTCGGGCCGTCGCGAAGGTGGCGGCATCCATCAGAGACCGATAGCGCGCCGTATCGGTGGCGTTCTGCGTATAGCCGCGCGGCAGGCTCGAGATGGCCGAAGCGCCGAGGCCCACGACCCACGGCCGTTCTTCGGCAACATACCCCTGGAAACTACGGCGGAGCTGGCCGTGCTGTACTGCCATCGCCAAGGCGTCGTGGGGAAGCGCATAGTGATCGAGCCCCACTTTCACGTAGCCACCGGCGAGCAATCGCTCCGACACGAGGGCCGCCATGGCCGACCGCTCGGCCGCACCGGGCAGCGCTTCGGCGTCGATCAGCTTCTGGCGCGCCTTCATCCACGGCACATGCGCATAGGCAAAGACCGCGAATCGGTCGGGCGCCAGTTGCAGGGCGGCATCGAGCGTGCGCGCCAGCGTTTCGGGGGTCTGCCGCGGCAGACCGTAGACGAGGTCGATATTGATGCCTTGAATGCCTGCTCCGCGCAGGCGACCGACCGCCGCGGCCGTATCGTCGACCGACTGCAGCCGGTTTATCGCCTGCTGGACGCCGATATCGAAATCCTGAACGCCGAGACTGACCCGATTGACGCCGATTGCCTGCAGGGCGCCGACGAGCGCCTCGTCGCAGAAGCGGGGGTCGATCTCCATCGAGGTCTCTTCGCCGCTGCGTCGATCGAAGCGGGACGCAAGCTGCCGGGCAACCGATACGAGCCGGTCCGCGCCGAGTTGCGACGGCGTGCCGCCGCCCCACTGGACCGACCCGATGCAGAGATCGGGGGCCACCGCCGCGACGAGGTCGATCTCCTTCGCCAGGGCCTGCGCGTAGGCGTCGAGCGAGTCCGGCCGGTTCACCGCCGACGTGTGGCAAGCACAGTACCAGCAGAGCCGGGCACAGAACGGAATGTGCAGATAGAACGTCGCGCTCGTGCGGGCGAGATCCTGCAACCAGGTCCGATGCTCGACCGGGCCGACGGCGCCGTGAAACTGCGCGGCCGTCGGATAGCTGGTGTATCGCGGTACCGGACGGTCGTAGGTCGCGAGGGTGCGGGCGTCCATCAGTGGGACACGAACAGGGGGATGGTCATGCTGGACAGAAGCGTGCGGCTGGCGCCGCCCAGCACCATCTCGCGCAGACGCGAATGGCCATAGAGTCCCATGACGACCAGATCGATATTGTGGTCGGCCGCGCGCGACAGGACCACACCGCCGACATCCGAGTCGGCGGCAACATCGCGCTGGACGGTGACATCGACGCCGTGACGCGCCAGCCAGTGCGCCACATCGGCACCCGGTTCTGCGCCGTGGCCATCGGCCGAGATATGCGGATCGACGACCAGAATGATGACCTTCTTCGCCGCACGCAGGAACGGGAGAGCATCTGCCGCCGCACGCGCGCTCTCGCGGCTGGCGTTCCAGCACAGCATTACCCGTTCGCCCGGTTGCGAGCGGACCCCGACATGCGGCACGATCAGCATGGGCCGCCCCGTCGACAGCACGACGGACTCCGGAAGATCGGAGGGCGTCGGCGTCTGGGCATCGAGGTCGGTCTGCCCGACGATGGTGAGATCGGCATAACGGGCCTGGATCGCGAGTTCGCTGTCGATGAAGCCGTCGACCGCCCGCCATTCATGCGAGAGATGCCGCCCTTTCAGCGCCTTGTCGAAGGCTGCCCGCGCCGCCTCTGCATCGGCCTTTACGCCGGCTTCGTAGGAGGCGAACAGCGCATCCATCGGCATGCCCCCTTCGAAGAAGACGGGAGCCTCGAACGGCGGTCGCGCATGCACGCCGACCAGATGGGCGCTAAATCGCTGCGCCAGTTCCGCCGCAACGGCAAGCCGATGGCCGACCTTGGGCGCGGCGTCGCAATGGACGAGGATCGTCTTGTATTCCATGGTCAATCTCCTCCAATGGCGTCTAGTTTTGTCGTCTGTGTGCAACGAGTGCCTTGACCTGCGTCAAGTCCGCGGTCGGGTCGAAATGGTCTATTGTAGGCATGGAGACGATTGTCCGGTTCTTGGCGCTTTGCGCTGACGGGTTGCAGACAGTGGCGGCAGATCCGGCCGGATTGCCCGTTGCGATGCTCCTCGCAGGTCTGGCCGGCAGCCTCATCCATTGCACGGGCATGTGCGGCCCGTTCGTGCTCGGACAGGTGATTGCCGATACGGACAGGCCCGCGGGAGCGGCCTACGGGGAATGGCATCGGCTCGCCGGAGCTGCGCTCGCGCCCTATCATCTCGGTCGCCTGACGACCTATGTGCTGCTGGGAGCGATCGCCGGAGAGGCTACGGGGCTTTTCGCGTCGACGGCGGCCTTCGGCTGGCTGTCCGGCACACTGCTCGTCGCGGCCGCGCTGCTGCTGATCACCCAGGCACTGGGGGTGTCGCTGGGCATCGACGGGTTTGGCCTGCAGGCCTGGCTGTCGCGTCTCGCCGGACCTCTTGCCGGCGCCACCGGAAATGCCGCGAGATACGGCTTGGGAGTGCTGCTCGGCTTCCTGCCGTGCGGCCTGCTCTACGGCGCCCTAGCCGCCGCGGCCGGCACGGGTTCCGGGGTGGGCGGCGGCCTCGCGATGGCCGCCTTCGCCCTCGGCACGATGCCTGCCTTGATCGCCGTGGGCTGGGGCGGCCTACTGATGCGCCGGAAATTGCGAGGCGCGGGCCGGTGGATGAGCGCCCCCCTCCTGCTCGGAAACGCCCTGGTGATGCTTACGCTGGCGAGTCAGCGCTTTTAGCGGGTTCGGGCAATGCCTCGAAGCTCACGATGTCGCGATAGGCATGCCATGTCGAATGCGCCACGACCGGCAACACCAGGATCAGACCGAGGAAACCCGGCACCATCGCCATGGTCACCAGCATGACGATCAATCCGGCCCACAGGAGCATCGGCTTGGGGTTAAGTCTCACCGCGGCGACCGAGATGGCGATTGCCTCGAACAGGTTCGAGCAGCGTCGATCGAGCAGATAGGGGATGGAGAAGGCGCCGATGATAAAGGCGATGGCCGCGAGTATGGCCCCGATCGCCACACCTGCAGCCAGAAACGGAAGGCTGCGCGTCGCATGCCAGAGCAGGTCCGTGAAATGGTACCAGGACGGGATGCCGTGCCATGGGAAGAACGCAAAGAGAAGCTGCGCGATGCGCATCCAGGCGAGGTGGAGCAAAAGCAGGAGGAGGCCCATCAGGGCGATCTGATCGGCATTGCGACGCCAGGCATTCAAGGTGGCGTCGCCATCGACGGGCAAGCCGGCTTCGAGCCGCCGGCTGGTCTCGTAGAGGCCGACGGCAATGAACGGCCCGACGAAGAAGAAGCCGGCGCTGAGCGGCAGCACCAGCCACGGAGAGTCGAACCAAAGCAGCAACGTGACGGCCAGCCAGCCCATCACGACGGGAATGGCGCCATAGGACAGGCTGATGACCGGGGCAGTCCACAGATCGTTCCAGCCTGCCGCCAGCCAGGTCCACGGCTGGTCGATCGCAACACGCCGAATGCGCGGTTGCGGCCCGGGGAAAACCGCGACGGACTCGGTCATGGCGTTTCGCTCTCGAAATGCATGCGTCACTTGATATCGGTCCGGCAGGCGCGGGCCTTGACCTAAATCAAGGTTCTCCGGCGGCGATCTCCTAGGGTCCGCCCGACCTTCGCGGGGAGAAAGTATGTCGAGTCAAGCAATCCTGAACGCCGGACGCCCCTCTGCGCCGCGTTATGTCGAGGATGTGATCCGTGCCGCGGTCGTGCTGACGATGTTCTGGGGCGTCGTCGCCTTCCTGGCCGGCGTCGTCATTGCCGCCCAGCTCGTCTGGCCGCAGCTCAGCTTCGACAGCGAGTATCTGACCTTTGGCCGCCTGCGGCCGCTGCACACGTCGGCGGCCATCTTCGCGTTCGGTGGCACCGCGCTGATCGGGACGGCCTTCCATGTCGTGCAGCGCACCTGCCGCGCCCGTCTGTTCGGCGGCGCGCCGCTCGGCTGGTTCGTGCTGCTCGGATACCAGTTCTTCATCGTCACGGCTGCCGCCGGCTACCTGCTCGGCATCACCCAGAGCAAGGAATACGCCGAGCCGGAATGGTTCGTCGATCTCTGGCTGACGATCGTCTGGGTCGCCTACCTGGTCGCCTATCTCGGCACCGTGCTGAAGCGCGAAGAGCCGCACATCTACGTGGCGAACTGGTTCTATCTCGCCTTCATCATCACCATCGCCGGCCTGCACATCGTCAACAACATGGCGATTCCGGTGTCGATCACCGGCTCCAAGAGCTACGGCGCCTGGTCGGGCGTCCAGGATGCGATGATCCAGTGGTGGTACGGGCACAACGCCGTCGGCTTCTTCCTGACCGCGGCCTTCCTCGGGATGATGTACTACTACATCCCGAAGGCAGCGAACCGCCCAGTCTACTCCTACCGGCTGTCGATCGTGCACTTCTGGTCCCTGGTGTTCATGTACATCTGGGCCGGTCCGCATCACCTGCACT
>WBZX01000787.1_pt1 | contig 26906 bp, 35 predicted proteins | sample 5204211 | NCBI WGS metagenome assembly WBZX01 (sample SAMN12344362, study PRJNA552823) | activated sludge metagenome | biome: Activated sludge suspended growth; feature: Nitrification reactor; material: Wastewater; isolation source: activated sludge from nitrification reactor of wastewater... | reverse complement strand
ACCGTGCCCCAAGTCATTTTTTTGTGTGCGGGAGTTTTGATGGGGGGTATACCGACCTCCATTAAGGATGATTCACCATGGGACAACGAGGACCGAAGCCATTGCCGGCGAACGTGCATCTATTGCGCGGGAACCCGAGCAAGCTGACTGCTGCGCAGTTGTCCGATGGCGTCTCGCCGCGCGTTGAAATCCCGGATGCGCCCCGGCACCTGAAAGGCGAAGCGCTGAAAGAATGGAAGCGCATCGGCGTCGAACTCGAAAAGCTCGGGCTTGTTTCGCAGATTGATCGCGCTGCGCTGTCCATGTATTGCGCGGCCTGGGGTCGTCACGTTGATGCCGAAAACAAGCTGCGCGAACTGGGTGAACTTGGCCTCGTCGACGAGACGCCAAACGGCTTCAAGGTGCAGGGCGTGTGGCTGAATATCAGCAACAAGGCCATGGAGCAGTGTGCCAAATATCTTGCCGAATTCGGAATGTCGCCGTCATCCCGCTCACGGGTCACGCCGTCGGCTGTACAGGGTGATCTCTTCGGCGGCACCGAGCATGAAAAGCCCACCACGGGATCGTTCCTGAAATAACCCATGCCGTTTCACCTGCGCGCCCGGCGCTACGCCGATAGCGTGGTGGCGGGCGAGATTCTCGCGTGCAAGCTGACGCGGCTGGCGTGTGAACGATTCCTGCGCGACCTGGCGCGCGAAGACTGGCAGTGGCAGTTCGACAACGACCTGGCAGACCGTGCGTGTGGCTTCATCGAATGCCTGCCGCACATCAAGGGCCAGTGGGCGCGGCAGCGGCTGAAGATTACGCTGGAAGACTGGCAGGTCTTCATCGTCTGCAACCTGTTCGGCTGGGTTTCACGTGAAACCGGCCTGCGCCGCTTCATCACCTGCTACCTGGAGGTGGCGCGTAAAAACGCCAAGTCGACGCTGGCCGCCGGCATCGCGCTCTACATGCTGGCCGCCGATGGTGAGCCGGGCGCTGAGGTCTACAGTGCGGCCACCACCGGCGACCAGGCGCGCATCGTGTTCGATGTGGCGCGGCAGATGGTGCTGCGCGAGGCGGACTTCGTGCGGGGCGGAATCGACCCGCAGCGGCACGGGCTCTACATGCCGGAAGACGCGCGCAAGTTCGAGCCGCTCAACGCAGAAGGCTCGACGCTAGACGGTCTGAACCCGCACTGCACCATCATCGACGAGCTGCACGCCCACAAGCGGCGCGACGTCTACGACGTGCTCGACACCGCACGCGGCGCGCGCGACCAGAGCCTGCTGGCCAGCATCACCACAGCCGGCAGCGACCGCGCGGGGATCTGCTACGAGCAGCGCGCCTACGTCGTCAAGGTTCTCGAAGGGGTGTTTGCAGACGAACGCTACTTTGGCGTGATCTACACGCTCGACGATCAGGACGACTGGACAGACCCTGACGTGTGGCCGAAGGCAAACCCCAACTACGGCGTTTCGGTGCTGGTAGAAGATTTCGAACGCAGCGCGCGCGAGGCAATGAACAAGCCGTCCGCGCAGAATAACTTTTTGACCAAGCGCCTCAACGTGTGGGTCAACGCCGATAGCGCATGGATGGACATGCGCGCTTGGGACCGCTGCGCCAACCCAGATTTGAAGATCGAAGACTTCGAAGGCGAAGACTGCATCGCTGCTTTCGACCTCGCAAGCAAAGTCGACATCGCCGCGCGCGTGCTGCTCTTCAAGCGCGGCAAAAAATACGCCGCCTTCGGCCGCTACTACCTGCCAGAGCAGGCCGCAGAAGACGGCAGAAACAGCCAGTACAGCGGTTGGTCTAGGCTCGGCAAGCTCGTCCTCACCGATGGCAACGTCGTCGACTACGAGCGCATCGAGTCCGATCTGCTCGAAGACGCTGGCAGGTTCCAGATTACCGAGGTTCCCTATGACCCGTTCCAGGCCATGCAGTTCAGCCAGCGCATGCTGGCCGAAGGCCTGCCCATGGTCGAGATGCGCGCCACCGTGCTCAACTTTTCCGAGCCGATGAAGGAATTGGAAAAGCTGGTGCTGGAAGGCAACTTCGAGCACGACGGCGACCCGGTGCTGACGTGGATGGTTTCCAACGTCGTCTGCCACCGAGACGCCAAGGACAACATCTACCCGCGCAAAGAGCGCGAAGAAAACAAGATCGACGGCGTCGTCGCGCTGATCATGGCGCTGGGGCGGCACATGGCTGGACATAAACAGGAACCGGAGCCAGGAATCATCTTCCTCTGACATGACCACACCCTGGGACGAAATCCAAACTCGCGCTAAAGAGCCCGGCAGCCCCATCCTCAACCGATGGCTGGCCGAGCGGCAGGCTGCGCGCGGCGTGCGTGCCGAAGGCTACACGGCCATGCCGGACATTCGCCGCGGCACCGAACTGTTCGAGTGGCTGTCCGGCGGCATGTCTGCGGCCGGCGTCACCGTCACCGAACAGAGCGCGATGCGGGTGTCTGCTGTCTATGCCTGCGTCAACCTCATCGGCGGCGCGCTGGCAAGCCTGCCGCTGCCAATTTATGAGCGCACGCCGGACGGCCGCCAGCGCGCCGACCATGCCTACTGGTGGTTGCTGAATGAGCAGCCCACAGACACAATGTCGGCCGCCGTCTTCTGGGAATATCTCGCCGCCAGCCTGCTGCTCAACGGCGATGCGTTCGCCCGCATTCTGCGGCCGTCGCTCAGGTCGACGAAGGTCGACGGCCTTGAGCCCTATCCCAAGTCGCGCGTCACTGTCCACAAGCAGCACGGCCTGCTGTTTTACGAACTATGGAACGAAGACCGCACGCAGGTCGAGATCGTCGAACAGGCCGACATGGTCCACATACCAGGCCCTGGCTTTGACGGAAAAAACGGCATGAGCCAGATCCGGCACGCGCTCAGAAACAGCGCCGGCATCGCGCTGGCTGCCGACGAATACTCCGCAGCATTCTTCAAAAACGGCGCACGCCCCGACTTCGCGATCGAAGTCGGCGGCAGCGTCAACGAGGAACAGCAGGAGATGCTGCGCCGGTCCTGGGCAGACAAGCACAGCGGCGTCGGGAAGTCGCACCTGCCCGCGCTGCTGGTCAACGGCGCCAAGGTCCACGAGCTGACCATGAATGCCGAAGATGCCCAGCTCATCGACACCCGCCGCTTTCAGGTCGAGGACATCGCACGCATCTTCGGCGTGCCGCCCTGGATGATCGGCCACACGCAGGCCACCACCAGCTGGGGCAGCGGGATCGAGCAAATGGGCATCGGATTTGTCAAATACACCCTGCAGCGCCACCTCGTTAAATTCGAGCAGGAACTCAACCGCAAGCTGTGGCCCACGCGCTCGCGCTACTTCGTCGAATTCACCACCGCCGGCCTCGAGCGCGGCGACTACAAAAGCCGTAACGAAGGCTACCGCATCGCCCTCGGCCGTGCAGGCGAACCCGCCTGGATGACCGTCAACGAAGTCCGTCGCATCGAAAACATGCCGCCCATCGAAGGCGGCGACACCATCCCGAAAGGAAACGCAGATGAAGCACCTGCTCAAACTCCTGGCTGACAATCGCGGGCGCGGATTCGTGCGTGCCGAAAAAGGCGTCGACGAAGCCACCGTCTACCTCTACGACGCCATCGTCTCAGACGACTATTGGGGTGGCGTGTCCGCCATCGGGCTGATCAAGGAACTGATCGCCATCGATGCCCCCGTCATTCACTTGCGCATCAACTCACCGGGTGGCGACGTGTTCGCCGCGCGCGCCATCGAGCAGGCCATCCGCGAACACCCAGCCACCGTTATCGCCCACATCGACGGCTATGCGGCCAGCGCCGCCAGCTACATCGCGCTGGCCGCCGACGAAGTGCACATCGCGCCGGGCGGGTTCTACATGATCCACAAGGCATGGACGCTCGCATTCGGCAACGCCGACGACCTGATGGACACCGCCGCGCTGCTCGAAAAAGTCGACGAGTCACTCGTCAAAACCTACGCCGCCGCCACCGGGCAGAAACCCGAACAGATCCGCGACTGGATGCGTGCCGAAACCTGGTTCGACGCCGACGAAGCCGTGCAGCATGGGTTCGCCGACAAAATCGCCGATTCCTCGCCCAAGGCAAAAACCGAGTGGAACCTGGCCGCCTACGCCAACGCCCCGCGCCAGACCAGTGCCCCCGAGCATGAACCCAAGCCGATCCAAGACGAGCAGAAGCAAACGGCCAACACCGATCACCTCAAGCGCCGGCTTGCGGTGGTCAGCGCATCCGCCTGACGCGTTCCCGCGCCAAGCAAACCAGCCGCCTTCGGGCGGTTTTTTTTCGCTCTCAACACAGGAGATCACCATGAAGAGCATTCAAAACCTGCGGGAACGCCGCTCCACCCGCGCCAAAGAACTGCACGACCTGCTTAACGCCAACCCCGGCGACAAGTGGAGTGCCGCCCACCAGGAAAGCTACGACGCCGGCATGGCCGAAATCGCCGCCATCGACGGCGAGATCGACCGCAATCAGGCGCTGATGGACCGCATGGCCGACGACGCCATGCGCGAGAACGTCGCCGGTTTGGCGGACCGTCACGCACACGACAAAAAATCTCCGACATCTACCATGTTTGCAAAATGGGTGCGCGGTGGAGACAACGCGCTCACGGCAGAAGAGTGGGCCGGTATCCGCAACACGATGTCGACCACGACAGGCTCCGAGGGTGCCTTCACCGTCCAGAGCGATGTTGCCTCCACCCTGATCGAAATGCTCAAGAAATACGGTGGCATGCGCAGCGTGGCCGAAGTGTTCCAGACCGAGCAAGGCAATCCGCTGTCCTTCCCCACGTCCGACGGCACCGCCGAAACCGGCGAGCTGATCGCGGAGAACGTCACCGCCACCGCTGCCGATCCCGTGTTCGGCACCGTCGCGCTGAACTCCTACAAGTTCAGCTCCAAGATCGTCGCCGTGCCGTTCGAGTTAATCCAGGATGCCACCATCGACATCGAAGCCTTCGTCGGCGCCCGCCTCATGGAGCGGCTCGGTCGCATCACCAATACGTTTTTTACCACGGGCACGGGCACTGCCCAGCCGCGCGGCGTCGTAACCGGCGCGGCATCCGGCAAAGTGGGCGCCACCGGCCAGACCACGACCGTCATTTACGACGACCTCATCGATCTGGTGCATTCCGTCGACCCGGCCTACCGTGCATCAGGCCGCTGCCGCTTCATGCTCAACGATTCCAGCCTCAAGATCGTGCGCAAGCTCAAGGACAGCCAGAACCGCCCGCTGTTCATTCCTGGCTACGAGCTCAACGGCCAGATGCCCGACACCCTGCTTGGCTACGAAGTCACGGTCAACCAGGACGTGGCGGCGATGGCGGCCAACGCCAAATCGATTCTGTTCGGCGACTTCTTCGCCTACAAGATTCGCGACGTGATGAACGCCACCCTGTTCCGCTTCACCGACTCGGCCTACGCCAAGCTCGGCCAGGTCGGATTCCTCATGTGGGCGCGCAGCGGCGGCAACCTGGTCGACACCACCGCCGTCAAGTACTACCAGAACTCCGCCACGTAACTAGAGAGTCCGGGGCCGGCAACGGCTCCGGGTTTTTCCATGAAGGGAAGAATCCTCACCGACATACCGCAAACCGGCTACAAGGCGGGCGATTACGCGGACCTTGATGAAAGAACCGCGCTCACGCTTGTTGATGTAGGTGCGTTTGATCCGCATGCGCCGTGGCCGGAAGTTACGCCACAAACAGGCGGGCTGGCCAAGCCTGCACGAAAGCCTCGCCCTGTCAAACACAAAGGGGAATGAACATGAAATACCTCGAAGGCAAACGCACCCACATCCTGGCAGCCAGCGGCGTCATCGCCGCCGCGCTGGCGTTCCTGGCTGGCGAAATGTCGCTGGCCGAGGCCATCCAGGCCGCGCTGGTCAGTGCCAGCGTGTCCACCCTGCGGATCGGCGTGGCGAAAAAGTAATCGTGGACCGCTCCACCACGCCAGATGCCCACGCCGCCCGCCGCCGCAAGCGTGACCCCGCCGACTCCGAAGCGCACGCGCACCGCCGCGCCGACGACGAAGGCGACATGGCGAGGCTTCACGTTCGCATCGACGACCTGGCCGGCATGGTGGGCGGCAATACTCGAGACATCAACCGCATCGATGGCACGCTCACCAAGCTGGCCAGCACCATGCAGGGCCTGACCGACAACACCGGCCGCCTGGCCGACGTGCTGGAGGCGTGGAACAACGTCAAGGGATTCTGGTGGACGGTCAAGGCCGTGAGCATGCTGGTCAAGCTGCTGGCGCCGATCCTGCTGCTGTTCGCCGCGGTGTGGCTGTTCGCCAAAACCGGGCAGTGGAAATGGCCATGAGACGCCTCACCGTCCACCTGCACCTGTGGTTCAGCGACATCGCCGCCGAAAACCATGACGACGCGGCGGACGCGGTAAAGCAGGCTCTGGTCGAAATGCACGACCACTGCCAGGCGCAGCTGGCCGAGGCGCTGGCCGAGATCGGCGCCACCGACGTGAAGCTGGAGACGATCGTTTTTTAGCATGGTCTGGCTGGCCTTCTGGGTTGGCAGCTCAGTGGGTTTTTTGATGGGAATGATCGTGTTTTCAATACTCAAGGGGAAATGATGCAGTTCGGGTTCCTGACCGCGTTGACCAGCACCAAAGTGCGCGAGGCATCAAGCCACGGCCGCGCCGCGTGGAAGCTGCTCACCGAACTGGCCTATCACAGCCGCGTGCATGGCATCTTCGTCGTGCCCGCCGGCTTCGTCACCGACTACGCCAGCGTGCCGCGCGTGCCATTCGCCTTCTGGCTCACTGGCGACACCGCCCACGCCAGCGCCGTGGTGCATGACTACCTGGTGCGCACGCAATACGCGCAATGCAGGATGAGCTGGGCGCAGTGCACCGAGGTGTTTTCCGAAGCGATGAAAGACGAAGGCGTGCCCGCCTGGCGCCGCATCATCATGGCCTGGGCCGTGGCCGGCGCCGACCCCGCCAACAAATGGGACGACGAATGAAAACGACCGCTTACCTCGCTGCCATGCTCACCCTGTCGCTGTCCGGCTGCGCCAGTTTCGACGCCGCACAGTCCATCGCCGCCGACCGCACTGCCCGGGCCGCGGACGAAGCCCGGCAAACCGCCGAATGGACCCTGTGTAACGCCATCAGCGTCGGCGCCTGGCGTCGTGCCTACGCCGCAGACCCCGCCCGCGCCGACGGCTGGCGGCGCCTGTGCGCGCAGCCCAGCGAGGTGCCGCAATGATCGACCTCATCCGCCTCGACCGCATCGGCAGCCTGCCCTGGGGCACATTCGGCACCCTGCGCATGGCAGACGGCACCGCATTCCCCACCATCGAGCCCGCGTGGGAATACAACGCCAAAGGCAAAAGCTGTATACCCGCCGGCGAATACCTGATGGCCATGCGCAACAGCCCCATCGTCTATCGCAGCAGCGGGCAGGAATTCTCGCGCGGGTGGGAAGTCACCGGCGTGCCCGGCGGGCGCGACCTGATCATGATCCACCCCGCCAACTGGGCGCACGAACTGCGCGGCTGCATCGCCCCCGGACGCGCGCACGCAGTCATCAAAGGCACGCCTGGTGTTACAGCAAGCCGCGCCGCGTTTAAAGACCTGATGCACCGACTCGCCCGCCGCGAACAGTGGCGGATTTCAATCAGATGGATCAATCCGGAAACCCCAGGAGCCTGACATGGCAAACTTCGTTTTCAACATCGCAAAAGGCCGCGTGGCCGAATTCTACAACCGCGTCAAAACCAACGACCCGGCGGCCTCTGGACTGGTCCTTGTCGTACTCGCTACGACCGGGCTTGAAACCGACGCAGTCCTACTCGACAAGGCCGACCTCGCAGCCGTGCTGGCCGGAACGACTGACGAGGCCACCAACACAGGCTATGCCCGAAAAGTGCTGACCGATGTCGACCTGTTGGCACTGACCATCGACAACACCAACGACCGCGTCGACCTCGACATCCCGGACCAGACGTGGACGGCGGTTGCTGCGGGCAGCGGCTGGTCGAAGATTCTGATTTGCTACGACGCCGACACTGCGGCCGGCACGGATGCCAACATCATCCCGCTGACGGCGCACGATTTCGTCGTGACCCCGGATGGCTCGGATATTGTCGCGCAGATCGCTGCGGCCGGGTTCTTCCGGGCGGTTTAACCATGCTGACCACCGCCGAAGTCCAGACCCACGCCGCCGATCCCACGCTCGCCGCCGCACTGGCTGCGGGCGATGACGTTGCGGCAGCGACGCGCCTGTCCCAACTCCTGACCGAGATCGTCCCCGTACCGCTCAACGTGCTGGCTGCATGGGCCGCACAGACAGGTGTGCGGGCGAGGTTACAGGATCACGCGGACAACGTGGCTAGCCCCCTGCGCAGCATCGCACTGACTGCACTCGATCTGTTGAGCGGATCAATGGCTGAGAGCTACGACACGCAGGTGTACGGCGGGCTGCTCGATGCGTTGCAGAGCGGCGGCGTGATCGGGACAAATGAGCGCGCTGCATTGACGATGCTGGCCACACATCCGCGCGACGTATCAGCCAACGACGTGGCCGCAGCCGTGCGTAACGGGGACGGGAGCAGCAAGCTATGACCATCGGCACGGGTGACGCCATCGTCAAATACGGCACGCAGAAGACCCTTGAGGCGGGCGGTGCAAGCGCAGCCAACAACACGATGGTGCAGGCGGATGATGCCACCTACGTCATCGCGTCGGATGGCAACAACGCGCCGGATGCCGAGTTCGCGCTGGCCGTCGCGTTCAGCGTCGCGCCCACGCAGAACACCACCATCGATCTGTACGTGGCCGAGCAGAACATCGACGGAACCAACAATGGGCAGGCCCCGACGATAACCTACAAGCAGAAGTACGTCGGTTCATTCGTCGTGAACAACGTGACGACGACGCAGTACCTGCGCCTGTTGGCCTACGACGTCCCGCCTGGCGGGGCGTACTACTTGCACAACAACGGAACGGGCCAGACGATCTCATCTGGCTGGACGCTGAAGGTCACTCCACGCACCATCGGCCCGGCCGCGTAAGGGGGCGTCATGGCGACAGTAGTCGTTCGGCGCCCGTGGACCAAGCAGCCGAACGCGCTGCCGAAGCCGTCAGCCCTCGCCAATTCTCTACGTGTAAGCACGCTGCTGCTTCCGACCAGCGCGGGCTGGGCGGATGCGACGGGCAACCTGTATCGCACGGGCGGGTCCGGCACGGTCGTAACCGTGGCGACGCCGGATGGTCTGGCGCGTACGTCCTCCATCTCCGCGGCGTGGTCCGACTTTCTCCTTGATCGCGGCACGCTCAACCCTGCTGACGGTTACGCATGGGTGATGCGAGGCACGCTCAACAGCGTACTCGGCAACTGGGGAGGCCTCATCGCTCGCACGGCGGACAACGCCACAGGTCAGGGCTGGGCATGGCAACGCACGGGGTCTGACGTCCTCACGGTCTACCACAACGCCGCCGCGTACTCCAACAGCGGGACGCTCTCCCAGTTCGTCGACAGCAAGCCGCACACGTTCGTCGGCGTCTGGCGCAAGAGCGAGTCGAAGCTGGAGTTGTGGGTGGATGGCGTGCTGCGATGGTCGCAGACGGGTGCCAGCACGGCGCCGCTGTACACGGCGGGGCAGGGGCAGCTCAAGATTCTGTCGTCGCGCGACACGCCGAACATCAACGGCAAGGTGGCGATGGTCGGCGTGTTCAATCGCTCGCTGTCGCAGGGCGAGGCGCAGGCGCTGTCGCTCAACCCGTGGCAGTTGTTCCGGGCGCGGCAGCGTGTGCTGTACTTCGATGTGGGGGGTGGCAGCATCACCGCTGCCGTCGGCCAAGTTACCGAAACCGACACCGCGCAAGCGATTGCGGTCAGTCCCATCCGACGCCTGCTGGGGCAGATTGTTGAGACCGACACAGCGCAGGCTGTCGCGCGGATCAAGATACTGGCCATCAGCCAGACGACGGAAACCGACGCCGCGCAGGCTGTTTCATCGCGCAAGGTTCGGGCTGTCGGGCAGGCGGGCGAGACTGATACCGCGCAGGCCATTGCCGAGGCAGGCGCGATTACCGCCGCTGTGGGGCAGGTTGCCGAGGCTGATTCAGCGCAGGCGATTGCGGTCAGCCCGCTCCGACGGCTGCTGGGACAGGCAGCGGAAGCGGACAGCGCGCAGGCCATCGCCGAGGCCGGCGCGATTGTCGCGGCAGTCGGCCAGGCGCAGGAATCGGACGCCGCGCAGGCGATCAGCAGCAGCAAGACGCTGGCTGTGGGAATGGTCACCGAAACCGAGTTCGCGCAGGCCATCGCGCATTACAAGACGCTGGGCGTGCTGCAGACGGTCGAGTCCGACAGCGCGCACAGCATCGTACCCGCCGCGATCCGGGCGCTTAACCCGGCATCGGAATCGGACGGTGCGCTGGCGATTGCTCTGGCTGGCGGCGCAGTTGCCAGTCTATCCGCCCCGCGCACCACCTACAGCAACACCCAAACCGCAACCCGCAGCAACACCCAAACCGCAACCCGCAGCAACACCCAAACCGCCCGGAGACCGCGCGCATGACCACACGTCTCATCAGCACCGGCACCGAGCCGGTGACGGCTGCCGAAGTCAAGAGCCTGATCGCGCTCGACGGCACCGACCACGACACCCGCATCGCGCTGCTGATCCCCGCCCTGCGCCAGCAGGCCGAGCAGATCACCGGGCGCAGCTTCGCCGTCAACACCTGGCAGGCCAAGCTCGACGCCTTCCCGGCCGAGATCAGGTTGCTGTGGCCGCCCATCGTCAGCATCACGTCGATAACCTACGTCGACACCGCAGGCACCACGCAAACGCTGGCGCCGGCAAGCTACGCGGTAGACATCCACAGCGAGCCCGGCTGGGTGCTGCCCGCCGCCGGCACCGACTGGCCCAGCACCTACGACACCGCCAACGCCGTCACCATCAACTACACGGCAGGCGAGGGCGCCAGCGCGCCGGAAGAGGTCAAGCTCTGGATAGCCGCCCGCATCCGCGCCGACATCGACGGCTGCGACGTGCCGGATTATCTCGACGGCCTGCTCGACCGCCTGAAAGTGTACTGATGGCCTGCAAATATCCCACGCCCGCCTACAACCGGCGCGTGCAGATCCAGTCGCCCGGTGGCACTGCAGACGCCTACGGCGAGCGTACCACCACCTGGACCACCGTCGTCAGCGTATTGGCCGCCATCATGCCGCTTGGCGCGCGCGAACTGCTCGCCGCCGGCGCGCTGCACGGCGAGCTCACCCACCGCGTGCAGGTGCGCTACACCGCCGCGCTGGCCGCCGCCGACAGCAGCTGGCGCATCCTGTACGGCAGCCGCGTGCTGGTGCTCACCGGCCCGCCGCGCAACATCAACGAAGGCAACCGCATCATCGAGTTTCTTTGCGCCGAAGGGGTGGTCGAGGAATGAGCATCCACACCGACATCGTCACCGCCCTGGCAGCCGTGGCCGGTGGGCGCATCTACCCGCAGATCGCTCCGGCCGAGGCCACCTATCCGCTGGTGAACTACCGCGTGCTGAACAAGGCGCCCACCACCACCATCCACGGCACCGTGCTCGCCACGGACTACCAGATCGTGTTCGAGTGCTGGGGCAAAACCTATGCCTCAGCGCTGGCTACCGCCGCCGCCGTGCGCGCCGCCATCGTCGCCAGCGCGCTCGACTACAGCCACATCGACGAGCCCGGCGAAGAGTTCGACGCCGGTGCCGACAGCTTCATGGAGCCGGTCTACTTCAGTTTCCTCGACCAGTAAGGTCAACCAGTAACGGGCACCCGCCCAAACAAGCCGCCAACAGGCGGTTTTTTTCGTCTGCCGCCTCCGGGCGGTTTTTTAATTCCTGAAAGGAACCATCATGGCAACAGTACGTAAATGGTCCGGCGTGGCAGTTGCCATGCAATCCGCACTGGGCACCAACAAAACGATTACCGCTATCGCCAAAGGCACCACCGCAACGGTGACGGCCACGCACGATTTCGTGGCCGGCGACTACGTAGTTTTCAACGTGCAGGGCATGTTCCAGCTCGACGGTCGCGTGTTCCGGGTTTTGTCCGTATCCACTACGGTCAGCTTCGTGATCGAGGGTACGGGTGGTGCATCGCTCGACACCACAAGCTTCGATACCTTCACGTCCGGCACCTGCAACAAGGTTACGTTCGGCACGTCGATCACCAGTGCAACCAGCATGTCTGCCAGCGGCGGCGACTTCGATTTCATCGACACCACCACAATCCACACCAACGTCAAGTCCCAGGTGCCCGGCTCGGCAAATCCGCTGTCCTACTCGTTCGACAACATCTGGGACTCAACCGACGCCGGCCAGATCGCGATGAAGTCCGCGTCCGATGCGCAGGCCGAGCGCGCGTTCAAGTTCACGTTTGGCACCGGCGGCCCGATCATGGTGTTCAACGGCTATGTCGGCTTCACCGGCGCCCCCACCGGCAGCGCGCAGGACAAGATCGTCACCCCTGCGGTGATCACGGCGTTCGGCCAGCCTGCCTACTACGCGAGCTGATGATCCATGGGCCTGGCCGAAAAAATCCGTAAATCGCGCGAGTCCACCGTCGACATTGACGGAAAAGCGTGGGCGATCCGGCGCCCCACCGACGAGGAGGCCGCGCAAATCAGCGCCAACGGCGACGGCTTGCTGGCCATCGTCAAGCGCTTCGTCATCGGATGGCCGCTCACCGAGCTGGATCTGGTGCCGGGTGGCACCGGCGTCGCCGTCCCGTTCGACAGCGAAGTCTTCGCCGAATGGGTCGCCGACCAGCCAGACTTGTGGACCCCGCTCGGCATGGCGGTGCTCGATGCCTACAAGCTCCACGCCGACAAGAGAGAAGCCGCGGTAAAAAACTGACCGCCTGGCTGGAGCGGGCGCAAAACCCGCTTCCGCCAGGCACCCAACAAGACACCACCGCATGGTGGCACCACTGCTGGCGCCCCGGTCAATCCATGGCGCTGCGCATCTGGAACGAAGCCCGCGGCCTCGACTGGCAGGCGCTGCCGCTGCTGATCGACATGCACGGCATCACCGACATCGACACCCTGCTCGCCGAACTGGTGGCGATCCGAGAATTTCTGGAAGAACGCAACACTTAAAACCATGGCTGAAAAAATCGAAGGCCTCGGCGAAGTGCGTGACGCGCTCATCAACGTGCCCGTCGATCTACGCCGCAAGGTGATGATGAGCCTGCTGCGCAAGGCCGCGCAGCCCATCGTGCGCGCCGCCAAGGCCAACGCGCCAGTGGCGAAAAGGGCCACCAAGCGCGTGGTGCCAGGGCTCATCCGCAGAACCATGGGCGTGGCGCGCAGCAAGATCAACAACGGCCAGCGCGGCGTATTCGGCGTGTTCATCAGGCCGATCAAGCCGGCTGGCGTCAAGCGCATCAGCCGCCAGGCACGGCGCGCCGGTGCTGCCGGCCCCAACTTCGGCGACCCGTTCTACTACGCATTCCAGGAGGCCGGCTTCCATGCTGTAGGCCGCCGCAAGGCAGGCGGCGGCAGGAAGGCGCGCGCCGAGCGCGTCAAGGCATCCGGCGCGCGCTTCATCCCCGGGCTCAAGTTCATGGGCCGCGCCTTCGAGTCGCAGCGCAATGCCGCCGTAGGTATCTTCCGCACAGACGTAGTAGAAAAAATCGTCGAGTCATTCAATAAAAGGACGGAACGTTAATGGCAAACGCAGCGATCACCATCGACCTGAATGCCAAGATCGCCAATTTCGAGACCGAGCTTAAGCGCGCCACCGGCACGCTCGACCACTTCGAGAAAAAAGGCAGCGCCGCCCTGGCCACGTTCAAGAGCTTCGGTGCCGGCCTCGTTGGCGCGCTGAGCGTTGGCGCGATCACGTCGTTTGCCAAGGCGGGCATCGACGCGGCCGATGCGCTCAACGACATGAGCCAGCGCCTCGGCGTCTCGGTCAAGGACCTGGCCAGCTTCAAACTCGCCGCCGAGCAGAGCGGCACCAGCCTCGACGGCGTCGGCGCGGGGATCGCCCGCCTCACGCGCTCGATCGGAGAGGCCGAGGGCGGCAACAAGAACCTCGCCGCCGCGCTAGGCGCGCTCGGCATCACCGCGCGCGACCCGAAGGAAGCGTTCTTCCAGCTGGCCGACGCGGTCGAGCGCATCCAGGACCCATCCGAACGCGCCGCGCTGCTGAGCCAGGTGCTTGGCAAGAGCTACCAGGACCTGATCCCGCTGCTGGTCCAGGGCGGCGCCGCGCTGCGCGAGTCGGCGCGGCAGTCGGAGACGTTCGCCGATGCGATGGCGCGGCTGGCGCCGCAGGCTGACCAGTTCAACGACCAGCTCGCGCTGCTGAAAAACAACGTGGCAGGCCTCGCCGCCACCGTTCTCAGCAAACTGGTGCCCTCGTTCAATGAATGGATCGCGGTGGGGCAGGAAGTCGTCAAGACCGGAAGCCTGCTCGACAAGGTTCGATTCTTTGCCCTGGGCAATGCGTCGGATGAGATGGTCGGCCGCGTCCGCAAGATGGCGGCAGAATCGGCGGCGGCTGCTAAAAAAGCGCGCGAGGCGATCGGCAAGATCGACGCGCCGATCGCCCGCGCCCAGCCGGCCAGGAAAACCCGGGCGGTCGCCCGCGTTGCCTCCGACCCCCTCGCCAGCCTGCTCGGCTCCACCGACATCGGCAAGCTCGCCGCCTTCGACAAGCAGGTGGCTCTGCTCAACGCGCGCTTCGACGGCGGGCGCAAGAACACCGAGCTCTACGAGCAGGCCATGACCAAGCTGGTCGAGACCACCTTCTCCAACAACTTCACCGAATTCAACAAGCAGCTCGCCGACCAGGATGAGACGCAGCGCCTGGTGGCCGACCATCTCAAGGCCACCAACGATGCGCTGTTCGAACAGCAGCAGGCGTGGGCCGATGCCGGCTCGGCGCTCACCGACGAAATGCGCACCCCGCTCGAGGCGGCCAACATCGAATTCGGCCGCCTGCAGGATCTGCTCGACCGTGGCGTGATCAGCTGGGAGACCTACACCCGTGCGGTGCTGAAGACGCAGGACGCGATCTCCGATACGCCGGCCAAGTTGAAGGAAATGGACAACTTCGCCAAGACCGCCGCCGAAAACATCCAGAACAGTTTCGCCGACTTCCTGTTCGATCCGTTCGACAAGGGGCTCAAGGGAATGGCCCAGGGTTTTGGCGACACCATCAAGCGCATGATCGCCAATGCCGTCGCCGCCGACCTGGCTAAAAAGCTGTTCGGCGGCCTTGCGGACAATGGTTCCACCAGCGGCAGCGGCTTGGCCGGCGGGCTGTTCAGGTCCATCGGCAACCTGTTCAGCTTCGACGGCGGCGGCTACACCGGCGGCGGCCCGCGCACCGGCGGCCTCGACGGCAAGGGCGGCTTCCTCTCCGTGCTGCACCCCAACGAAACCGTCGTCGACCACAGCCGTGGCCAGCGCATGGGCGGCGGCGCCACCATCATCGTCAACGTCAACGGCAGCAACAATGCGCCCGACGTGCGCCGCGCCGCAGGGCAGGGCGCGCGCGAGGCGCTGGGCCTATTCGATGGGGCGCGCCGCTATGTCTGAGTTCCTCGAGGAGCGCCTCCCCGTCAACGTCCGCGCCGGCGCGAGCTACGCCGACCAATACGCGGTCGAGATCACGCAGACCGCCTCTGGCAGCGAATACCGGCGCCTGGTGCATCCCTACCCGCTGCGCGTCTACACCGTGTTCTACACCCAGCAGACCGCCGACCTGTGGTCGCAGATCATGGCGCTATATCACCGCGCCTACGGCATGTTCGCCGGCTTCCGCGTCAAGGCGCTCGACGACTACACCACCAACGCGCGCACCGGCGCGCCCACGGCCACCGACCAGGAACTGCAGGTCATCACCGCGGGCACGATCTACCAGCTGCAGGTGGCCTACGGCACCGGCGGCACGCCGCTGGCGATCGGCGAGCCGGTGCGCACGATCTTCAAGCCGGTGGCTGGCACGGTCAAGGTGGCGATCGGCGCGCTCGAGCAGGCCATCACCACGATGTGGACGGTGTCGACGACGACCGGCCGCGTCACCTTTGCCGCCAACAAGACTCGCGCGGTCACCGCCATCACCCAGGCCGCGAGCGCGGTGGTCACCGTCGGCGCTCACACCTTCGCCATCGGCGAATCGGTGCACTTCACCGGCGTCGCCGGCATGACGCAGATCAACGGCCTGCGCGGCACCATCACCGCCACCGGCGCCACCACCATCACCGTGGCCATCAACTCCAGCGCGTTCTCCGCCTACAGCAGCGGCGGCACCGTCAACACCAACCCGCAGAGCGGCGAGACCGTCTACGGCGGCTGCGAGTTCGACATCCCGTGCCGCTTCAACAGCCGCATAGACGTCACCGCGCTCGCGCCCGGCGTGCGCGAGACCACGCAGATCGAGATCATGGAGCTACTTAATCCATGAAAGCTGCCGTCGCCGACCGCCAATACAAGATCCATTGCCTGCGCATCGTGCCCAACTGGGGCAGTACGATCTATCTCACCGATCATCCGCGCGACCTGGTCATGGGTGCCCACACCTACCGCACCGACAGCGGATACCAGTTCAGCGGCTACGCGAGCGAGGCGGGCATGGCGCCTGGGGTGATGGATCTTGACGGCATCGCCGGGCTGGCCGGCATCGGGCGCGACCAGATCGTCTCGGGCGTGTTCGACAACGCGCGTGTCTACGCCTTCGCCACCACCTGGGTCACGCCGACCGAGGACGAGGAGCCGTTGGGCGTCGCGATCATGGGCAAGACCACGATCAAGGACGACCGCTACACCAGCGAGCTCATGATGCTGATCGACTCCTTGAACCAGAGCGTCGGCAAGGTCTACACCCCGGCCTGCCCCAAGACCTTCGGCGGCCAGGAATACGCCGGCTGCGGGGTCGACCTCGGCCCGCTCACAGTCACCGGAACGATCACCGCGGTCACCAGCAACAGCGTATTCCGCGACGACACCCGCACCGAGGTTCCAGACTACTTCGGCGAGGGCACGATCGCTTTCACCAGCGGCGCCAACGCGGGCTTGAAGCCGCTCGAGATCAAGACCTATGTCGGCGTCAACAGCAAGAGCATCACCGCCATCACCAAGGCCGCCAGCGCCGTCGTCACCGTGGGCACGCACACCTTCGTCGTCGGCGACGTCGTTGCGTTCGCCGGCGTCTCCGGCATGACCCAGATCAACGGCCTCACCGGAACGGTCACGGCGATTGCTGCCACCACGATCACGGTCAACATCAACAGCACGGGGTTTTCCACCTGGACCAGCGGCGGCACCGCGGCGCTGCTGGCCGGCGGCATCACCACGCACGAGGCGTTCCATTACCCGGTGGCAGTGGGCGACGCCTACACGATGATTCCGGGCTGCCGCAAGCGCCAGGAGGACTGCCGCGACAAGTGGAACAACATCGAGAACTTCGGCGGCTTCAGCTTCATTCCCGTGCAAAGCACGTACACGAAGACGGGGGGCACGTGATGACGTCGATCGAACTGATTCATGGCGATTGCATGGAATACATGCGCGGGCTGCCTGACAAGGCGTTTGAACTGGCTATTGTTGATCCGCCGTATGGAATAGGCGAGAACGGTGATAGAAACGCAAGCAGATCAAAGCTAGCTATTGCAAAAAATTACAAGTCGTTTGCAGGCGGAGACATGGATCCGCCTCCTGTTGAGTATTTCGATGAACTGCAACGTGTGAGTGTCAACCAAATCATTTGGGGCGCTAATCATTTCATAGACAGAATCGGTCGCCCTTCATCTTGTTGGGTAGTGTGGGACAAGGTTACTGGAAACTCTGATTTCGCAGACAGCGAGCTTGCATATACATCATTTAAGACCGCTGTGAGGAATTTTAGGTTTCAGTGGTCAGGGATGTTGCAGGGCAATATGGCAAAGAAAGAACTGCGCATCCACCCAACCCAAAAGCCCGTAGCCCTCTACGAATGGCTATTGACCAACTACGCCAAGCCGGGCGACCGTATTCTCGACACGCACCTCGGGTCAGCATCCAGCGCCATCGCCGCGCACAATCTCGGCTTTGATTTCGTTGGCATCGAACTCGATGCGGACTACTACGCGGCGGCATGTCGCCGCTTCGATGCGCACAAGGCACAAGCCACGCTGTTCCAGCCTGACGACTACGACCGCGTATCCCGCGACTACCAGGATTCCATGCTGTGACCCCCGACACCCTCATCGCCGCCGCCCGCGAATGCCTCGACACCCCCTTCGCGCACCAGGGCCGCATCCTAGGCCGCGCGCTCGATTGCGCCGGGGTTGCCGTGCATGCCGCGCGCAGATGTGGGCAGGACGTGAACGAGCCTGCCGCCTACGGCCGCCTGCCCAATAACGCCATGCTCGAATGGTGGCTCGACCAGCAGTCCTTCCTCGAGCGCGCCGCCCTGCCCGCGGCTGGCGATCTGCTGCTGATGCGCTTTACCGGCGAGCCGCAGCATCTGGCGCTCTACACCGGCACCACCATCATCCACGCCTACGAAGCTGTAGGTCGCGTGGTGGAACACCGTCTCGACGACAAATGGCGCCGCCGCATCGTGCGCGCCTACCGTTTCAAGGGAATGGCAAGTGAGTAGCGTCGGGCAGGCCGCCGGCGGCCTCATCGGCGGCGTCGTCGGATTCTTTGTAGGGAATCCGCTCTACGGCGCGCAGATCGGCATGATGATCGGCGGCGCGATCGACCCGCCCAAGGGGCCGACAATCAACGGCCCGCGGCTCAACGATCTCAGTGTCCAGACCAGCACCTACGGCGCGCCCATCCCGCGCAACTACGGCACCATCGCCCAGACCGGCAACATCTTCTGGCTGCAGGGCGACAAGCTGACCGAAGTCCAGACCGTCACCGAAAGCGGCGGCAAGGGTGGCCCGGTCACTACCACCAAGACATGGAGCTACTACGCCACCTTCGCCGTCGGCCTGTGCCAGGGTCCGATCGACGGCGTGCGTCGCATCTGGATCGGCGGACAGCTGTGGTACGACGCCGGCAGCGATGACCTCGCCACCATCATCGCCAGCAACCAGAAATCCGACCTGTTCACGCTCTACCTTGGAACCGACACCCAGACCGCCGATCCCCTGATCCAGGCCGACAAGGGCGTGGCCAATGTACCAGCCTATCGCGGGCTCGCCTACATTGTGTTCGACGCGCTGCCGCTGGAAAAATACAGCAACAGCCTGATGGGAGCGCAGGTCAAGGCGGAAATCATCAAGATTGGATCCCGTTCCTATGTGTCGACATCCAAGATAATCAATAATGCGGCATGGCCGCTCAATCAATGGGCCGCAGCGGCAACGCTCGACACTACCGTGGTGGCCGTTTCCCTGTCATCGAATCTGTGCGCCTATTCGCTGGACGGAAACAACTGGACAACGACATATCTTCCCAGTACGGGAGACTGGGCATGTGTCGCATCCAAGCCCGGGCTTTTTGTCGCCGTCCAGCGAAACACAAACCAGACGGCAACCTCGCCCGATGGTATCAGATGGACGGCGGGTACTACGCTTCCTGGATTGCCGCTTGATGCGCGCAAACTGATCTGGACCGGATCGTTTTTTTGTTTGATTTCGTTTTCAACGACACGCGTATTTATCTCTGCCGATGGCTTTAACTGGGTTGAGGGCGCGCTTCCGACGACGACATATTCATATTGGATCGATGTTGCCTGGAATGGCAGTACGCTCTGCGCGATCCAGAAAAATTCCGACGTTGCGGCCGTCAGTACGAATGGATTGACCTGGACCCAGACAACGCTGCCTGTTTCTGGTTACTGGACCGCCATTGCAAGCGATGGGAAAACCTTTGTCGCGGTCACGGGAACCAAGCGGGATGCAAAGTCCGTGGATGGCGTTACATGGACAGGCGGTTCAACCATGGTGATCACCAATGGAACGGTGTCTGGCGTTGGAACGGAGTGGAAACTGGCCTTCAATGGAAGCGCTTTTATTGTAGCGACAGGATCAAGCACAAAATATCTTATTTCCGAAGACGCCGGTGCAACGTGGACGATATTCACGGCGCAGCATACCATGTCGAGTTTCCCGGCGATCACCTCGTACAACGGAATATTCTTGTCCGTCATCGTCAACGGCGACGCAGAATTTATCTACAAGGACATGACATCGCAATCTGCGGTCCTTGGGGATATTGTCCAGACGGAATGCCTGACCAGCAATATTCTTACCGCCGGCGACATCGATGTCACCGAACTCACGGACACCGTACGCGGTTATCGCATCAGCCAGCTTGGCGCGATCCGCGGGGCGCTCGACCCGCTACGTGCTGCGTTCCCGTTCGATGTGGTGCAGCATGGCTACCAGATAAAGTTTGTGCGCCGTGGCGGTGCCAGCGTGGCAAGCATTCCAACCTCGTCTCTCGATGCCCGCGCGGCTGGCGCGGAGCCTGGCGTTCAGGTTACCGATGCACGAGAAATGGATTTGATGCTGCCGCGCAAGGTGTCGGTGAACTATGTCGACGTCACGCGTGAATACGAGACCAACCAGCAGTCCTACGAGCGTATCAACACCGACGCCATAGGCGAGCGCGCAGTCGAGATGCCCATCGTGTTCAGCGCCGCAGAGGCCGCGCAGATAGCGGAGATGCTCACCTATATGTACTGGATGGAGCGCCACGACGTCGCCTTCGTGCTGCCGCCGGAATACGACAACCTTGAGCCGGCCGACGTGATCACCATCACCGGCGCCGCAGCCACCTGGGAACTGCGCCTGCTCTCCACCAACACGCTACCCGACGGCCGCATCGAGTCTCGGGCCAAATACAACAAGGCCGCAATCTACACCCCTGTCGCGCGCGGCGAGGAAGGCCAGTCCACGGGTGGACTTTTAACGCTGGCCGGACCGTGCGTCTACAGTCTGCTCGACATTCCGCTGATGCGCGACGACGACGACACCGCCGGCTTTCCGGTCGCCATGGCCGGCTACCTCAGCGGCTGGCCAGGCGGCATCCTCTATCGCAGCGACGACAGCGGTCAGACCTGGACCGACCTGCGCGCATTCGCGCCCGGCGCGGTGATCGGCTACGCCACCACCAGCCTCGCGGCTCACGGCGGAACCGTCTATGACTTCGCGTCCACGCTCGCGGTAATACTGCATTCCGGAACGCTGTCGAGCGTGACCGAAGCGCAGCTGTTCGCCGGGCAAAACTGGTTTGCCTACGGCGCCGACGGCCGCTGGGAGATCATCGCCGCGCGCACTGCCACGCTGCAGGGCGACGGCAGCTACGTGCTACAGGATTTTCTGCGCGGGCAGCACGGAACCGAATGGGCAACAGGGTTGCATGCAACTGGCGATCGCCTCATCCTGCTGTCAGCCACTGCTCTATCTTTCATCAGCGTCAACGCCAGCAGCATCGGCAGCGCCAAGACCTACCGCGCCATCACCACCGGCAAGGCGCTCGACAGCGACGCCGATCTCTCGTTCACCTACACCGGCGTCAACCTCGAATGCCTGAGCCCGGTGGCGCTCACCGGCAACCGCCACCCCAGCACCAACGACTGGACGCTGACCTGGACCCGCCGCAGCCGCTACGCCGGCTGGCGCGACTACGTCGACGCGACGCTCGGCGAGGCCAGCGAATCCTATGAGATCGAGATTTACAGCAGCGGCACCTACACCACGCTCAAGCGCACGCTCACTGCCAGCAGCGCCACCGCGGCCTACACCAGCGCGCAGCAGGTCACCGACTTCGGCAGCAACCAGGCCACGCTCTATCTCAAGGTCTACCAGCTTTCCGCCACCGTCGGACGCGGCTACGCGCTGACCCAATCGATCACGAGGTAAACCATGGCCGACTCCACCGCCAAACTCACCCAGCTCACCACCGCCCAGGCTGGTAAGGAAACCACCGTCAACGAGCTCATGGCCGCGCTGTCGATCGGCAGCGTGCTCGCGCGCCGGCAATCATCATCCGGGCTGAGCTGGGATTACTACGGCATCGATCGCTGGTACGTCAACGCAACCGCCACCACCAAGGCCAACACCACGCTGACGCTCACCGCCAGCGGCACGCGTTACGTCGCCGCCGACCGCTCGCTCGCCGTCACTGACAACGCAACTGCGTTCCCGGCCAACAAGCTCGCGCTGTACAAGGTCGTCACCGGCACCGCGACGGTGACCAGCTACGAAGACCACCGCGACCTCCACCACATCAACCGCTTTCTCTACGGCCGCTTCACCTTGGCCATGGCTGACGCCAACAAGACGCTGACCTACGAGCAGGGGATGTGCGAAAGCATGGAGCTGACCGGCGCGCTCACCGCGCTGCGCGACGTGATCGTGCCCGCCGTCGTCCGCGACTATAAAGTGTTCGCCAACACCAGCGGTGGCTTCGGCGTGCGCATCATCGCCGCCAGCGGCACCGGCATCACCATCGCCGACGGAAAACGCGCCATCGTCGAGTTCGACGGGACCAACGTGGTGCGGGTGACGGCGGACGTCTGAAAACTGCCCCGCCAGAATCGCCGTGGCGCGATTATTCTGTGGCCGGATGGGGTAGCGGGTGGGGTGCTTGATTCGTGAGCCTGGAGCCTTTTATTAGACACCTGTCTAATATTCTGTCTAATAAACACGGAAATGAAAAAGGCCCGCATCGCTGCGGGCCTTGCTGTATCTGGCTCCCCGACCTGGACTTGAACCAGGGACCTGCGGATTAACAGTCCTGTGTTCGGAAACCGCTTAAAGCGTTACGTGGTGCTGGTTTCGGTCGTAGACCTGTCCAATATGAAACGCCATCTTCTGGCTATTTTACCGCGATTTCATGCGGGTTGTAGGTCGATCTTAGACAGCCATCTGCACGGTGTTGGGGGCGGCGGTTTCGCGCCAGCGCTGCTTGATGTACTGCTCAGTGGTGGCCTTGTCTTCGTGGCCGCATAGCAGCTGGATCTGCTCGATCGGCACGCCGGCTAGCCACATGTCGGTGGCGCCTTTGCCCTTGAGGTCGCGGAATCCAAATGACGGGATTCTCGGACGGGCGTTGCGCGCGCGCTCGAGGTTAGCCTTGGCGATGGCGCGCTTGAGCATGGCGCTGATGCCGTCGTAGGTGTAGCGCTGGCCGGCGTGTTTGCCGCGCGATGCGCAGACGAGGGGGCGGCCGATCCTGGGCACGTCGCCTACCAGGTCCGTGAACAGGGATTCGAGTTCGGGCGACAGGGCGATATCGACTGTTTTTCCGGTGGTTCCGCGCACTTTGGCCTGGGCGACGCGCAGGATGCGCTTGCCGTCCTTGGCCGGGAGGTTGGCGACGGTCCAGTCAAGGATGTCGCTCTCGGGGCGCTGCAGGGTGCGGTAGGTGAGTTCCATCATGGCGCGCACCTGATACGGGGCCTGGGCGTAGACGTCGCGGTATTCGTCGTGGGTGACGTAGCGCTCGCGCTTGGATTCCGGGTTGCGCTTGATGCCGCTGGCGCGCAGGCATGGGTTGACGACGAGGCCGTCGGCGTTGCCGGTTCGGATGAGCCACGACATGCAGGACGACAGGCAGGCTTTCTGGCGGTTGGCGCGTACCGGATGCCCGGCCTGCGCGCCGAGCTCTAGGTAGTCCTGGACGTGATTGGGCTCGACGTCGGTGGGAAGCATGGGCGGCGCGAAATAGATTTTTAGCGGCTCGACGTCCTGCCGGTAGTCGGCGAGCGTGCGGGGGGCGAGCGTGCCGGCCTTGACGCGCTGTTCGCACTCGACCACGAACATATCGAGCCAGTAGGCCATGGTGCCGTAGAGGCCGTGCGAATCGTTGTAGAGCCGTGCGCGCTTGTTGGCCTTGTCCTTGTCAGTTCCTAGCTTTTCCCACCGGCCGTCGCGGTGGACGTAATAGAGCGCGCCGTGCTTTGGATACACGCGTGGCTCCAGCCCAAGTGGGTTATTTTTGCGGCGTCCTGCCATGGCGATGGACATTCTACGCCCTCACGAATGATGCGACCAATCCGGCCCGGTTGGGCTCGCGCTTGCCTGTTTTTGCCTGGCTCGTTCCGGGGTTCATCACCTGTTCGAAATGCGAGCGGATAACCAGCGGGGCTCCGCCAGGTTTGCGGGTGACGGTGAGGCCATGTTGGCGCATGAAGCGGATCTGCGCGGCGTGCTGTTTGAGCGGCCTGCAGAAGTCGTCGATTTCATCCTGGTCGAGCCAGTGCCTCGATCGGGTGATTTCAGTTCCTGCGTTTTCGTGGTCTGTGATCATGCGGCAATGCGGTCGAGCGGGCTTGCTACGCCAGACGCGCCGTGGTTGAGCACGTGGGTGTAGATCATGGTCGTGCTCACGTCGCTATGGCCGAGCAGTTCCTGCACGGTGCGAATGTCTGATCCGGCTTCGAGCAGGTGGGTGGCGAAGCTGTGCCGCAGGGTGTGGCAGCTGGCCGGCTTTGCGATGTTGGCAGCAACGACGGCCGCGCGCATGGCGCGCTGCACGCCTTTTTCGTGGATGTGGTGACGGCGCATGACGCCGCTGCGCGGGTCGCGCACGTAGTTCGCGGTGGCGAAGACGAACTGCCAGCCCCATTCCTTGGGCGCGTTCGGGTATTTCTTCGCCAGAGCGTGCGGCAGTTCGACGTCGACCTTGCCGCATGCCTGGTCGACGTGGTGCAGCTTGAGCCGCGCGGCGAGCTGGTCGCGCAGCGGCTGAATGAGGCTCAGCGGCAGCGGAACGACGCGGTCCTTGTCGCCCTTGCCGCCGCGCACAATGATGATGCGGGATTCGAAGTCGATATCCTTGACGCGCAGGCGCATGGCTTCCATGATGCGCATGCCGGTGCCGTAGAGCAGGCGGATGATGAGCCCGTGCATGCCATCAACGCGCTGGAGGACGGCGGCGACTTCGGCCTGGCTCAACACGACGGGAAGCCGCGCCGGTTTCTTTGCGCGGGTGATGCCGTCGAGCCATGGCAGATCGACGTCGAGCAGGTCGCGGTACAAGAACAGCAGCGCGGCCAGCGCCTGGTTCTGCGTCGACGCGGCCACGTTGCGCTCGTTGGCCAGCATGGAAAGAAACGCCTCGATCTCGGGTTGCCCCATGTCGGCGGGATGCCGCATGCCGCTCCAGCGAATGAAAAACTTGACCCAGTAGAGATAGGTTTTCTCGGTGCGCGGGCTATAGTGCTTGACCCGGATCAGCGCGCGCATCTGATCGAGCAGGCGCGGCTTATCGGACGCGGTGTCGGTGTCCTGTTTTGCGACGGGTGATGTCGCGTTGCGTTCTGCAAGTTCAGTCATGGCGCGGCTCTCCTGTGTGATGGGATCAGGTTCGCGGACAGGCGGATGGATTCGCGGACATTAGGGTGTCGTCGAATTAGCGTTAGCGGGCTTCATGCGAACAGCCGCTCCTGGGCCTGGGCGCGTGCTATGCGTTCGCAAGCCAGGTCAAAATACTTCCGTTCCCGTTCAATCCCCACAAACCTCCGGCCCAAATTGCTCGCGGCAATTCCTGTTGTCCCGCTTCCCATGAACGGGTCGCAAATCGTGTCCGCCTTTGGTGCCAGCGAAATCACCCACTCCATCAGCCCTATTGGCTTTTGGGTCGGGTGCTCTTTGCCGCCGTCCATGTTCATCGGGCGCTTTCGGTAAATCCGTGCCACCGCGTCAATGTTCGTCCAGGCATATTCACAGTCCGCAAAATCGCGCCCGTCGTTCTGCTTGTCCCAAACCAAAAAGCATCTGGTCGGCGGGAGGTCGTAGTAATTTCCACCCCAAACCACAAAATGCGCCGCCTTCTCGCGGCACAACATCATCACCCAAGCAGGGGCTGTTTCGTTGTCCCATGTCTCGCCGCCGTGGCCTTTGCTGGTGCTCAGGCGGTGGCTTTTGTTTATCCCAATTCCATAGGGCGGGTCGGTGGCAATCAGGTCAAACTGAGGCATCACCGGCAGCAGTTCACGGCAGTCGCCGTGCCACAGTTCAGCGTTTCCAATCACTACTTTTTCAGCCATTTAGTTCCTCTCTTCGTTCAACCAGCCCTCTAACACGGCGGTCAACAGCGACCGCGCTGAAGCGCGGCGCGTTACCTTATGCGTTATGCGTCGCCGAACTCGCCGCGCAGCATGGCGGCCTCGATTTCCTGCACGTTCACCTGTGCGCCCTCGGCCTTCGCTGTCTGAATGCCGTACCGCTTCAGGTCTTTGTCGAGCATCTGTCCAAGCAAGTGCCGCGCAGTTTTCACCCTGTCGTCTGCCGTGGTCACATGCCACAGCCACCCCCACGCAATCGCTGCCGTGCTCTTGGCGGCATCGAGTTGCACGTCATCGCTTCCTTTGTTGCAAAAGCCAAGCATCCCAAGGTACGCGGCAAGGTCTTGTCGGCGGAACTCTACAACCGCCTCACTCTCGTCCTCGCCTTGCTCCAGCAGGTATTGCCCAAACTGCTTTGCTTCGTCCCACTCTTTTTCACTCAGGCACATGGTCATCTCCAAAGTTACGCATAACACGTCATTCCAGCCGACCGCCTTCGGCGGCGGCTGAATTCAGGCGTTGGGCTTCAGTAGTCGCATCGCACTACAAACTCATGCGCGCATTCGGGGCACTGCACTTCGAGTGCTTTCGCGCGCGGGGTGCCGTGTTCGGGAATCTGCAAATTGCTTTTCCCGTCCCAGAAATCTGGCGCGGTCAGTAGGTCCACGTACTTCTCGCAGGCCGGGCACTCGCAATCGAGGCTCACAGACCATGTCGCGGTCACAGGCCCAACAACAGGTTCAACCGCGACCGTTGCGACTTCCGGCTTTTGTTCACTCATCATGCTTCTCCTCGTGGCGCAACGGCGCGTTAACCTGGGCGTTAGGCAGCATCAAACAGGTCTGCCACCGCCAGCCGTGATTTCCGGGTGGCCTGTGCGTTCGCCTGGTGGTACTGCTGGTCATAGCGAAGGTGGCAACGCTGGCACC
>WBZX01000786.1_pt1 | contig 26913 bp, 19 predicted proteins | sample 5204211 | NCBI WGS metagenome assembly WBZX01 (sample SAMN12344362, study PRJNA552823) | activated sludge metagenome | biome: Activated sludge suspended growth; feature: Nitrification reactor; material: Wastewater; isolation source: activated sludge from nitrification reactor of wastewater... | reverse complement strand
ATTCCCGTGGTCTACGAGTATCTTCGCCTGACCTTCGCCTGACCTTCGCCTGGCCTACGAGTGACCTTCGGCTGGCCGACCCGCCGAGTGCCCAACCCTTGCCGATCAGGGTTCATGCGGACCGATCGGGCCAGGTGGTCTGATCCGGCCAGATGGTCTGACCCGCCAGATGGTCTGACCGGATCACGTGGACTGATCCGGTCAGGCGGGTTGATCGGGATCGTCGTCTTCGGTGGGTGGCCGGCGCCTGGTGGGGGGAGGGCGTCTGCCGGGGCGTTGGTGGTTGTGGCGGGGGCACAGGAGGCGGCCGTTCTCGACGCTGGTGGTGCCGCCGTCGCAGTGTCCAGTGATGTGGTCCACGTGGCAGTACTCGGCGGGTTCGTCACAGGTCGGATGTTGACAGTGGCGGTCCCTGACCTCGACAGCTCGTCTCCAGCCGCCGGTGAAGAACCTTTGGGGGCTGGTGATGTTTACGGGCTGTCGGTGAGAAGACGATCCGCTCGAAGTCAGCTCGGAATAGGAGCTGTGCGACCTCGAGTCGGTTTAGGACCAGCCCGTTGAAGGTCTCCCGGATGGGACCCAACAGCTCACCGGCGGATACGACCACGGTGATGAGGGGTCGTGGTCGCTGGGCATCGACGGGAGTGGCGGCGGCTCGGGTGGCCATCTCGACCAGGGCGTCGGCGTTTCGTTGGGCCGAGGTGCGCAACCGCTGGGCGGCGCGGGTGATCTCCGCGGGGTCGGCATTGGGCCCCAGCGTGGCGCGGGCGGAGGCCAGGTCGGCCTCCCACAGCTCGTGGTTGATGCGTCCCCAGGTGTCGGCCACGATCTGGCCCGAGACCTTGTCGAGGCTGCCCAGGAGCTCCCACCGATCCCCGACCTGTGTGGCGCGAGCGTTGCGATGGGCCCGTTGTCTCTTGTCTCGCCTGGCCAGGTCATCGGGGTTGGAGGGGTCGCTGTGAGCATCGTCTGACGCGGTCTCGAACATGGCGACGGTCCGCTCGAAGGTGGCCCAGTCTGCGTTGATGGCCACGGTCACCAGTTCCTTCTCTACGGCAGCGAAGTCGGCGGCACGTTCGGGGGTGGCGGCGCGGGTGAGTCGTTCTACGTGGTCGGTGGAGATCTCGCCGTTTCGCCACGCCCCCGACACGTGGGACATGGCCCGAGTTGCCCGGGCTGTGTGCACGGCTCGACTGGCGGTCTGCTTGCGGCAGCCGACGTCTCGGCCCAGGCGGGCGCCGGGCGCCTTGGACCCGTCATTGGCCCACAGAACCCGAGCGTCCCAGCGGGCCACAAATCCGGCCGTCACCGAGTCCAGCATCGAGCGCAACCGCATCAACCCGACAACCGTGTTGGTCAGGGTTTCGTCGTCTACGCCTTCAGGGCCTTCTATCGCCTCGATCGCCTCGGCCAGTTCGGCGGCCAGTCCGCACAGAGGGCCCGAGGACCGTTCTGCGTTGTCCCACATGCCTCGTCCAAAGGAGGTGCGATCGTGGACTTGGCCGGGTTGCGGAGTCTGCCCTGCGCCGGGTGAGCCCGGCCCCAATATCTGGCCCGTGCTCCGTGGGGACTTAGAGCTGTGTCTGGGCTGGGGGTCTGGTTCCGTTGTGGGGTCGGGTGCTCCAGGGGGACAGCTAGCTCCGAACTCCCAGACGCCTCGGATCGAGCCGGTGCTCTCACCGATCGACGGTTCCTGGTGGGGCGCCTCGTGATCGTCGTGCGCCATGTCCACCATGATCCCCAGGCCATGTGACAAAAAGCAGTGCAAACACTTGATCGATCTCAAAAAATAATGAGAATTACGAACAGTGGCCGAGTGCTGTCGCTGAGTGACCGTGTCGGACCAGGGAGGCCGATCGGTGTGCCTATGGGTCAGCTCGCCTGGCAGCGCGTTTCCTAGGAGTGCCGGTCAAACGGTTCGTGGTCCTGTCGGTGGACCTACCCGTCGGATTCGTCGACGTCGTCGTAGTCATCGTCGTAGTCATCGTCGTCCAGCCAGTCCTCGTCTGGGCCGTAGGTGGCTTCGCGGAGGATCTTCTCGTCGGCTTCGATGGCGATGCGGCGGCGGCGCGGCGACGCGGTTGAGTAGTTGGCGATGGCGGTGGGGAAGCGCTCGGCGATCATGGCGGCCACCGCATCCCGTTCGGCCATGGTCCGGGTGACGGCCAAGACACTCAGATGGCGCAAGGCATCGGCGAGGTCGGGGCCGGGGTCCTCGACCAGATCCACCTCGTCGGCGACTCCGGTGTCGATGAGATCCACTTCGACTACGTCACCATCGTTCGCGTCGTTGTCGAAGTCGGCCTCGCCATCGTCAGCCTCGTCATCGAGGCCGGCCTCGTCGTCGTCGAAGTGGTCGCTGGGCCGGATCAAGTGGAGCCAACCCCTGTCGCGGTCGGGTCCGGACCACGTCCAACTGATGGGTACGACGGCATCGGCCTCGGCCACCTCGTCCAACACGGCTCGGACCGCGTCCTCGTCGTCATCGGGAAAGGACCAGCTCTGGGCGCAGAACACCACCGGCCGACCCAGGTCGCTCAACTCGGGAACGACGTGGATTCCAGCCACTATCTGGTAGCGAGCCAGCGCCACCGCCGGATCGCCCGACTCGACGCCCAACGCCAGCAGCGCCTCGATCTCCACGTCGGACAGCAATCGGGTGACCGTTCCGGTCCACCAAAGATCACCGCACGGCACCGGGCGCATCCACGCCACATCGCCGGGCTCCAGGTAGTTGTGGGTCTCACCTCGGCGTGACACCACCAGCGAGTCGCCACGGCCCAGGTCGGTGACGGTCAGCTCGTTCCCGGCGGTGGCATCCACCCGGTACACGCCGGGTCGCTGGCCCTCCAGCCACGATTCGGCCAGGGAACTGTCGGCCGGATCCAACACCGAGCCGTACGCGCTCAGCCAAGCAGCCATGCCACCGTGATCGTGGAACCAGGCGTCTTCCACCAGGTGAGGGGCCTCCTCGAGCGGCGACCGCTCACCACCGCCCACCAACAGGTCTCGGTCGAGGGGACCACATCGGTCCTGATGGTCGTGGGCTCGGAGAGATATCCACCAGGCCCGATCAAGGGGGCTCAGCTCCATCTTGCCCAGATGGCACTGCTTGAACTTGCGGCCCGAACCACACGGGCACGGGGCGTTGCGGGGCGTGTCGGGAGACAACGCCTTCTGGATGGCACGTAGCTGGCCCAACTCCCTGTCCTCGTGGCTGCGCACGACCTGGAGCAGACGCACAGCCTCGGCCAGGTTGCCGCGGGCCGACACCTCCCGGAACCGAGTCTCGATAGCCGGTGGCCAGGTGGGGTCGGCGGCCAATGCTTCGTCGGTGAGCTCACGGGCGACGTCGAGGTCACCGTCGGCCTCGGCGGCCACTGCCTTCAACGTCAAGAGGATTGCGGCCCGCCGGCCTCGTGGCACCTCGAAACTGTCGAGGAAGGTCCGCAGATCACCCATCCGACCGTGGGCATCGTCGAGCAACTCCTCCTCGACGCAGAACGCCACCCCTTCATGGCGGTGGATCTCGGCGATGAGGGCCGATGCCGGTGTCATCGACCGGTCCGCCGACCAGTTGGCGAAAGCCTCCAGAAGTCCCACCAGTGCAGCCATCTCCTGACGGTCGTGGTGTTGGTGGGCCCATGTCCGGCGGATGACGGCAGCGAGCTTGGCGTAGGGCTCCCACAGATCGGCCTTGGCCACCGTCGGCCCGTCGACCTCGTAGCCGGCGGCCTCGAGGACCTCACCGAATGGCATGGTGTCGAGACCCACGAGCCCGCCACCGCCATCCACACCGGCTTCGCCACCAGCTTCCACACCGGCTTCCACAACGGCCCCTACGTCGGCGTCTACCAGGCCCTTCAACCAACCGGTGACGAGTCCGCTCGCCATCAGCTCGACGGCATCGACGGGTACCTCGTCACCATGCTGGGCGGCGGCCACCGCGGCATCCAGCCCTTCGACCACCCCGGCCAGCAGCCCGACATCGGCATTGGCTCCATCGGCACGGTCGGTTACATCAGCGCTGCCCTCGACGTGGGTCAGGTGAAGCAGGCCTTCGTACACGCTGGCGGACACCAGGTCACCGGGAGCGAAGTGCCCCAGCCAACCAGCCGGCCCCCTCAGGTATCGCCGCAGGCGGAGGTTTCCGCCGCGCCCGGCTCCAGGGCTGCGCACCACCCGCAAGTCCAGCGGCCAGCCGTCCTCACCACGGTGCAGACCCCCGGCATCGCCGGCCAAGGCGGCGAGCAACGAAAGGTCGGGATCCAGATCCAACTCATCGCGGTCGATCTCCTCGGCCGACAGACGGTGCGCGAATGGCCCGGCCTGCTCGGCCACCACCTCCAGATCCACGAACAGATCCCCGACCCGCTCGAAGGTGGGGACGTCCTGCACCACCTGGTCCACCACATTGTCGAGCATGTGAGCCACCGAGGCCGCGGTGTCGTCGCCCATGAATCGCAACACCCCGTCGATCACCTCGCGGCGATCGATGGTGGCACGCCCGTCCATGACGTCGTGGATAAGCACGGGTAGAAGGCGGAACTGCAAGGTTCGCTCCGGAGCTAGGGGGACGAAGCCAGACACCGTACCGACCAACGGTGCCAGACTCGGCCGGCAACACCGCCGCTGCACTGGAGGATGTGCCGTGATCGACTACCAAGCCCTCGACGGAGCCGTCGGCCACAACTGGTACGACCTCGATCCCATGCTCGTCGACCGGGTCAAGGCCGACTGCCCGTCGGTCAGCTACCCGTGGGTCGACGCCAAGCTGCGCCACTTCGGTGACTTGTGCGGTGGCGACATCGCCCGCAACGCCGACGTCATCGACGCCAACCCGCCCCAACTGGTCCGCTACGGCCGCTGGGCTGACGAGGTCGGCCAGGTCAACCACCCCGGTGCCACCATCGACTCCAAGCGGAAGCTGTGGGCCGCCGGGTACGTGTCTGGTTTCGCCGCCGATGAAGCCGCCCACGGCCAGAGCGCCCCTGGGGTGCTCCACGCCGGGGCCAATTACCTGCTGTCCCAGGCCGACACCGGAATGGTGTGCTCCCTGGGTATGACCAGCGGCGTGGCCGGTCTGGTCGATGCCTACGCCCCCGAAGACATGCGCGACGACATGCTGGCCCGCCTTCGCAGCGACAACTTCGACCACGGTGCCGACGGTTCGATGTTCCTCACAGAACGAGATGGCGGCTCGGACCTGGGCCGCACCGTTCACTGCGTGGCCCGAGACATCGGCGACGGCCGGGTCCTCATCAGCGGCGAGAAGTGGTTCTGCTCCAACATCGACGGCGAGGCCATCGTATTGCTGGCTCGTCCCGAAGGGGGTTCGGAGGGGTCGGCGGGCATCGGCCTGTACCTGGTTCCCAGCCACCTGGAGGACGGCACGCCCAACCGGTTCACCAAACGGCGGCTCAAGCTCAAGCTGGGCACCCGCAGCGTCCCCACCGGTGAGGTCGAGCTCAACGACGCCCTCGGCTACGCCCTGCGGCCCAAGCGGAGCGACGGAGGCAGCGACTCCTCGGATCTGGGGGGACTCAACCGCATGATGGAGATGGTCAACGGCTCGCGTTTCGGCGTGGCCATGATGGGTCTGGGCATCGCCCGGCGCTCGTTCCTGGAGGCGGCGGTGTGGGCCCACCACCGAGAGGCCAAAGGGCGCGTGCTGGTCGACCTGCCGCTGGTGCGTGAACAGATGGTCGACCTGCTGTGTGAGCTGGAAGCCGCCTTCGCCCTCGGCTTCGAGACCGCGGCAGCCGGCGGCTTCCCCGACGGCACCCGATTCCGTCGGGTGGTGGTCCCCGCGGCCAAGGTCCGTCTGTGCCGGCTCGGGGTCGAGGCGTCGACCTATGCCGTCGAGCTCTTCGGCGGCAACGGCTACTGCGAAGACTGGGGACTGACCCGGCTGCTGCGAGACGCCGTCTGCCACCCGATCTGGGAGGGCAGCGAGAACATCTGCGCCCTCGATGTGGTGCGGGCCATCCGCCGAGACAACGCCCACGAGGCGGTTCTGTCTCGCATCGACACCGCCCTGGAGAACGCATCCCACGGTCCTGGCTACCTGGCGCCTGCGGTGGATGCCATCGGCATCGCCCGCCAGAAGCTGGCCGATCGGGCCGAGCGGATCGATGCCGTTGACGCCGAGTGGACCCAGGCCGGGGCCGGTCGCCTGACCGATCTGTTGGTGCAGGTCACCTCGGCGGCACTGCTGGCCGAGGCGGGTGCCACCGACCCCCGAAAGGCACTCGTGGCGTTGCGCTACACCCGGCGACGGCTCACCCCCGACGCGGTGTGGAACGACCGGATCGCCTACACCGCGGGCCGCGAGATCCTGGCCTACGCCGATGTAGACCAGGCCGAAGCCGCAAGGGCCGCGGCGATCTGAGCCTCGCTCCGCCGAAAGGCTCCGTCTTCCGGCGGACGCAGGCTCAGGACCCAGTCAGGGATGCCACCAGGGGAGCGAAGTCGTGAGCCTTGTCGCCGGGGATCACGTGATACGAGTAGCCCCACCGCTCACGACGTTCGGCCAACATCTCGGCCACGTCACCGGCGCTACCCACCAGGGCCAACGGGGACCGGCTGAAGCTCTCGGGATCGGTACCGAACAGGGCAGCCATGGTCTCGACCATCGACGGGTCGTCGGTGACCTCAGCCGCGGCCAACCACGCGTTCAGCTCGAGGTCCTCGAAGCGGTCTCCGGCGCCCTCGCGCACCCAACCCACCTTCTCGTCGATGCGATCGGGCAGGGCATCGAGGGCAGCGTCGGCGTCGATCTCGCCGGAGTGGATCGACGCGTTCACACCCACGATGTCGGCGGTGGCCCCTGCCCACCGGAGCAACCGTGGGGCACCCCCTCCCACCACGATGGGCGGGCCACCAGCCCGATATGGCGCCGGGGAACCGTCCATCTCGCTGATTTGATAGTGCTCGCCCGAGAACGAGAACGGCCCCTCGGCCCATAGGCCGCGGAGAACGGCGGCGTGCTCTTGGAGGCGACTCACCCGAACCCCGGGGCGGTCCATGGGGATCCCGCTGCGCTGGTAGTCGAGCGCCTTCCACCCAGCCCCCAACCCGACCTCCAAGCGGCCCTCGGAGATCTGGTCGATGGTGGCCAGCTCCCGGGCCAGCACCGCGGGATGGCGGAAATCGCAGTCCAAAACCAAGATCCCCACGTTCAGGGTGGTGGTGACGGCGGCAAAGGCAGCCGAGGCCGTCAATGGCCCTGGGCCCTCGTCGAAATGATCGGGTAGGAACAGCGTGGAGTAGCCGAGCTGCTCCACCTCTCGTGCCGAATCAAGCCAGGTTCGCCCCGGCAAGGGCTGGTGCAGTTCAACGGCGAAGCGAAAGCGACGGGGATGGGCCATGTCGGGAGTCTGCCCGACCCACCAGCGAGCTGGGTCGACCAAGGGGGTGACGATCGTCTCACCGTGTTCCGTCATCAATCGGTAACCATCCGGTCACCTACCGGGTCGTAGTTGGCGATGCAGACCATCCCGCTCAGAATCAGCTCGCCCGACCGTCGCGACGGCACCATCACCTTCATCGACGGAGACGATGCCCAGCCGGTCCGTTGGTCCGAGATCGACCGAGACGCCCGGTCGGTAGCGGTGGGCTTGGCGGCCCGGGGCGTGCGTCCCGGAGACAAGGTCTCCTTGCTCAGCCCCACCACCCGGGATCTGGTCACCACCATCGAAGGGATCTGGTTGGCTGGGGCCACCGTGGTGGTCCTGCCCCTGCCCATGCGAATGTCATCCATGGAGGAGTTCGTCTCCACCACCCGGGCCCGCATCTTGGGGGCGGACTCCCGCCTGTTGGTGGTGGACGCCGAGATGGCCCCGTTCGTGGAACCCGTCCCCGGCGACCCGCCGATGGTTACCTTCGCCGAACTGCACGGCGACGGTGGCGCATGGCAGGCCCCGCCAGCGGATCCCGAGGCGCTGGCCATCCTCCAGTTCACCAGCGGGTCCACCTCGGACCCCAAGGGTGTGATGATCCCGCACCGCACCCTGCTCAACAACATCGACGCCATCTTCGTAGGCCTCGACCTGCACCCCGAGACCGATGTGGCCGTGTCCTGGCTGCCGCTGTACCACGACATGGGTCTGGTGGGCATGCTGGGTACCGCCATGACCTACGGCATCGACCTCGTGCTGGCCGGTCCGCAGACCTTCATGGCCAGTCCGTCGCGTTGGGTCCAGTGGATGTCGGACTACAAGGCCACCCACACGGCCGGACCCAACTTCTCGTGGGTGCTTGCCACCCGGGCCCTCAAGCGCATGGAAGACCTCGACCTCTCCCACCTGCGCGTCGGTCTCAGCGGCGCCGAACAGGTGAACGCCACCGCCATGGAAGCCCTGATCGAGGCCGGAGCACGCCACGGCCTTCGCCCCGGTGCGGTGTTCCCGGCCTTCGGCATGGCCGAGGTGGCCCTGGCTGGCACCTTCCCCCCGGTCATGCGGGGCATGGTCACCGACGACGTCGACATGCGGGTGCTCGAAACCGAGCAGTACGCCGCCCCGGCCGACCCTGGAGCCGAAGGGGTCAAGCGGCTGGCCCGCCTCGGCTTCGCGGTGCAGGGCCTCGAGATGCGCATCGTCGACCCGGCCACGGGTCAACTCCGTCAGGAGCGAGAGGTCGGCGAGCTTCAGCTTCGAGGAACGTCGGTCACCCCCGGCTACCACCAGCGTCCCGACGCCACCGCTGCCACCTTCGATGGGGAATGGCTCCGAACCGGAGACCTCGGCTATCTGGTCGAGGGCGAGCTGGTTCTGTGCGGACGGATCAAGGACGTGATCATCGTGGCCGGCCGCAACGTGTTCCCCGAGGACGTGGAGCGCAGCGTGGCCGAGGTCGACGGGGTGCGGGCCGGAAACGTGATCGCCTTCGGGGTGGAGGGCAAGCGAAGCGAGGGGCTGGTGGTGGTAGCTGAAGCCCGCACCGACGACGCCCACTCGGTACGACAGGTGGTGCAGGCCCGAGTCCGTGAGACCGTGGGCCTGTCGGCCACCGACATCGTGCTGGTCATGCCGGGCACGTTGCCCAAAACCTCGAGCGGCAAGCTCCAACGCTCCCTGTGCCGAGACCGCTACCTCGGCAAGGACCTGGAACTGGTCTGAACCTGTAGACCGGCACCATCACGCGCCGGTCTACCTGGCCGGTCTACGCGGCTGGTCGAAACGGCTTGTCTATCGGCCGTCACTTGGGGCGGCTCTGTCCGCTTCGTTGTCGGTCCGGGTGCGTAGGTTGGCCTTGTGACCGCTCCCGGGCCGGCCGCGCTGGGGCGCGGCGTGATCATCGAAGCCGGCGCCGCTATCCCCGCCCCGTGGATGGCCGCCCCGGTCCTCACCATCGACGCCGAGGTCCTGCGATCCCCAGCCGAGGTGGTCGAACGGCTGCACCGCGCTTGGGTTGGTCGGCACCCGGTGGTGGTGGAGCTGGCGGTGGACCCGGTCAAGTTCCGGGTGCCGCAGGTGATCGAGCGGCCAGTGTGGCAGTTGGGGCCGGAGTCCGAGCCGTGGTTCGACCGTCTCCACTTCTTGGTGTGGAACAACAACTACCAGTCCCGTGGTGATGACCTGATCTGGTGGTGGGGTCGCAAGGCTCTTCGCCTCGGCGCCAGACCACTGCCGGCACCAACAGCGTCGGGAGACGGCTCCACGATCGCTGGCGACTCCGCGGTCGGAGATGTGGTGCTGGCCGACGGCAACCCCGTGTGGATAGATGGCGGACCCCGCGGTCCGCTGGAATTGGCCGGCCTCGACGGAGCTGGCTTGATCCACCACGAAACCATCGAGCTCGGTCGCCTGACCCCGTCACCGCCCCCGGTGGACCCAGCCGCAGATCTGGCTCCAGACCAGTTGGCGGCGGTGGCCCACCGCTCCGGTCCAGCCCGCGTCATCGCGCCGGCTGGTTCGGGCAAGACCAGAGTGCTCACCGAACGGTTACGCCACCTGCTCGGAGACCGACGCTGGGAGACCGAGACGGTGCTGGCGGTGGCCTACAACAAGGAGGCTCAACTCGAACTGGAGCGTCGCACCTCATCCTTCGCGCCCCGGGCCCGCACCCTCAACTCCCTGGGTCTGTGGGTGCTGAGCACCTACCACGGACGCCAGCCAGCCCTGATGGACGAGCGAGACTGCCGGCGCCTGGTCGATTCGCTGTTACCCGGGCGCAGGAGGCCCAGGGCCAACACCGACCCCATCGGCCCCTACCTGGAAGCGCTGGGTACCGTGCGTCTCGGTCTCGTCGACCCGGCCGTGGTCGAGGCCGAGCGAGACGACGTTGACGGTCTGGCCGAGATGTTCGACCGCTACCGGGATCACCTGGCTCAGCGGGGAGCGGTCGACTTCGACGACCAGGTGTATGGCGCGGTCGAGGCCCTCCTCGCCGACGGAGAACTACGTCGACGATTGCAGCATCGGTGCCGTCACCTCTTGGTAGACGAGTTCCAGGACCTCACCCCAGCTCACGTCCTGCTCATCCGGCTCCTGGCCCTGCCCGGTCTAGATGTATTCGGCGTCGGAGACGATGACCAGGTCATCTACGGTCACGTCGCCGCCGACCCGGCGTTCCTCATCGACTACGAACGGCTCTTCCCCGGAGCGGGAGACCATCCCCTCACCGTCAACTACCGCTGCCCGGTGCCGGTGGTCGAAGCTGCCCGCAACCTGCTCGGCTACAACCACCGCCGGGTGGCCAAGGAGATAACGCCGGGGCCCGACGCAGACCCGACCCCAGGGGCCTTGCAGGTGGTGACCCACGACCCCGACGGATCGGCCGGCGCCGTGGTGGACGTGGTGAGCCGTTGGGTGGGCGACGGGATCGACTCCACCGCCATCGCCGTGCTGGCCCGGGTCAACTCGTTGCTGCTGGCACCTCACGTGGCCCTAGCCGAGGCTGGGGTATCCCTAACGTCGGTCCTCACCCCCGACATCCTCGAACGTACCGGCCTGAGAGCAGCCCTGGCTTACCTGCGCATCGCCACCGCCGGAGATGCCATCGCCCCCCAAGATGTGGTCGAGGTCCTCCGGCGCCCCACCCGAGGCTTGCCTCAATGGTTCCCCGACCGCCTGGCTCGGCGGACCCGCTGGTCCACCGAGGCCATCGCCGAGATCGCCGACCAGGTACCAGACAAGGAATCGGCCAAGGTGCTTCGCTTGGCCGGAGACCTGGCGTCGGTGCAGCGAGCCGCCCGTCAGGGCACCACCCGGGCCGTCCTCGAAACGGTTCGAGACGGTGTTGGGCTCGGGTCGGCCATGACCCTGTTGGACAGCAGTGGCAACGGGCAGGGAACCAGCCACCTAGACGATATAGACGCCTTGTTGGCCGTGGCTGATCTGCATCCCGATCCGGCCGGGTTCGAGACCTGGCTACGTTCGGTGTTCAACCGGGAATCGACCCCGGGGGGAGTGACCTTGTCCACCATCCACCGGGTCAAGGGCAGGGAGTGGGATCGGGTTGTGCTGAGCGGGGTGGTCGACGGTGTCGTGCCCCATCGGTTGGCTATCGACCGGGAAGAGGAGCGACGTGTGCTCCACGTGGGGATCACCCGAGGTCGCCACCGCGTCGTGGTGCTAACCGATCGGTCGAGACCGTCCCCGTTCCTGGGCGAACTGACCGGCACCGCACCGCACCGACCGGCCCCCGGCACATCGACCCGAACCGACCGGGCCGACCGCACCGTCCGTGACAGGACCGACCGCAGCCGAGACCGCTCTGGCGCCGGTGGGAGGGCCCGGCCCGCGGCCACGGTGACCGAGGGGATCGTGGCGAGCCATGGCCATGAGCTGAAGGTCCTGGGCGGCTATGCCGGAACGGTGATAGACGCCGACGCCCGAGGTATCCGGCTCCGGCTGGACAACGGCGGCACGCTCACTGTCCGCTACGGCGAGCGCGTCGAACAGCGGGGCCGAACTGCGCCTCTCGCTCCCCCCGCTGAGCTGTGGGGCAGCGCCGCCAAGGCTGAAGAAGCGTTGCGACGGTGGCGAGCCGGTCGGGCCCGAACCGACGCGGTGCCGGCCTACGTAGTTCTGTCAGACGCCCATCTGCGGGGGATCGCCCTGGCCCGGCCCACCGATGCCGCGGCCCTGTTGGCTTGCGACGGCATCGGCCCCACCAAGCTGGACCGCTACGGAGACGAGATCCTCGCCGAGCTCGATGGTGTGGACGCCGACTGAACTGCTGAAGCCAACGCCGGAGAGGCCACATCTCTCCCTGGGAACGGGATCACATGATGTCGGACACGATCTGGCTCAGCTCCTCGGGGTAGCGGGAGACGAAGTAGGTGAAGGCCGGTTCGATCTGGGTGAACAGGTTCGTGTCGGGCGCCAACGTGGCGGCGAAGCCGTTCAGGTACAGCAGGTTCTTGAAGAACAGGACCAGCTCCTTGGGTAGCGAGAAGCCGTTGCGGGCCAGGACCCCGATGATCGTCCCCAGGGCCTGGCCCAACGCATCCACGGTGATCTCGCCCGAGCGGTCCAACAGGTTGGGATCGACGGCGTTGAGCTGGGCCTCGATCTCGTCGCGCAGGGCGGCCAGGTCCCAACCGTCGGGGACGGCCCCAAATGCCTGGATGCCTTCGAGCTGCATGAGGGTGTCGTTGCGGGCGAACCCGAACAGGAACTTCACGGTGGCGGCCCGCTGGTCGGCGTCGATACGTCCGGCGATACCGAAGTCGATGAGCGAGAAATCTCCGGCCTCGTTGATGAGGACGTTGCCGGCGTGCAGGTCACCGTGGAAGATCCCGTAGGCGACCATGTGTTCCAAGGTGGCGGTAATGGCCAAGTTGAGGAGCCTCTCCCCGTCGACCACATCGGGGTAGGCGTCCAACGCTGCGGTGTAGGGAACCCCTTCCACCCGGGTCATCACCAGCACGTCCTCGGCGGTGAGGTGGGGCAGGGGCTGCGGGAAGCGGGCGAAGTCATGGCCCGCGGCCTCTGAGGCCAGCGCGATCTCGACCTGGTTGAGCGCCTCGAATCGGAAGTCGATTTCCTCGAGCACGAGTTGGGCGAAGAGCTGCACGAATCCGGTCAGGTTCGCCACCCGTGCCGAACGAGACGCCCGTTCCGCGGCGCTGGCGGCCAGCGCCATGGCTCGCAGGTCACGGTCGAACTGGCCACGCAAGCCGGGGCGACGGACCTTCACCACCACCGACGTCCCGTCGTGAAGCGTGGCGGCATGGACCTGACCGATCGACGCTGCCCCCAAGGGTTCGGGGTCGAACTCGGCGAAGACCCGCTCCACCGGGACCTGGAATCGGCGTTCGAAGCGCTCCTCGGCCAAGCCGTAGGGGAGTGGTGACGCCGTGTCCCGGCACCAGCCGAAAGCATCCACCCACTCATCGGGGAGAAGGCCCTGGGCGGTGGCGACGAACTGGCCCAGCTTGATGTAGGTAGACCCGCCGGCCTTGACCAACTCCTGGACGTGACGGATGGCGGCGCCGTCCTCGAGAGGACCGTCCTTGATCCGCCGGCGGGCATCCTCCTTCAGGCCCGGAGCGACACCCCGCGCTAGGTCCATGCCCGTCCGGCCCACCGCGCCGAGGGTACGGGGGCGCAGCGATGGCTGGGCTAGGTGTCGGGCCTCCTCGGCCACGCGGGCGCGGGCATCGGGCCCCCACAACAACCACAACCGGGCGTGATCGCGCAGACCCGGCCGGGAATCGATCCAGGTGGAACGGTCGAGGACCTCGACCATGTCGGGTAGGGGCGGAACGGGCATGGCGACCTACCTGGGTTGCGGGTTGCGGGTTGCGGGTTGCGGGTTGCGGGGGTTGCCGGGTCGCAGGGTTGCGGTGCTCGGCACCCTAGGTCGCCAGTGCTTCGAGTGGGTCGGTGCTCGATTGCGGTGGCCGGTGGCCGGTGGCGTGGCCTGTCGCCCTCAGAACGGGGCGTCGTCGCCCGAGGCCGAAGGTCCCGGGCCCTGGTCGCGCAAGAACCGCTCGACCTCGGCGGCCAGTTCGTCGGCGGAGGGGAGCTGGTCGGGTCGACCGGGTCCGGCCTGGGTCTGGGCGTCGTGGCTCTCCTCCAAAGACCGCAGCATCGCCATGTGATCGGAGTTGGACGACATGGCAGCATCGATGCGATTGCGGGTGCGTTCGGCATCGTCGGCAAGGGTGCCGAACGGCAAGCTGAGGCGGGCGGTACGGCTCAACTGTTCCAACAGGGACAGCGATGCCGCCGGGTATGGCGTCATCTCGCCGCTCACGTAATGGGGGACCTGGGACCACAGCCCCAGCGCGGCGATGCCAGCCTCGCCGAAGCGATGCTCCAGTGCGGCCTGTACCCCGGCCGGGACATCGAGGGTGCCTCGTAGCAGCCCGGACAGGGCAGCCAACTCCTCGGTGGCGGCGGTGACAGACATTGTCACCGGCCGGGTGTGGGGCACCGTCGCCGGATAGGCGCCTAGACCCACCAGCATCCGGGCATCGAAGATCTCGGCCAGCTCCAACACGTCGTCCACGAAGCGACGCCACAGATGGTCGGGCTCAGCTCCCACCAGGAGCAACACGTCGTTTCCCTCCTGGTCCATACCGCCCCGCAGTTCGATCCCGGGCCAGCTCAGACCGGTGTTCACACCGTCGACGAGGTGCATGATCGGTCGACGGGCACGATGGTCCAACAGGGCATCGGCGTTGAACGAAGCCACCGGAAACGTGTCCAGTTCTGACAGCAGGGTCTGCATGGCCCGTCCGGCCGCGAACCCGGCATCTATCCAGCCTTCGAGCACCACGACCATCACCGGGTGATCGAAGGAAGGTCGGTCGTGAAGGTCATAGAGCGCCATGTCAGCTTCCTACCCGGTCAAGAGCGCTTAGGGCGCCCTGGGCCAACAGGGTCACCACCGCCCCGAAGGCATCGGCATCGGCACCGTCGTTGCCCATGGCCCCAGCCTTGTAGCGGGTGAACACGCCTTCGAGGATGCAGGCCAGCTTCCAGTAGCCGAAGGCCTGGTAGTAGTCGAGGGCCCCGACCTCGCGGCCGCTGGCCGTGGCGTAGGCGTCGATCAGCTCCGCCCTAGTGGGGAAACCTTCCAGGGCGGTGGCAGAGCCCGGCAGCGCGGCGAAGGGGTCGTCGGCCTCGGTCCAGTAGACCATCAGCAGACCGAGGTCGGCGAGGGGGTCGCCCAAGGTGCAGATCTCCCAATCCAGCACCGCCATCACCGTGCCATCGGGGCGGAGCATGCAGTTGTCGAGCCGGTAGTCGCCGTGGACGATGGTGGCACCGCGCTGTTCGGGAATGGCCGCCGACAACCGTTGGAACGCCTCGGTCACCTCGGGCACCTCTCGGGTGCGGCCGCTCTCGAACTGGCTGTTCCACCGCTTGAGCTGGCGGGCGATGTAGTCCTCTTTGCGGCCCAAGTCGCCCAACCCCACAGCATCGGGATCAACGGCGTGGATGCGAGCCAGCGTCTCGGCGATGGACAGCCCGGCCCGGCGCCTGGTGTCGGGAGTGATCTGGGATGCCTCCCGTGCGTCTCGGAGCACCAGCCCGTCGAGGTACTCCATCACGTAGAAGGGCGCCTCGTTCACCTCGATGTCGGTGCAGATGCCGGTGGTGGCCGGAACGGGAACGTCGGTGTCCGCCAGCGCCGAGATGATCCGGTGCTCACGTCCCATGTCGTGGGCGGTGGCCAGCACATGTCCCAGAGGGGGGCGACGCAGCACCCATGACGATCCGGCGGCGTCATCGACTCGGAACGTGAGGTTCGAACGGCCCCCGGCGATTAGTTCGAAATCCAGTGGCGGCACCACACCGGCCACGTTCGCTTCGAACCACGCCGTGACGGCAGGGACGGCGACGCCGGGGGTCGGCGAGGGGTGGTCGGTGACGGTCATGGTCTGAACCTACCGCCGGTAACGTGAAGGGATGGTCGACGTCACCGATGCCACCTTCGAAACCGAGGTTCTCCAGCGATCCGAGACCGCCGCAGTGGTGGTCGATCTGTGGGCTCCGTGGTGTGGTCCCTGCCGCACATTGGGCCCGATCCTCGAACAGGTCACTGCCGAGACCGGGGGGGAGGTGGTCTTGGCCAAGGTCAACACCGACGAGAACCCCGGTCTGTCGGACCTGTTCCAGGTTCAGGGAATTCCCGCGGTCTACGCGGTCAAGGACCGCAAGGTCGTTTCCCAGTTCGTCGGTGCCCAGCCCGAATCGGTGGTCCGCCAGTTCGTGGACGCGCTGCGCCCCACCGAAGAGGATCGTCGCCTCGCCGCCCTGCTGGCCGCCGGAGATGAGGCGTCGCTCACCCAGGTGATCGAGTCGGTCCCCGACCACCATGGGGCCATCGTGGCCTTGGCTGAGTTGTTGGTGGCCCAGGGGCGAACAGAAGAGGCCTTGGCCCTGCTGGCCCGCATCCCCGAGTCAGCCGAAACCCGCCGGGTGGCCGCGTTGGCCCGTACCGGTGCGGCGCTGGGCGCGGAGGTGGCCGAGGCGGCCGGTAAGGGCGTCGACGGTGCCAATCCGGCCCTGGCCGATGTGGAGGCCACCCTCGATGCGCTGTTGCCCCGGGTGAAGGACGACGACGAGGCCCGCCAGGAATACGTCGACCTGCTGGAGTTGATGGGGCCGGCCGACCCTCGAACGGCGAAGTACCGCAAGGCGCTCAGCCGTCAACTGTTCTGAGACGCTGGGGACCGCTCGCCTCGCCTCGCCTCGTCCACCACCGGAGGGAACTTTGCCGTGCTGAGCTGTGACATTGGCGCGTCGATGTCTTGGCGCACATTGGAGTCCCCTTGGTCTCTCGACCCGGGGCCTGGTCGGTGATGGAACGACGACGGTGGCTGCCGATGTGGGTCGAGGCCGCGCCGGACCATCGTGTGTGGGTCGGGGGTCCAGTGCCCCGGGGGGCGGCAGCGTGGACCTTGGGTTCGTTGGTGATCGTGCGCCGTCGCTACGCCAACAGCGCATTGCTACGGGCCCACGAGGCCGAGCATGTCCGTCAGTGGCGCGAGCGCGGGGTGGTCGGGTTTCTGGTCTGGTACCTGGCGGGTTACGGCGCCGCCCGCCTGCGGGGGTACGGCCACGGTGCGGCCTACCGCCGGATCCCCGCCGAGATCGAAGCCGACTGGCGTTCCCGGCGAGTTCTCGGTCTGGGTCGTTCCCCAGGCCACTGACCAACAGAAGGCTCTGCCTTTCGGCGGACCCAGGCCAATTGGTTGACGGGTGACGTCTCGGGGTAGGGGCTGGCTGGCGCCTTCCCCGCTCCCGTCGACCTAAGCGATCTCGGAGGGCGCCATGGCCTCACCGTTGCGAGACTCTGCCAGCCCGGTGCCGTCGACCGGAGCCGGGCCGCCTCGGCCTACCTTTACCCAGAGCAGGTTCAGCCGAGCCCTGGCCTACTGGGAGGAACGGGCGTGGAGGCAGCGGTCCTTCGGTCCGACGGGTTCGTCGCCTCGGGTCGGCCACCGCCACGAGCCTGCCTCGGGCCTAGAACGAGACGACGAGAACGAGGGCCAACGCGAATCGAGTTGGCCAGATCGGTCGGACTGGACTTGGCCAGCGATGCCCGGGTCGGGGATCCGCCGGTGGCGCCGGAACGTCATGGCCGCGCTGGTGGTGACGGCCCTGGTCGGTGTCGGTTGGTGGCTGGTGGCTCCCGCTCCCGCTCCCATCGAGTCGGTGCTTCCCGCCGCCGGAGCCAGCGGGGCTTCGGATCGGACCTCCGGGGGTAGATCCGCTACCGCTACCGCTACCGTGACCGGGGCGACCGCGTCGGGGTCGGAGTCGGAGGCAGAGGCAGAGACAGAGCGTGGGGTCGATCCTGACCCGTCTGTCGTCCCTGCTGTGGTGGTCCAGGCGGCCGGAGCCGTGAACGCCCCTGGGGTTCACCGGCTTCCGGTCGGCTCGCGGGTGGACGACCTGGTGCGGGCTGCCGGCGGGGTCACACCCGAAGCCGACCTGGACCGGGTGAACCTGGCTGCCCTCCTCGCCGACGGAGAACGAATCTGGATCCCTCGTCGAGGTGAGGTCGAGGTCCCGTCGGTAGTTTCGGGGGGTTCGGGGGGCTCGGGTGCAGGGTCCGGTGGTGGTGCCGGTGTTGGTGGCGGTTCACCCGGATCATCGGCGACAGCCGCACTCGCCGGTCCGCTCGACCTGAACACCGCTACCGCCGAACAGCTCGATGCGCTCCCCGGGGTGGGGCCGGCCACGGCGGCCGCGATCCTGGCCCACCGGGACGCCAACGGACCGTTCCAATCGGTCGAGGACCTGCTCGACGTTCGAGGCATCGGGGACGCCAAGCTGGAACAGATCCGTCCCCTGGTCACGGTGTGACCAGGGCCGACCGTGTCGGGCCATTCGGGACGAGACCCTGCACGGCTCGGCCGTGGCCGCGGTCCCATCTGCGTCACCAGCGATGACCAGCGGACCCACAGGCCCGGCCGGCTCGGCCTCTGGCCCATCTTCGAGCGCGACATCACCGCTGGACTCGTCGCCGGACCTGCCGCTGGATTCGGCTCCCGAATCGGCGAATTGTCACGGTCCGGTCTGGCTTCCCGAATCACCTCAGCCGCGGCCATCGCTCGGAGACGCCGGCGCGGTGGGCCTTGCTTTGGCCGTGGCCATCGGAGCGTGGTGGGCTCACCCGTTCCCCATGGTCATGGCCGTTTCGGCAGGGGTGGTGGCTGTGGCGGGGCGTCGCCCCTGGCTGGTGGTGTTGGCCGGGTTGGTGCTGGCGTCCACCATGGGAGCAAGGGCCTGGTCCGGGCTGCAACCGCCGACTACCGGTTCCTTCGAGGGGGTGGTGACCCTGGTCGCAGACCCGAGGATCGGGCGTTGGGGTACCACTGTCGACGTGGCCGTCGGGGGCAAACGGGCCGAGCTGCGGGCCAGCGCATCGGCCTCGGGCGCGGTCGCGTCCGCCCGCGCTGGCGAACGCATCTCGGTGCGTGGCCGCATCGAACCGGTCCCACCTGATGCCCCCTGGCTGGTTCCTCGACATGTGGGGGCCAGGCTCAGCGTCAGTCGTGCCGAAGCCCACGACCGAGGGGCATGGCCGTGGCGGGGTGCCAACCGGTTCCGACGGTTGTTGCAACGTGGAGCCGACACCATGGGGGAACCAGCCCGTTCCCTCTACGGCGGTTTCGTGCTGGGAGACCAGTCCGGCTTGTCGGCGCCGGTCGAAGACGACTTCCGCGGGGCAGGCCTTAGCCACCTGCTGGTGGTGTCGGGCTCCAACGTGGCCTACCTGCTGGTGTTGTTGACCCCGCTCAAGGGTCGCCTACCGCTCGGGGCCAGGTGGGTGGTGACCATGACCGTGATCGCAACCTTCGCACTGGTCACCCGGTTCGAGCCCTCGATCTTGCGGGCTTCGGCTATGGCTGCCATCGCGGTCAGTGCTGGCTTGGCCGGGCGGCCGTCGGCACCGCTACGGGTCATGGCCCTGGCTGTGGCGGCGCTCATCGTGATCGACCCGCTCCTGGTCCACTCGGTGGGATTTCAGTTATCGGTGGCGGCCACCGCCGGGATCGTGTTGGGAGCGCGCCCGCTGGCCCGGCTGCTTCCCGGACCCGAAGTCTTCAGTCAGGCGCTGGCCGTTACCGTGGCTGCTCAGTTGGCGGTGGCTCCCTTGTTGATCGTGCGTTTCGGTGGTGTTCCGGTGGTGTCGGTGCCCGCCAACCTCGCTGCTGGCCCCGTCGCCGGGCTGGTGACCGTCTGGGGTCTGCCCGCCGGCGTCGTAGCGGGGTTGGCCGACAGCGTCGTACCCGGTGGGTTCGGAGCGGCGATGGGGTCGTGGCTCCATCGTCCGACCGAACTAGCCATCGAATGGGTGGCGGGGGTCGCCCGGGTCTCGGCTCGGCTGCCCCTGGGTGAGCTGAACGGTCGAGCAGCGGTGATCAGCACCACCGCGGTAGCGCTGGTGCTGGCAGGTCGCCGCCGAGGCTGGCCAACCTCCATCCGTCGGGTGGCTGCAGTATCTGTGGTGGGAGCGGTGATGATGCCAGCCCTTGCCCTGCGCAACCCGCCAGCGCGCACCTTCCCGACCCCCGGTGTAGTCCTACACCGGGGTGGCGGGGCGACCGTGGTGGTGTTCGACGGTGGTGCCGATCCGCCCGACACGCTGGCGGCCCTCCGTCGCGCCGGAGTGCGACGAATCGACGTGGCCGTGATGCCTACCCACGACCACGAGATGGAAGGAGCCCTTCGGCATCGGTGGTCGGTGGGCAGGGTGGTGAGCCGCGACCGACTCGACCAGGCGGTGATCGTCACCATAGGCACACTGCGCATCTCCGTCGGGCCCGGGCGGGACGAGCCGGTTCGGGTGACGGGTATGGTCGGGCGGTGACCCGCTCGCCTTCTCTACCCCGTCTCGTCGGGGGTGGACAGACCCTGGTGTTGCACCCCGAACCCCGATCCCAAGACCAGGTCCTGATGGTCGATGTTGCTGGCCTCACCAGCGATCAGGTCCGCACGGTCGTGACCGAGGCCGTCTGTCGTCACACCGGTTCTGTCGGTTTGGTCGGCGGTGACGTCGTCAACCTCCGCTCCGCACTCGACTCGGGGGCGCGGCTGGTAGTGGTCGATGGGGTAGACCGCGCTGTCGGCGAGTTGGTGACGGTGGTTAGCTCCGAGGTGTGGGCTCTGGTCCAAGTCGGGTGCGCAGGCGACGCGACCGATGTGGGTGGTTGGCTCGAGCAGGCCGGCGTGGACCTCGCGCAGGTGGTGTTCGAGGTCGGTCCCGGCCGTGACGTGGTGGCCCAAGCCCGGGCGCTGATGGAGCGCAGCCCCGGTAGCCGGGTGGGAGCCTGCCTCAACTCGTCCGCATCGGTGGTCGGCGACAACGACGCCGGGTGGGAGTTGGGTGCGCTCACAGCTCTGTTCGACATGGGGGTGGCAACCATCCGAAATGCCGACCCGGTGCGGGTCCAGCGAGTTGAGGCGGTTCTCGACGCCCTGGCCGGGGCCGGCCGGGTTGGCGCGGTTGGGGAGGGAGGGCGGTGAGCGCTCCCGTCCACCTCATCAAGGGAAGCGACGACATCTTGCGTGGTGAGGCGCTGAGCCGGCTGCTCGACGAGCTGGTGGCCGGTGGGGACCGATCGCTGTTGGTGGACGAGTTCGACCTCGACACCACCACGCTGGGTGCCGCCATAGACGCCGCTCAAACGATCCCGTTCCTCACCGATCGCAGGATCGTGGTGGTCCGCCGCTTCGGCCGCTTCTCCAAGGGTGAGGACGTGGCCGAACTGGTGAGCTACCTGGACAACCCCCTCGAGTCCACCACGGTGGTCCTGGTGTGGGAGAAGCCGGTCAAGCCCACCGACACCGGGGCGTCGGTGTCGGCCAAGCCGGCCGTACCCCAGGCCCTGACCAAGGCCATCAAGGCGGCCGGTGGCGAGGTCGTGGATCCGTCTCCGTCGGGCAAGCTCGACGCCTGGGTACCAAACCAGTTGGCCGAAGCCGGGCTCGACGTGGATTCCCGGGCCGTGCGCCTGATCGTCGACTCGTTGGGAGACGACGCCGGCGGCATCGTCGAGCTGACCACCAGGCTCAAGGGGGCTTTCCCGCCCGGTACTCGTCTCGGCGTCGACCAGGTGGCACCGCTCCTCGGTCCCTCGGGAGGGGTGGCCCCCTGGGATCTGACCGATGCCATCGACCGAGGCGACGCGGCCGGGGCCCTTGACCAATTGCACCGGATGATGCGGGGAGGAGATCGTCACCCCCTGGCCATCATGGCCACCATCCAGTCCCACTACCTGCGCATGCTCAAGCTCGACGGTGCCGGTGCCCGCAACGAGAAGGACGCTGCCGCGGTGCTGGGGCTCAAGGGCTCCACCTATCCGGCCAAAAAGGCCATGGCCCAACTGTCCAGGCTCGGCTCCAGTGGTGTCAGGAGATCGGTGGAGCTGGTGGCCGCTGCCGACGTCGACCTGCGAGGCGCCCGGGCCTGGCCTGGTGAGTTGGTCATGGAGGTCCTGGTGGCTCGCCTGGCCCGACTGGCTCGCTCCGGACGCTGATCGGGACGCTCCGGCCCATCGTCGGCTAGTCGTCGGCTAGTCGGGTCGGCTCCGGGTCACTCGAAAACGGCAAACGCCCCGGGCCGGGAGGCGACGGGGCGTGACCGAAACCAGCCGGGACGGACCCGGCGGTGCTGGTTACTGGGCGGCCGAGGCGGCGTTGACGCGCTTGGCCAGCCGAGACTTGCGTCGGGCGGCGGCGTTCTTGTGGATCACGCCCTTGTTGGCGGCCTTGTCGATGCGCTTCATGGCGGCGCTGGTGGCCTCGGCGGTGTTGTCGGCGCCGGACTCGGCAGCAGACAGGGCGGACTTGGTGCGGGTACGCAGCTCGGAGCGCACGGCCTTGTTGGCGACGCGACGCTTCTCGTTCTGACGGTTGCGCTTGATCTGGCTCTTGATGTTGGCCACGGTGCCTGGGCTCCAAAGGGTCGTGCGAAAGCTGGGACAGGCTAGCGGTAGGGGGGCCGAACCTTCCAACCGACGCTACGGAGGCGAGCCAATTGCGAGCCGACCCCTGGGCACAGCATGGTCTAACCGAGGCGAAGCCACGGTCTGATCACCATCGCAGCGAGGACGACCGGACCCATCGGACAGGACCGAACTGCGTTGGTCGTGCCCGGTCACGCACCGGTAGCGTGAACCGTTCCACCCCACAGTCCCGAAGGCCCCGATGGACCTCTCCAAGATCCGTTCGCTGAGCGTTATCGCCCACATCGATCACGGCAAGACCACGCTCAGCGACCGCATCCTCGAGGTGTGTGGCGCCGTCAACGAGCGGGAGATGCGGGCCCAGTACCTCGACTCGATGGACATCGAGCGGGAACGGGGCATCACCATCAAGCTCCAGTCGGTCCGGCTGAACTACCGGGATCACGTCCTGAACCTGATCGACACCCCCGGTCACGTCGACTTCGGCTACGAGGTGAGCCGGTCCTTGGCCGCATGCGAGGGGGTGATCTTGCTGGTCGACGCCGCCCAGGGCATAGAGGCCCAGACCTTGGCCAACTGCTATCTGGCGTTGGAGAACGATCTGGAGATCGTGGCCTGTCTCAACAAAATCGATCTGCCTGCAGCCGATCCGGATCTTTACGCGGCCGAGATCGAGACGGTGCTGGGGATCCCGGCCTCTGAGGTCTTGCGCATCAGCGCCAAGACCGGCGAGGGGGTCCCCGAACTGCTCGACGCCGTGATCGAACGCATCCCGGCCCCAGCCGGAGACCCCGAGTCGCCGCTCCAGGCCCTCATCTTCGACTCGCACTTCGACCAGTACCGCGGCGTGGTGTCGTCGGTACGGGTCATGAACGGGCGGCTGCGCACCGGCGACAAGCTCAGGTTCATGCAGGCTGGAGCCACCTATGAGGCCGACGAGGTCGGGGTCCGTCTCCCCGAGCCGAGCCCGGTGAAGGAGTTGGGCCCCGGTGAGACCGGGTATCTGATCGCCGGTATCAAAGACGTGGCCGAGGCTCGTTCCGGCGAGACGGTCACCACCGTCAAGGATGGAGCGGCCGAGCCGCTGTCGGGCTACCAGGACCCCAAGCCGATGGTGTTCTGTGGGATCTACCCGATCGACGGAGACCAATTCCCCGACCTGCGCGAGGCGTTGGACAAGATGCGGCTCTCAGATGCCAGCATCACCTTCGAACCCGAGACCTCGGGGGCGCTGGGGTTCGGCTTCCGGTGCGGTTTCCTGGGGCTGTTGCACATGGAGATCATCCGTGAACGGCTCGAGCGTGAGTACGACCTGAGCCTCATCGCCACCGCGCCCAGCGTGGCCTACCTCGTCCACAAGACCGATGGCTCGATCGTGGAGGTCGACAACCCCTCGGCCATGCCCAACATGAGCGAGGTGGAGGGCATCGAGGAACCGTGGTTCGACGTGACCATCCTCACCCCGTCCAACTACACCGGCACCATCATGGACCTGTGCCAGACCAGGCGCGGTGAGATGGACAAGCTCGAGTATCTGTCGCCTGAGCGGGTGGAGCTGCGCTACAAGATCCCCCTGGCCGAGGTGGTCACCGACTTCTTCGATCAGCTCAAGAGCCGCACCCAGGGCTACGCCAGCCTCGACTACGAGCCCGCCGGTTACCGCATGTCCAAGCTGGTGCGCGTCGACGTCTTGTTGAACTCGACGCCGGTGGATGCCTTCTCCATGATCATCCACAAGGACAAGGCCGACGACTACGGGCGCAAGATGTGCGAGAAGCTCCGTGAGCTGATCCCCCGCCAGATGTTCGACGTGCCGATCCAGGCGGCCATCGGTGGGCGGATCATCGCTCGCCAGACCGTCAAGGCCAAGCGCAAGGACGTGCTGGCCAAATGCTACGGCGGTGACATCACCCGCAAGCGCAAGCTCCTCGAGAAACAGAAGGAGGGCAAGAAGAAGATGAAGAACATCGGCCGAGTCGAAGTCCCCCAGGAAGCCTTCGTGAGTGCCCTCAAGCTCGAGGACTGAAGTCGACCCGCCGGTGGGCCCGCCCTGGCGACGCCTACACGACCTACCTCCAAGGAGCCGACAACCGTGGCAACCAAGAAGATCGTGGGCATCGCCCTGGCGCTGACCGCCCTGGTCGGAGCTTGCGGCACGGGCGAAGACAACGGGGATCGACCTGCAACCACCGCGCCGGCCTCGTCATCGACCACCGAACCCGCAAACTCGGACGGTCCCGACGCGGAGACCTTGGCGGCCACGCCGCCCATGGGTTGGAACAGCTGGAACCAGGTCCGCTGCTACGACCTGAACGAAGACGTGGTGAAGCGGGCCGCCGATGCCATCGTGCGCCACGGCCTCGACGACCTCGGTTACCGCTATGTGGTGGTCGACGACTGCTGGCAGGCGCCGGAGCGCAACTCGGAGGGAGCGCTTGTACCGGACCCCGAGCGGTTCAGTTCGGGCCTGGCCGACCTGGCCGACTACATCCACGACAAGGGCCTCCGCTTCGGCCTGTACCTGTCGCCGGGCAGCGAGACCTGTGCCATGCAATGGGATGACTACCCCGCCACCGGGTTGGGGTCGCTCGGTCATGAGCGCCAGGACGCCGAGATGCTGGCCGACATCGGCGTCGACTACCTCAAGTACGACTGGTGTGGTGCAGACGAGGTCGACGGGCTCGAGCCCGAAACTGCCTTCGCCCACATGAGGGACGAGCTGAAGCGCCTCGATCGGCCGATCGTCTACAGCATTTCCGAGTACGGGCGGAACGAGCCGTGGAAGTGGGCGCCGGGCATCGCCAACATGTGGCGCACCACCTCGGACATCCTGCCGATGTGGGCATCCATCGCCACCATCATCAACAGCCAGGCCGACCTTCACCCCTATGCCGAGCCGGGTAGCTGGAACGACCCCGACATGTTGCAGGTCGGCAACGGGCCCCTCACCGATGTGGAGGCCCGGTCTCACGTAGGCATGTGGGCCATGTTGGCGGCACCGCTGATGATCGGCACCGACTTGGACAAGGTCACCCCCGGAGTGCTGGCGGCCCTGTCCAACCCTGAGGTGATCGCCATCGACCAGGACCCCCTCGGCCGTCAGGCCCGCCGGGTTCGTGATGATGCCGGGGTCCAGGTGTGGGTCCGCCCGCTCAGCGACGGAGAGTTCGCGGTGGCCTTGTTGAACGGCGGTGACGCTCCGACCCGGGTGGACACCGACCTGGCCGAGGTGGGGATCGACCCGGGCCGCTGGAAGGTCCGTGACGTGTGGGCCCAGGCCGACGGGGGAGTGGTAGACGGCGCCCTGGGAGCCGACCTCGAGCCACACGCCATGGCCCTCTTCCGGCTGTCTCCGATGTGATCAGGGCGTTCCGCCCGGTCAGACCCCCCGGCTCGGGTTGGCACTCGGTAGCATCGAGTGCCAACGACTGACCGTTCGAGGATGGCCATGCTCGACGAGAGAAAAGCATCGATCCTCCGGGCCGTGGTGGAGGAGTACATCGAAACGGCCCAGCCCGTCGGCTCAGGCCATGTGGCCAACGCGCCCGGGGTAAGCGTGTCGTCGGCCACCGTCCGCAACGAGATGGCCGCCCTCGAGGCCGAGGGCTTCCTCGCTCAACCCCACACCTCCGCCGGGCGCATCCCGACCGAGAAGGGCTACCGCTACTTCGTGGACACCCTGTCGCGCCCGGCGTTGGACCGGGCTTCGGCCCACCAGATCCGAGCCTTCTTCGACCGCACCCATGGCGAGATAGAGCAGATGTTGGCGGCCACCACCCGGCTCCTGAGCGGTCTCACCGACGCCGCCGCGGTGGTGATCGGCCCGGGTCGAGATCCGAGCCCGGTGCTGTCGGTGCAGGTGGTGGGCCTGACCTCGACGGCGGCGCTGTTCGTGGCGGTTCTGGCCGATGGGGCGGTGGAGAAGGCCCCGATAGACCTGGGTTCAGAGACAGACGAGGCGGTGTTGGCCCGGGCCGCCCAGCACCTGGCCAATCACCTCGTGGGCCAGCCCTTGAGCGCCCTGGGATCAACCCCGGCCGCCACCGACGCGGCCGTCGATGACGTGCTGGCCCGCATCAGGGTGGCGGGCGTGGCCTCCACCGTTGGAGACGAGCACGTCTTCGTGGGGGGAGCGGCTCGGATGGCCTCGTCTTTCGAGGCGGTCGACACCATCCGTTCGGTGCTCTCCATCCTCGAGGAGCAGTTGGTCGTGGTGTCGCTGCTACGAGACGTCGTGGACCGTGGCCTCAACGTGGCCATCGGCAGCGAGACCGGCATGCAACCCCTGGCCGAATGCGCGCTGGTGGTGGCGCCCTACACCGTCGACGGTGAGCGGATCGGCACCGTTGGCGTTCTCGGACCTACCCGCATGAACTACCCCCAGGCCCTGGCCGCGGTGGCCGTGGTGGGCCAGCGCCTCGGGCACCGATTGAGTGAAGGCTGACGTGACCACCGACTACTACGAACTTCTCGGCGTCGACTCCAACGCCTCCCCCGAGGAGATCAAGAAGGCGTATCGGGCGGCC
>WBZX01000785.1_pt1 | contig 26919 bp, 33 predicted proteins | sample 5204211 | NCBI WGS metagenome assembly WBZX01 (sample SAMN12344362, study PRJNA552823) | activated sludge metagenome | biome: Activated sludge suspended growth; feature: Nitrification reactor; material: Wastewater; isolation source: activated sludge from nitrification reactor of wastewater... | reverse complement strand
GGAAGGGAAGACGGCTACGGTCGCACCTGCGCTCTCTTGTTCTGCCTTGGCCCTCGCCGCTGTCAACCCACACGCGAATGTGCCCTCTGTCCGAAGGCACCACCACTGCACTGCAACCTACGCCGATGGTGGTCCACCGGGTGGGGCACCGCGGTGCCTGGCGGGGCAGGTGGTTTGGGGTGCGGGCGCAGGGGCCATTCGCGGGACGCTGACCAGACGGACGCGTCGGGAAGTGGGGGTTTCCCAGACCTGCCCAGGGCACGGGCCGTGTTCCGCGAGCCCGACCCGGAGAACGAACCCCGGGCCACCTGCACCACCGCAAACAGAGCTGGGGCGCGAGAACCACCGACGGCAATGCGCCGCGATGAGTCCACCAGACGCTGCGGAAGCCTCTATTCCTGAGGCATGCAACCTCAGGCTGCGGGCCTGCGCTGGTCCGGGCGCACCCTGGCGACCAGCAGGCCTTCGGCTGCGTCGGCGTCCACCGGCTGGCCCGCGCCGTCCACCAGGGGCAAGTCGGCGTCGTTCCAGCCGCGCACACCGGTGCGCAGCGAGGCGACGCGCTCGAAGCCCATGTCCAGCAGGGTTTGCGCCGCGAGCAGTGAGCGGTTGCCCGAGCGGCACACCACCACCACCTCGCGGGCGCTGCGGCCACCGGCCAATGCGGGCACGGTGTCGTCGAACTCCCATTCGCAAGCCTGCTCCAGCACGCCGCGCGGCACGTGCACCGAGCCCGCGATGTGCGCAGCTGCAAACTCGGCCGGCTCGCGCACGTCCAGCACCAGCACGGCGGGGTTGGACGGCCAGCGGGCCTGCAGATCCCAGGGCATCAGTTCTGGCACCCGGGATCTGGCCTCGGCCAGCAGCTCGTCCAACCGCCGCATGGCCTGGGGTCAGAAGCGTGCGCTGTACATCAACTGCAGGTTTAACTGGCTGTGGGTGATGGTGACACCGGAGCCCGCCGTGACTTTTACCTCCGGCGCATACGAGGCCGAGGCATTGATCTCACCGCCGCTGCCCATCATGTACCCCGCCCCCAGCGTGTAGTGGCTCTTCACGATGGCCGGGAAGAGCGGGTTCACGTAGGCGTCGGGGATGGGGTTGTCAGCGATGTTGGCACCGGCGCGCAGTGTCCAGTTGGCGCCCAGGCGTTGGGCGCCGCCGATGTGCAATACCGTTTGGTCCTTCCAGTGCTGTGGCAGGCCGAAGCTGACGCTGCCGCCCATGCCTGCGCTGTCATAGCGCAGGCGGAAGTTCTCCATCACCTTGGACCAACCGATGTGGCGCACGTCGGCGGCCAGCAGCAAGTCGGAGTTGGCCTGCCAGGCGGCACCCAGGGTGAGTTCCTCGGGCATCTGGAAGTCTTGCACCGTGATGCGGCCGCTGTCGGCAAAGCCGCCAAAGGCGCTCATGCCGGCCCCGGTGGCCGAGGTTTTCATGTCGCTGATCTGGGTCTTGGAGTGGTAGCTGGCGCCCAGGTTGAGGCTGGGGGTGGCCTGGTACAGCACGCCGAGCTTGAAGGCGAAACCGGTGCCCAGGGCCGCGCCCGAGAAGCTGCTGTTGTCGGAGAAATCAATCCGCGCCCAGGGCGCACCCGGATTTGCTTCGGTGCCATCGCCACCCAGCGACGGCAGGGCCATGGCCAGGTTGCCGCTGGCACCGGTCACCATGCCCCCCAGTTGCGCGCCGCTGGCGGCCATGCGCATGTCCAGACTGGACCAGACGAAGTCCAGTGTGCCACCCACTGTGAGGGTGGGCGAGACGCGCCAGGCCAGCGGCGCGATCAACCGGCCCACACCCAGCTCGGACCGCACGGGTGCGCCCGAGCCCATGGCCAGGAAGCTGTCCTTGCTGTACTCGGTGCCCATGCCGCCTTGCGCGAACAGGGCGACGCCGTAGGTGACGGTGCCATCGCTGCGGCCGTAACCGATGGCCGGCATCACATAGCTGGTGCCGCCCGACTTGGCGCTCATGGGGCCGGCGCTGCTGGCCACATCGGGGCCCAGCATGCCCACCGCCACATCCAGGCGAGAACCCTTGCCCATCAGGCCCAGGGTGGCGGGGTTGTTGGTGACGGCGGCCAGGCCGTTTTCGGTGGCCGTGGAGGCACCGCCCATGCCAGCGGCCACAGGGCCATAGCCTTCCAGCAGCATGCCGTTGGTGGCCTGGGCCAGGGGCACGGCGCCCAGCGTGAGGGCCAGGGTGGCGGCGAGCGAGAGGGGTGTTCTGTTCTTCATCGCGGTTTCTCCGTTGGTTGGCAGGTCTATACCTGCAAGGGTATGACGCAGCGTGTTGCCGCGGGTGGGGACTGTTTGCGGCTGATCAGGGGCCGGATCGCCGGTGCTTGTGTTGGCTCAAGCCTCACGCTCGGCTTGCCAGAGCGTGACCTTCAGCATGGCCACCGAGCCGGCCACGATGCCGGCCAATGCCAGCATCGAGCCCAGGGCCAACGTGGAGACCCCCGACATGCCCTGGCCGATGGTGCAGCCCAGCGCGGTGACGCCACCAAAGCCCATCAGCATGGCGCCGGTGAGCTGCCGGCGCAGGTCTGCGAACGAGGCAAAACCTTCCCAGCGGAAGCTGCCGGTGGCCAGCGCCACGGCGGCCGAGCCCAGCAGCACGCCCAGCACGCTGGCGATGCCAAAGGTGGCGTGCAGCGACTGGTCGGTCCACAGCATCAGCAGCTCCAGCCCATAGGCTGTGGGGCCGACGAAACTCATCGATTCCAGCGTGCGCGAGTTGGTGCCTTGGAAGACGGTCTCCAGCGTCTCGGGGTTCTCGCCGTAGCCCAGGTGGCCGGTGACATACCAGCCCGCCGCGATCAGCAGGCCCAGTACCGCACCACCCATGGTCTGTTGCGTGTTGCCGCGAAAGCGCTTGTCCTTGAAGCAGTAAACCAGCAGCGCCAGCACCACCAGCACGATGGCCGCAAGCTGCGCGGTGCGCGCATCCAGCCCGGACAGCTTCGACAGCGCGGTGCCCAGGCTCTGGTCGGGCCAGCCGGCAGCGTCCAGCCGTACAGCCACCGGGTCCAGCCAGGTGGCGCGCCATTGGCCAAACAGGCCTTTGAGCGTCATGTAGGCCGAGAGGCCCATGAAGACCAGCACCACCAGCGAGCGCACGCTGCCGCCGCCCACGCGCACCAGGTTTTTGTTGGCGCAGCCGCCGGCCAGGGTCATGCCCACGCCGAACACCAGGCCGCCCACACTGAGTGAGAGCCAGGTGAGGGTGGGGCGCTGCACGCCGGCTTTGGCGATGTCGATCTGACCACTGAGCGCCAGTGCGCCGGTGGCGGCCACGGCCACCGCCACGGCCAGGGCCCACATGCGCACGCGGCCCCAATGGCCCATGTTGACGACATCCGAGATGGCGCCCATGGTGCAGAAATTGGCCTTGTTGGCCACCGCGCCAAAGATGAACGCGATGCAGAACCCGCCCCAAACCACCTGGGCGGGGATGCTCAGGGCTGAGCCCATGCCTGCCTCCTGTCCTGTTTGGCCCGCACTGGGCCACCAGCAGCGTCAGTTCAGATGAACAGGCAGACGTCGGTCTCGCCCGCGAACTTCATGAACATCGCGGCGCCACCGTATTCCACGCCGTCGATGAAGTCGGACTTGTCGAACTCGAACAGGTCCACCGTCATCTGGCAGGCGATGAACTTCACGTCGGCTTCCTGGCACAGATCGCGCAGTTCGGTCAGCGAGGCCACGCCCTTCTTCTTCATCTTGGCCTTCATCATCGAGGTGGCCATGGCTTCCATGCCGGGCAACACCGAGACGATCACCGGCATGGGCACCGGCATGGGCATGGCCGGGTTGGCCAGCGGGCTGATGGCGATGCCGCTCAGGTCCTTGCGCAGCAACTGCAGGCCGTAGAAGGTGAAGAAGATCTGCACGTCCCAGCCCAGCGCCGCAGCGGTGGAGGCCAGGATGAGTGGCGGGTAGGCCATGTCCAGCGCACCCTTGGTGGCGATGATCGCCATCTTTTTCGCAGCCATGTCAGGCCTTCTTCAGAAAGAAGACGTACTTGCCGCCCTCTTCGCCCTGCTCCAGCAGGGTGTTGCCGGTCTGCTCGGCGAAGGCCGCCATGTCGCAGACCGAGCCGGGGTCGGTGGCAACCACACGCAGAACCTGGCCCGAGGCCATGTCGACCAGCGATTTTTTGGTCTTGACGATGGGCAGCGGGCAGGCCAGGCCGGACGCGTCGAACTCTTTGTCGAAATTCATGGTGCTTGTCTCCGAAAAAGTGGGCGCTGCGGGCGCCTTGTGGTGTGCTGCCATTAGCGTTGCTGGGCCCATGCAGCGTCTATTCCCGCAATGGGGTGGGGTTCATAGCCCATATGGGTAGTGCGGGCTTGCCCCGCTGGTGGGAACCCTCAGAGCGTGCATTGGCTGGCCGGCGCGTCCAGGCCTTGCGCCACCGCCGCGGCCGCGGCTTCCGAGCCTTGCTCGTGCAACGCGAGCAGGCGCTTGGCCAAGGCGCTGAAGTGGCGGTGGCCCTGGGCCACTGCGGTGCGCAGGGCGCCGCCGCCGTCGCCCGCTTGCCAGGCTTGTGCTGCGGGCTTCAAGCCGGGAAACAGCGTTTCGCGGTGGCCCTCGAAGCTGGCCAGCCAGAGCTGCAGGCCCGCATCGTCGTGCTGGTTCAGCAAGGCTGGCAGCGTGGTGCCCAGGTCGGCCAGCAAGTCGCGCACCGCGCGCAGCCGCAACTCGGCCCGGCGGTTGCCGGCCTGGGCCTGGCGCATGTGGGGCCAGGCTGGGCCCAGCTGGCGGCCGGCCCGCAGCTCGCCCACCTCGTGCAGCAGCAGCACACGGCCCATGTCGCTCAGCATGCTGGGCAGGGCGGCATTGAAGCTGTCGGCATCGCTCAGGCCGTAGCGCTGCGCCACCGCCTGGAAGGAGCCGGTGCCGGCATGCAGGCTGTGGCTCTCAAGCAAACGCTGGGCCGCTCCCGAGTTTGCTTGACCCCCTCGGGGGGCTGAGCCCGGACTTGAACTGTCCAGTGGACAGTTCATGCCTGGCGAGGAGGCTGGCCTCTGGCCAGGCGCGGCCTGCAAGGCCTGACGCGAAGCGGCAGGTCTGGGGGCGCTCTCAAAGCGCTCCCAGAGCCAGCGGGCCAGCGCCGCCTGGCGCAGCACGATGCGCGGCTCCGCACCGTGGCCGCCAGCCGGCGCCAGCATGGCCATGGGCGAGACCAGGCCCCGTGCCAGCTCGCGCCCACAGACCTGCACGGTCACCGCTTCGCCGTCCACGGTCTGCGGCCCACAGGCCAGCAATTCGGCCACGAAGTAGCTGGGCCGCTCCGGCGCCACCAGGCCCGCGCCGTACACCAGGCCCAGCGGTTGCAGGCGGGCGTTCACGGTGGCCTCGTCCAACGCGTCGGCGGCCGGGCCTGTGGGCAACGGCAACGGCTGCAGTGGCTGGCCCTCCAGTTCGTTCCACAGCGTTTCGCGTGCGCTCAGCCAGGTGCCCACGGCCTCGCGGGCCAGCGCGGCACCGAACGGCAGGCCCTGCTCCCAGCGGTAGAACTCGCGCATCTGCAGCAGGTAGATGCACAGCGGCAGATCGCCCGCGTGGGCCGCGTCGGCGATGTGGCAGTGGCGCTGCACGGCCTGCACCAAGGCCTGCCGGTTCCAGGCCGATGCGTTCATGGCAGGGAGGACGCGCGGCGCGGGCGTGGTTGCCAGGCACGCACCTCGGCGACGATGCGCTCCCAGGGCAGGTCGGTGAGGCTGCCATGGCGCTCGTGTGCCAAACCCACCAGCCGGTGCACGTCGTGGCAATCGGCGTCCAGGGTCAGCCGCAAGCCCTGCAACCCGCCACAGTGCAGCCGCAGGGCCTGGGCGTGCGCCAGAGGGGCATCGGGCCGGGGCAGGCGCAGCGGCAGGCGGGCGCGCTCGTGCATCAGCGCGGCCAGGGTGCCGCAGTTGGTGCGTGCCACCGGTGAGCCGCATGCCACCAACTCGCGCTCGGCCAGCGAGCGGCGCACCGCGCGTTCGCACACCGCCGCACGGGCCAGCAGCGCTTTGGCGAAGACGCAAGCGGTGTCACTCTCACAGCAGATGGTCACGGCGCGGGCTCCGCCAGGGCCCCGGCCCAGCGCCGGGCCGCTCCCAAGCGGGCCGGGCACCCTCTCGGAGGGTGGCTCCGGTACCCCGGAGCCGGGTGCGCCATTCAGTCGTCTCCGGCCGGTTGTGGGTCGCGGATCTGGCACAGCAAATCCTCGGCCAACGTCTGGTTGTCGGCAAACATCACCTTGATGCGGCCTTGTGCCTCGCCGCCATCGGCACGCAGGGCCTTGGCGTGGCCCGAGGCCTCGCGGAACCCGGCAAATTCGGCCAGCTTCTCGATCTGGGCATAGGGTTTCACGCGGAAAACGAAATAGGGCATGGCGTTGGGGGGGTGAGGGTTTCAGACGTAATGCCGCGTGAGCTTGCGGCGGCCGGGCACGGCGGCCTGGATGACGCGGCCGTGCACAGCCGCAAGGTCGGGCAGCCGCTGGTCGGGCCAGGCGGGGTTGAGCGGGTGCAGCCACCATTCGCTGCCACGCTGCTGCAACTGGCGGAAGGTGTACTCGCCCACGGCCTGGGCCAGCACGTAGCAGCCGTCGCGCAGCGCGCCGTCGGGTTCGATCAGGATGATCTCGCCGTCCTTGAACTCGGGCGCCATGCTCTCGCCGATGACGCGCAGGGCGAAGGCTTCGCCGCCGCTGCAGCCGCTGTCCTCCGTTGGGTCGAGGGCAGGTTGGCTCTGGTGGCTGGCACAGGCCGTGCCGCATCCACATCCGCTCATACGGTTTCTCCGAAAATTTGCGCGGCGGCCACGCCGGCAGCCAGCAGCTCGTTGCGCACGGTGTTGACGAAGGCGGGCGGGCCGGCGAGGTAGAAGTCGCAATCGATGTCGAACAGGTCGGCGCGGATGGCGGCCACCACCTGGGTGGCGCCGGTGCTGGCGTCGGGGTCGTTGAACAGCGCGTACTCGAACAGGTCCAGCGCTTCCGACCAGGCACGGCACTGGTTGGCCATGAAGTGGCCGTCGGCCCGCGTGGCCAGCCAGAACAGCGACAGCGAGGGCGAGGCGTCCAGCGAGAGGGCGTGCTCGATCAGGCTCTTGATGGGGCCGAAGCCAGTGTCGCAGGCGACGAACACCAACGGCCGTTGTCCATCGGCCAGCACGAACTCGCCCACCGGGCCCCACAGCGTCACCGCGTCGCCGGCCTTGAGCTGGCCGGCGAACAGCTGGCGGGCCAGCGGGCTGTCGTCGTTGCGCGCCACGAAGAAATGCAGGTTGCGGTCGTCGCAGGGGCAACTGGCGATGGGCAGGGTGTCGCGAGCGGCGTCGGCATCGCGCGAGCCGTCACGCGCCAGATTCGGCAGGCCCAAGGTCACCGACTGGCCGGCCAGGAAGCGCAGGCGCTGGCTGCGCGGGGTTTGCAGGTGCAGCAGCCGCGTGTCGGGCGCCAGCTCGCGCACGGCGCGCACCTGGGTGACGATCTGCTGCTGCGGGATGTCGGCGGGGCCGCTGGCTTCCAGCGTCTCCATGGTCAGTTCGGCACTGGCGGCGGTGTGGGCGCAGGCCAGCACATAGCCCTGTGATTTTTCGGTTTCCGACAGCGCGTAGTCGGTGTGCATGGTGCGCGCCACCATGCCATCGATGATGCGCACCTTGCACATGCCGCAACTGCCGTTGCCGCAGCCATAGTTGAGCTTCAGGCCCGCGCGCATGCCAGCCTGCAGCAGCGTGTCGCGGCCCTCCACACTGAACTGGTGGCCGCTGGGGCGCAGCGTGACCTGGGCCGAGACCATCTTGAGCACATCGTCCATGACGTCCAGCATGCCGACGGGTTCGGTGGCCAATGCGCGCGCCAGCCCGTCGTTCAGCTGGCGCAGCAGGGCGGCAAGCCGCAGTTCTGGGGGAGTTTCTTGGGGCACGGGGCGCGCCATCTCGTCGCGCAACGCGATCAGCAGGGCGTGGTAGCGCTGCAGCAGGCGCTGCACGTCGGCCAGTTCCTGGCCCTGGGCGAACAGGCGCTGGGCCAACACCTCCTGGCTGGGCAGCAGGCGCTCGCGCAGCCGCTTGCCAAAGGCCTCGTCGCGGATGCGCACGACGCGCTCCAGCATGCCCGACGACTCCAGATTCGTCTGCGGATAGAGCTGTAGCAGGGTCTCGGTGGACACCAGGCCGTCGGCCAGCGGGATTTCGCCCGAGCGCACGCGCTGCTGCAGCACGCCGCGCGGCACGCCCACCAACTGGGCCGCACGCCAGACGGTGACCCATTGCGCCATCAGCGGGCCCCCGGTCCGTCATGCCCGCGCAGGCGGGCATCCAGGGTGTGCGAATGCTGGATTCCCGCCTGCGCGGGAATGACGGAGAACGGCGCGGGTTTGACGGAGAACGGCGCGGGTTTAACGGAGAACGGCGCGGGTTTAACGGAGAACGGCGCGGGTTTGACGGGGAACGACGCGGGCTTGACGGCAAAGTAGTGAATCACCGCCATACCAGCTCCTGCGCGTGCGTGCGGTCACAGTAGCGGGCGCGGTAGAGCAGCCGGGGTTGCTCGGGGCTGTCGACAAAGGTGCTGCGGTCGTGCAGCACGTTGTGGGCGACGATGCCCATGCCGGCCGGCATCTGCAGCCGCAGGATGTGCGGCAGCGGGCTGGCCAGCAGCTCGCTCAGACACGCCACGGCGGCACGGGTGGCGGCGTCGTCCTTCCAGACGATGCTGCGGGTGCGGGCGGTGTAGCGCATGTGCAGGCTGCCGTCGGCCGTGCTCACCGAAAACACCGGCCCGCTCTGGGCCGCCCGTGCCACGCCGTGTTCGTCGCGGCGCTCGGGGATGGTCATGGCGTCAGGCGCCATCAGCGCGCGGATGTGCTCGGGCGACTGGTCGCGCAGGGCGATGTAGGCGATCTCGTGGTCCAGCAGCGCGTTGTCGCCACCCCGGGCCGCCGGCTGTGCGCAGTGCAGGACCATGCTGCGGATCTGCCGCGCGGCCGGGTGGTAGTAGCCATCGGTGTGCCAGCGGATGGCTTGGGTCGTGTAGGGGATGAAGTCGGCGCGCGTCTGGCTGGGTTCGCCTTCGCCACGGGCCACGGTGATGTTGCTGACGCCGTCTTCGTCGGCCAGCCAATTGGCATCGAGCTGGCGCAGGCCCAGTTGCTCACCCAAGCGCTGCACCAGTGCCTTGTGGTTGTGCGCTGGCGCCACCTGGTACAGCGCCATGTTGTGTTGGCTGAGGCGCAGCAGCAGGGCGCTGCGCTCGTCTTCATTGAGCGCGGCCGGGTTGGCAATGGGCACCAGCAACTGCTCGGCGCGTGTGGCGGCCACCGCCAGCTTGGCCTCGCGCCAACGCCGGTAGCTGCTGTCGCAGTCGAGTGTGTAGGGGCTGGTGGCGCGGCGCAGCAGGCCCGGCGATGGTGGAGCCCCCGAACCTGTCGCCTCGCGCCAGGCCCCCCGAGGGGGTTGGGCCAATTTGGGAGCGGCCCGGCATTGGCCCAAGGGTGCATTCATCAATCGGCTCCCACGCTGGAGTGGCGCATCTTGCGAGGTTGGGTGTCGTGCAGGTCGCGCAGCGTGCGCTGCACCAGGGCCACGGCGTCTGGCGCTTCGCTGGCCATCACCTGCTCGATCACCCAGCGGCGGTCTTTCTCGGGCAGCGTGGCTTCCAGCCGGTGGCCCAGGTAGCGCATGAAGGCGAAGCCGGGGGTGAACTCTTCGTGGGCGGGGTCGCCATCGAACTCGGCGTAGTGGTCGGCCAGCTCGTTGAACAGGTCGATGAACTGGTCTTGCGCGGGCACCGCGCCGGGCGGGCGTGGGCCCAGCAAGTCTTCCTCGTTGCCTTGCAGCGTGTCGGCCACGTGGCGCACCAGGGCGGTGGTGAAGGCCACGCGGGTCTCGGCGTCAAAGCGCTGGTGCGCCAAACGGTCGGCCACCAGCACCAGGAACACCAGCACTTCGCGCACGAAATCGAAGTAGGCGCTGCCGGCTTCGATGTCGAAGTGCGCGCCCCGCATGCGCTTGAGCGTCTGGATGGCCACGCGCCAGATCACGAAGCCGGTGGCACCGGCCTGCTGCTCTGGCGTCTTGGGCGCACCGGGTTTGAACCAGTGCGTCTTCAGGCGCATGGCGGGCAGTGTGCTCATGATGCGGTGGCCATGTCCGGCGCCGGGCCGCCCCAAGCCGGACGCTCCCCCTCGGGGGGACGACGCGCAGCGTCTTGGGGGCTCATCAGTAGCCGCCTTTGCCCAAAGGTTGGGGCAGCCCGCCAACCTTGCAGCCTTGCTTGGCCGGGCCGACCGGGAACAGGTCGTACAGGCCCTTGCTGTCGATGCCGGGGATGACTTCGGCCACGCCCTTGAGCATGTTGCGGAAGTTGGGCGTGTGGCCGTGTTCGCGGTACTCGTCGCGCAGGTAGCCGATGACCTTCCAGTGGTTGTCGGTCAGCGTGATGCCTTCGGCGGCGGCGATGACGTGCACCACCTCGTCGCTGTAGTCGGCTTCGAGCAGATAGCCTTGGTCGTCGGTCTCCAACTCAACGCCGTTGACGGTGTAGGGCATGGGGAAGGTCTCCTTTTCTTTGAGGTTTGGTGAATGGCTCAGCTGCCCACGGCAGCCGCAGATTTGTGGGGCACGAACAGGCCGCAACCCCACAGGCGGTAGGGCCCCAGGCCGTGCTCCATCAGTTGCTGGGCATGGGCGGGCTGCAGACCGTCGAGCATCAGGCTGTAGCCCACGAGGGTGGGCTGTGCTTCGGCCTGGGCTTCGGTCATCAGTTGCTGGCGCCCGCACATGCGGCGCCCGGCGATGCCCAGGCGCTGCAGGGCCTGGTCCACATCGGCCAGGAAGTCGAGTTCGGCCTCGCGCTCGGCCGCCACCAGGTGGGCGTACAGCGTGCCGTAGGGCAGCAGCTCGCGCACCTGGCCGGGGCCTTGCACGCGCAGGCGGTGCGGGCCAAGCGGCAGCTCGGCACCGGCCAGCGCCTGGGCTTGCTCAACCCGCTCGCGCGGCAGGCGCAGCACCAGGCGCGAGCGGTTCGAGAGCAGGGCTTCGGTGCCGCCGCCGGCGGGCAGGTTCAGGCGGTGCAGGCCGGCCTGCGGCTCATCGGCCAACCAGGGCAGGCGCTGCAACACCGCCCGCGCCAGCGCTTGCCGGTGGTGGCGCGGCAGGCTGCGGCCCAGCAGCGCGAAGGCCAGGTCCACCAGCTTCGAAGGGGCCAGATCGTCCATGCTGGCGTCCGCGATCAGACCTTGGGCTGGGCGCGCGCCCAGTCCATCAGGGTTTGTCCCCAGACCTCGGCGGTCTGCGGGTCGATGTCGAAAATCGTGAAGCGGCTGCCCTCGCGGATGCGGGTGCGCAGCAGCGGCATGCCGCCGGCTTCGAACTCGATCTGCTGCAGCTCAATCTCCTGTTTTCCCAGGGGCGCGTGCACTTTGGCCAGCGGGGTCAGGCGTGTCATCGTGGTGCTCTTGTCTTGTCTCCAGGGTGCATTGAGCCGCCGGGCCTGATCAGCGTCCATACCCGGCTCGGGTGAGCGCTGCATACCCCAAACGGGTAGGGGCCCTAGCCCTCCCGAGTGATAGCGCGGCACCTGGGGTCACGCCACCATTGCTTCCCATACCCAGACCGGTGTGGCGTTGCAAGTTCTGCAGGGCACCCACCGTAGCAACCAACGGAGACAACGCATGGCCAAGAAGCCTCACGACACGCCGATGCTGGACGAGCTGGAGAGCGGGCCTTGGCCCAGCTTTGTCACCGGGCTCAAACGCCTGGCCAACGACAAGGACTACATGGTTGACCTGATGGGTCAGCTGGAGACCTCGTACCGCACCAAGAAGGGCTACTGGAAGGGCGGCACGGTGGGTGTGTTTGGCTACGGCGGCGGCGTGATCCCGCGCTTCACCGAGCTGAAGAACGAGAAGGGCGAGCCGCAGTTCCCGGACGCGGCCGAGTTCCACACCCTGCGCATCCAGCCACCCGCCGGCATGCACTACGACACCGCTGTGCTGCGCAAGATGTGCGACATCTGGGAGCGCCATGGCTCGGGCCTGATCGCCTTCCACGGCCAGTCGGGCGACATCATGTTCCAGGGCGCCAAGACCGACAAAGTGCAGGACGCCTTTGACGAGCTGAACGAGCTGGGCTTCGACCTGGGCGGCGCTGGCCCCGCCGTGCGCACCAGCATGAGCTGCGTGGGTGCGGCGCGCTGCGAGCAGAGCTGCTACGACGAAGCCAAGGCACACCGCCAGGTGATCAACACCTTCCTCGACGACATCCACCGCCCGGCGCTGCCCTACAAGTTCAAGTTCAAGTTCAGCGGCTGCGCCAACGACTGCATGAACTCCATCCAGCGCTCGGACATGGCCGTCATCGGCACCTGGCGCGACAACATGCGCAGCGACGAGGCCCTGGCCCGCAAGTGGTTCGACGGCCACGGCATGGAAGAGCTGGTGAACAACGTGGTCACCCGCTGCCCGACCAAGACCATCCAGCTCAAGGAAGTGGGCAAGGTGGCCAGCGGCGACCGCATCACCAGCGTGAAGGTGAGCGACACCCACGCGCTGGAGATCGACAACAGCAACTGCGTGCGCTGCATGCACTGCGTGAACGTGATGACCGGCGCGCTGGCCCACGGCACCGACACCGGCGCCACCATCCTGGTGGGCGGCAAGCGCACGCTGAAGATTGGCGACCTGATGGGCACGGTGGTGGTGCCCTTCATGCCGCTCAAGACCGACGAAGACTTTGAAGCCCTGGTGGAGCTGGCCCAGAAGATCATCGACTTCTTCGCCGAGAACGCGCTGGAACACGAGCGCACCGGCGAAATGATCGAGCGCATCGGCCTGGTGAACTTCCTCGAAGGCATCGGTCTGGACATCGACCCCAACATGGTGTCCACGCCCCGCACCAACCCCTACGTCAACACCGCCGGCTGGGACGAAGAGGTCGCTCGCATCAACGCCAAAAAAGCGGCAGCCTAAGCCTCACCAGATCAGGAGACACCACCCATGGCCATGCGTCAACCGATAGAGAGCGGCGTTCCGGACAACAAGCAGTACCTGCACCCGACGCTGCTGAAGAACTACGGCAACTGGAAGTACCACGACCGGCCCCGGCCCGGCGTGCTGCACCATGTGTCACACAGCGGCGACGAGGTGTGGAGCGTGCGCGCCGGCACCCAGCGGCAGATGGACATCTACACCATCCGCAAGCTCTGCGACATCGCCGACACCTACGCCGAAGGGCATGTGCGCTTCACCATCCGCTCGAACATCGAGTTCATGGTCAGCGACCCGAACAAGGTGGCGCCGCTGATCGCCGCGTTGGGCGAGAACGGCTTCCCCGTGGGTGGTACCGGCAATTCGGTGAGCATGATCGCCCACACCCAGGGCTGGCTGCACTGCGACATCCCCGGCACCGACGCCTCGGGCGCGGTGAAGGCGCTGATGGACGAACTGCATGAAGAGTTCATCCACGAGGACATGCCCAACCGCGTGCACCTCAGCACCAGCTGCTGCGAGATCAACTGCGGCGGCCAGGCCGACATCGCCATCATCGTGCAGCACACCAGGCCGCCCAAGATCAACCACGATCTGGTGGCCAACGTCTGCGAGCGCCCGGCCGTGGTGGCCCGCTGCCCGGTGGCGGCCATCCGCCCCGCGCTGGTGAACGGCAAGCCCAGCCTGGAAGTGGACGAGAAGAAATGCATCTGCTGCGGCGCCTGCTACCCACCGTGCCCCCCCATGCAGATCAACGACCCCGAGCACTCGAAGCTGGCCATCTGGGTGGGCGGCAAGAACTCGAATGCGCGTGGCAAGCCCACCTTCATGAAGATGGTGATGTCCGGTCTGCCGAACAACCCACCGCGCTGGCCCGAGGTGTCGGCGGTGGTGAAGAAGATCCTGCAGACCTACAAGGAAGACGCCCGCTCGTGGGAGCGCGTGTCCGACTGGGTCGAGCGCATCGGCTGGCCGCGTTTCTTCGAGAAGTGCGACCTGCCCTTCACCAAGTACCTGATCGACGACTGGCGCGGCTCGCGGGCCAACCTGAACGCCTCCACCCACATCCGCTTCTGATCACTGAAACGTCATGAAGATAGGTTTGCTAGTCAGCGAGGGGCCCTACACCCACCAGGCGACGGACACGGCGTACAACTTCGCCGTGTCCGCCCTCGCCAAGGGGCACGAGGTGCAGCGCGTCTTCTTCTACCACGACGGGGTCTACAACGCGACCCGGCTCACCGAGCCGCCGCAGGACGACCGCCACATCGTCAACCGCTGGTCGGCGCTGAAGGCCGACCACAACGTGGACCTGGTGGTCTGCGTGGCGGCCGCGCTGCGGCGCGGCATCAAGGACGAGGTGCTGGCCCCGGGCTTTCGCATCTCGGGCCTGGGCCAGTTGGTGGACAGCGGCATCAAGTGCGACCGCTTCGTGACCTTCGGAGATTGATGGCATGAGTGCAAAGAAGTTCATGTTCGTCAACCGCAAGGCCCCCTACGGCACGATCTACGCGCTGGAGAGCCTGGAGGTGGTGCTGATCACCGCCACCTTCGACCAGGACGTGAGCCTGGCCTTCTTGGACGACGGTGTGTACGAGCTGGCCAAGGGCCAGGACACCAAGGCCATCGGCATCAAGAACCACTCCAAGACCTACCGCGCCCTGGACGGCTACGACGTCGAGAAGCTGTATGTGGAGCGCGAGTCGATGGAGGCCCGTGGCCTGAGCGAGGACGACCTGATCGTCGACGTCGAGGTGCTGAGCAGCGCCGAGATGGCCGACCTGATGGCCGAGCAGGACGTGGTTCTGTCGTTCTAGGAAACACCATGCTGCACATCGTCAACAAATCCCACACCCAAACCAGCTCGCTGCAGAGTTGCCTGCGCCTGGCCAAGGCCGGCCAGGCCCTGCTGCTGACCGAAGACGCCGTCTACGCGGCCACGGCGGCGGCGGCGGCCAGCTCGGGCATCGCCGCTGCGATGAACACGCTCAAGGTCTACGCGCTGCAACCCGACGTGGACGCGCGCGGCATGGCCGGCAAGCTGGTTGAAGGCATCACGGCCGTCGACTACGCCGGCTTTGTCGACCTGGTCACCGAGCACAGCAACAGCCAATCCTGGCTCTGAGCCAGAGCGTTTCAAATCCAATAACTTCCATATTTAGGAGACAAACATGGGCATCGAAGTCAACGGCACCACCTACGAAACCGACGAAGAGGGCTACCTGCTGAACCTGGCCGAGTGGAACGAAGACATCGGCAAGGTTCTGGCGCAGGGCGAAAACGTCGAGATGACGCCTTCGCACTGGGAAGTGGTGAACTTTCTGCGCGAGTACTACAACGAGTACCAGATTGCTCCCGCCGTGCGCGTGCTGACCAAGGCCATCGGCAAGCAGCTTGGCCCGGACAAGGGCAACAGCAAGTACCTGTACGACCTGTTCCCCTACGGCCCGGCCAAGCAGGCCTGCAAGATCGCCGGCCTGCCGAAGCCGACGGGCTGCGTGTAAGCCGTCGCCAACCTGTCACGCCAGCCGAGTCAATCCCGCCGATCCGTCATTGCCGCGCAAGCGGGAATCCACGAGGTCAGCCTGGAGCCTGGATTCCCGCCTGCGCGGGAATGACGGGTCCCAGCCCGCTCTCGCGGGAATGACGGTGCAGCCCCGACCCAGCCCTCGCCCATGCTGTCCATCGCCTACGCCGCGTTGTTCTACGCCGCCACCGCCATCCTGGTGATCGGTGTGGTGCGCAAGATCGCCAGCTATGCCGGCACGCCGGCGCCGCTGCTCATCCCCACCACACCAGCGCCCACCACCACGGGCGGCGTGGTGCTGCGCATGGGCCGCGAGGTGGTGCTGTTCGAGAGCCTGTTCAAGTCCAGCAAATGGACCTGGCTCTTCGGCTGGATGTTCCACGCGGCGCTGGCGCTGGCGCTGCTGCGCCACGGCCGCTACTTCCAGCAGCCGGTGTGGACCCTCACCACCCTGGTGCAGCCCTTTGGCATGTACGCTGGCTTTGCCATGGTGGCCGGGCTGGCGGGCCTGTGGGCGCGCCGCTTTCTGGTGGACCGCGTGCGCTACATCTCCACGCCGTCCGACCACCTGCACCTGGCGCTGCTGTTGGCCATCGGCCTCTCGGGCCTGACACTGCGCTTCGTCTCGCACACCGACATCGTGGCCGTGAAGGCCTTCATGCTGGGGCTGATGCGCTTTGAGGTGTTGGCCCTGCCGGCCGACCCTCTGCTGCTGCTGCACCTGGCCCTGGTGGCCACGCTGATGGTCATCTTCCCGATCAGCAAGCTGCTGCACGCGCCGGGCATTTTCTTCAGCCCCACGCGCAACCAGGCCGACACCTCGCGCGAAGCGCGCCATGTTTCCAACTGGGCCGCCGCCCTGGAAAAGAAATAAAGAGGCGCGCATGGCCACCGCCAAGTTCGAAACGCCCCAGCTCAAGCCTTACCCGGTGATCCCGCTGATCGCCGTGGGGGCGATGGCGCACAGCAAGCCCTTCATCGCTTCACCGGCCATCCAGACGGCCATCGGCTTTCCCGGTGAGCTCACCGAGGGCTGGGAGCAGCGCCTGGTGGCCAAGATGGGCGAAATGCTGAACAAGTACCGCTCGTTGCGCGTCTACATGGACGCCTGCGTGCACTGCGGCGCTTGCAGCGACAAGTGCCACTATTTTCTGGGCACCGCCGACCCCAAGAACATGCCGGTGGCCCGGCAGGATTTGATGCGCGCGGTCTACCGCCGCTACTTCACCTTCGCCGGCAAGCACTTCCCCAAGCTGGTGGGCGCGGTCGACATGAGCAAGGCCGTGCTGGACGAATGGTGGAGCTACTACAACCAGTGCTCCGAGTGCCGGCGTTGCAGCGTCTTCTGCCCCTACGGTATCGACACCGCCGAGGTCACCATGGCCGCGCGCGAGATCATGGACTCGGTGGGCCTGGGTCAGAAGTACGCCAACGAGATCATCGGCAAGGTGCACCGCATCGGCAACAACCTGGGCATCCCCGGGCCCGCGCTGGAAGACACCCTGCTGGGCCTGGAAGAGGACACCAAGGAAGAAACCGGCCTGGACGTGCGCTTCCCGCTCGACGAGGCCGGCGCCGAGGTGCTGCTGGTCACCCCCAGCGCCGACTTCTTCTCCGAGCCGCATGTGGAAAGCCTGATCGGCTACGCCAAGGTCTTCCACGCCGCCGGCATCAAGTGGACGCTGTCCACCAAGGCCAGCGAGGCCGGCAACTTCGGCATGTTCATCGGCAACTACGAGCAGATGCGCAACATCTCGCTGCGCGTGAAGGAAGCCGCGCAGGAGCTGGGCGTCAAGCGCATCGTGGTGGGCGAGTGCGGCCATGCCTGGCGTGTGGCCTACAGCTTCTGGAACACGCTGATGGGCCCGTTCGACTGGCTGGACCCGCGCTACCCGGTGCCGCAGCACATCTGCGAGTTCACGTATGACCTGATCCAGCGCGGCGCGATCTCGTTCGACAAAGAGAAGAACGACGACAAGGTCATTACCTTCCATGATTCGTGCAACGTGGCCCGCGGCTCGCGCATGGGCGACATGCCCGGTGGCCAGTTCGTGATCCCGCGCGAAATCATCAAGGCGGTGGCCAACAACTTCCACGACATGGCCCCCGGCACCATTCACGAGGCCACCTTCTGCTGTGGCGGTGGTGGCGGCCTGCTCACCGACGACCTGATGGAACTGCGCGTCAAGGGCGCGCTGCCCCGCATGGAAGCCCTGAAGAACGTGGTGGATGACCACCAGGTGAACTTCATGGCCACGATCTGCGCGATCTGCAAGGCGCAGTTCAGCAAGGTGCTGCCGGCCTATGGCTTCAGCATGGGCATGGTGGGCGGCGTCCACCAACTGGTGAGCAAGGCCATTCGGCTTGGCGAACCGAAATAGTCACAACCAGGAGTAGACACATGGCCCACATCGTCATCATGGGTGCCGGCATCGGCGGCATGCCCGCCGCGTACGAGATGCGCGACATGCTCGACAAGGAGCACAAGATCACGGTGGTCAGCGCGGTGGACTACTTCCAGTTCGTGCCGTCCAACCCCTGGGTGGCCGTGGGCTGGCGCAGCCGTGAAGAGGTGGTGCTGCAAGTGGCACCGCTGCTGGAGAAGAAGGGCATTGCCTTCATCCCCAAGGCCGTCACCAAGATCGACGCCGAGGCCAGCAAGCTCGAACTCGCCGGCGGCGACACCGTGGCGTATGACTACCTGGTCATCACCACCGGCCCCAAGCTCAGTTTTGATGAAATCCCTGGTGCGGGCCCGCACAACGGTTTCACCGATTCGGTCTGCAGCGTGGACCATGCCCAGACGTTCTGGGGCAAGTACCAGGAGTTCCTGAAGAACCCCGGTCCCATCGTGGTGGGCGCCATGCCGCTGGCCAGCTGCTTTGGCCCGGCCTACGAGTTCGCCTTCATCCTCGACGCCGACCTGCGCAAGCGCAAGCTGCGCAACAAGGTGCCCATCACCTTCGTCACCAGCGAGCCCTACATCGGCCACCTGGGCCTGGGCGGCGTGGGCGACAGCAAGTCGATGATGGAATCCGAGATGCGTGGCCACGACATGAAGTGGATCACCAACGCCAAGACCACCAAGGTGGAAGACGGCAAGATTTTCGTCACCCAGTTGGATGACCGCGGCGAGGTGTTCAAGGAACACGAAGTGCCGTTCAAGCTGGCCATGATGCTGCCCGCCTTCAAGGGCGTGGACGCGGTGGCGGCGGTGCCCAACCTGTGCAACCCGCGCGGCTTTGTGCTGATTGACGAATACCAGCGCAGCAAGGCCTACAAGAACATCTTCAGCGCTGGCGTGTGCGTGGCCATCCCCCCGGTGGAGGTGACACCCGTGCCCACGGGGGCCCCCAAGACCGGCTACATGATCGAAACCATGATCTCGGCGATCGTGCACAACATTCAGGACGAGCTGAATGGCCGCACGCCCTGCACCAAGGCCACCTGGAACGCCATCTGCCTGGCCGACATGGGCGACACCGGCGCGGCCTTTGTGGCGCTGCCGCAAATCCCGCCGCGCAACGTGAACTGGTTCAAGAAGGGCAAGTGGGTGCACCTGGCCAAGATCGCCTTCGAGAAGTACTTCATGCGCAAGCTCAAGACCGGCAATTCCGAGCCCATCTACGAGAAGTACGTGCTCAAGGCCATGGGCATCGTGCGCCTGACCAAGCATTGATCACAGGAGACCGCCGCATGTCCACACCCGCCGACAACGTTCAGCCCAAGCCGTTGAACTTCCGTCGCTACAAAGACGGCGACACCCAGACGACCCGTTGGCAAGACAAGATCTTCAATGCCGACCACTCGCACAAGTGCCCCACCTACATCCAGAGCACGCCGCCCTGCCAGGGCAGCTGCCCCTCGGGTGAAGACATCCGCGGCTACCTCAACATCGTGCGTGGCGTCGAGAAGCCGCCGGCTGGCGTGCCCTGGCAGGAATACGCCTGGCGCCGCCTGACCGAGGCCAACCCGCTGCCCTCGGTGATGGGCCGGGTCTGCCCCGCGCCCTGCGAATCGGGTTGCAACCGCAACCAGGTGGAAGACTTCGTCGGCATCAATTCGGTCGAGCACTTCCTGGGGGAATGGGCCATCGCCAACAAGCTGGCGTTTGTGCCACCCACCGAGAAGACGGGCAAGACCGTGGCCGTCATCGGCGGCGGCCCGGCCGGCCTGTCGGCCGCCTACCAACTGGCAAAGAAGGGCCACAGCGTCACCATCTTTGACGAGCGCGCCGAGCTGGGCGGCATGATGCGCTACGGCATCCCGGGTTTCCGCACGCCGCGCGATGTGCTGGACGCCGAGATCCAACGCATCCTCGACCTGGGCGTCACCGCCCGCATGAGCTGCCGCATCGGCACCGACATCACGCTGGCCGAGATCCAGGCCAGCTTCGACGCCGTTTTTCTGGGACTGGGCGCGCAGAACGGCCGTCCGCTGCCGGTGGAAGGCGCCGAGGCGCCCAACTGCGTGCCGGCCACGGCCTTCCTCAAGGCCTTCAACGACGGCCGCCTGCAGCACGTGGGCAAGCGCGTGCTGGTGGTGGGCGGTGGCGACACCTCCATCGACGTGGCCACCGTGGCACGCCGCCTGGGCCACATCGACCAGATCCACGACGCCGACCGGCCCGAGCAGGCCCTGATCGAAACCACCGGCTACGCCGCCCACGACGCCGCGCTGCTATCGCAGCGCCAGGGCGCGCAGGTGACGCTGACCAGCATCTTCGCGATCGACAAGATGCAGGCCAGCAAGCACGAGGTGGAGCATGCGCTGTCGGAAGGTATTTCCATCCGCGGCGGCCTGGCCCCGGTGGCCGTGGTGCGAGGGCCCGACGGCCGCGCCACCGGCCTGAAGGTGGCCCGCTGCGAGGCCAAGATCGTGGGCGGAAAGCTCGACGTGAAGGTGGTCGAAGGCACCGAGGAAATCATCGAGGCCGACCTCATCGTCTCGGCCATCGGCCAGGCGGTGGACTTCACCGGCCTGGAAGTGCTGAACAACGGCAAGGGCGGCATCAGCTCGGACAAGAACTACCAGGTGCAGGGCCAGCAGGGCATGTTCGTGGGCGGCGACGTGGTGCGCCCGCATTTGCTCACCACCGCCATTGGCCACGGCGCCATCGCGGCCGACGGCATCGACCGCCATCTGCGCAGCGAGCCGCTGGACAAGCGCCCCAAGGTGGACGTGCACAGCTTTGACCTGATGCGCAAGATGGTGGAGAAGGGCATCAAGTTTGCGCCGGTGGACGGGCCCCTGCACGGCACCGACACGGCCGTGGGCGTGGTGCACAACTACGACAACCGCTCCGACCGCTACGTCATCTCGCACAAAGAGCTGTTCCTGGGGCACTTCACCTACACCAGCCGCAACAAGCGCGACATCGTCAGCCTCAACGCCGACGAAGCGCTGAACAACTTCGAGGAGCGGCTGATTCCGCTGCTCGAAGCCCAGGCCCAGGCCGAGGCCAAGCGCTGCATGAGCTGCGGCCAATGCTTCGAGTGCGACAACTGCGTGGTCTATTGCCCGCAGACCGCCGTGTTCAAGGTGCCCAAGGCCAAGGCCACCACCGGCCGCTACGTGGACACCGACTACAACAAGTGCATCGGCTGCCACATCTGCAAGGACGTGTGCCCCACCGGCTACATCCAGATGGGATTGGGGGAATGACCCCCCCCCGCGTCGCCTTCGGCGCCACCCCCCCAGGGGGGCGACACCAGCGGCCCGGCAAAGCCGGTTCCGCGGCGTCTGCTTGGTTGGCTGCGGTGCGGCGTGTGGCTGGCTTGCTGGTTCTTGCCGGTGTTTCATTCAGTGCATGGGCCGGCGAAGCGCAGCGCACACCGCTGCCGGTGATCGAGAAGGCCGCAGCGGGCACCACCTGCGTGGCTGACCCGGCCACCATGCGGCGCACCCACATGGACCTGCTCAAGCACCAGCGCAACGACACCGTGCACGCTGGCGTGCGCACCGGTGCGGCCAGCCTGAAGGGCTGCATCGATTGCCACGCCAGCCAGCAGACCCGCAGCGTGACGCAGGGCGAGACCAACTTCTGCGTCAGTTGCCACACCTACGCGGCGGTGAAGATCGACTGCTTTGAATGCCACAGCAACAAGGCCCGCGCCGGCATGCCGGCCGCGCAGACCGTGGGGGCGAAATGAGCCAGCCTGGCGAGACATCCACACCCGCTGGCGGCAGCGCGCGGCGCGGTTTTCTGGGCGTGGCGGCCGCTGGCCTGGGCGGCGCCGTGCTGGCCCCCGGCATCCAACTGATGGCGGTGGCCGCCACGCCCTCGGCCAGCGCCAACCCAGCGGTGCGCTGGGGCCTGCTGATCGACGCCAACCGGTGCGTGGCTGGCTGCAGCGACTGCGTCAGCGCCTGCAACACAGAAAACGGTCTTAGCCCACAGCCCAGCCCGACCAGCGCCCAGTGGATACGCAAGGTCGAGATCAAGCAGATCAGCACCGGCCGCACCGCGTCGGCCCCGGTGATGTGCCAGCACTGCGCCGAGCCGCCCTGCGTGGACGTGTGCCCCACGGGGGCCTCGTTCAAGCGCGCCGACGGCATCGTGCTGGTGGACCGCCATGCCTGCATTGGCTGCCGCTACTGCATGATGGCCTGCCCCTACAAGGCCCGCTCGTTCGTGCACGAGGCCCTGACCGACCAGGCGGCCGATGTGCCGCGCGGCAAGGGCTGCGTGGAGAGCTGCACGCTGTGCGTGCACCGCCTGGACCAAGGCGACAAGACCACGGCCTGCGCCCAGGCCTGCAGCCACGGCGCCATCCTGTTCGGTGACCTGAACGACCCCCGCAGCGACATCGCTAGAAAAGTGCGCGAGGTGCAGACCACCCAGTTGCGCGCCGACCTGCGGCTGGACCCCGGCGTGCGCTACCAAGGCCTGTGAGGCGGGAACCCAACGACATGCGCAACGACTCCCGCCAATTCTGGTTCATGGCCGCCCTGGGGGCCTTCATCACCGCCATCGGCCTGGGCGCGGCCCACCACATGGAACTGCACGGCCACGTGGTCACCGGCATGAACAACCAGATCGTCTGGGGCCTGCCGCACGTGTTCGCCATCTTCATGATCGTGGCCGCCTCGGGCGTGCTGAACGTGGCCAGCATCGGTTCGGTCTTTGGCCAGGGCGTGTACAAGCCGCGCGCCCCGTTGTCGGGCCTGCTGAGCATTGCGCTGTTGATGGCCGGCCTGATGGTGCTGATGCTCGACCTGGGCCGGCCCGACCGCATCATCGTGGCCGCCACGCACTTCAACTTCACGTCGGTGTTTGCCTGGAACGTGGTGCTGTACTCGGGCATGGTGGGCATCGTCGTGGTCTACATCTGGACCATGTTCGAGCGCCGCCTCAACCCTTATTCCAAGGCGGCCGGCCTGGCGGCCCTGGTGTGGCGCTTTGTGCTGACCACCGGCACGGGCTCGATCTTTGCGTTCCTCACGGCGCGCCAGGCCTATGGCTCGGCCCTGCTGGCGCCGCTGTTCATCGTGCTGTCGTTCGGCTGGGGGCTGGCGGTGTTCCTGATCGTGCAGGCCACCATGTACAAATGGACGGGCCTTAAGCTCGATGACGCCATCCAGCGTCGCATGGCCCGGCTGCTGGGCGTGTTCATCGCCGCCTCGCTGTACCTGGTGACGGTCTACCACCTCACCAACATTTACTTCGCACGCCAGGGCGCGTTCGAGGCCTTCATCCTGCTGGGCCGTGGCGGCGGCGAGGTCTTCCCGCTGTTGTTCTGGGTTGGCTATGTGCTGCTGGGCGCGCTGCTGCCGCTGGGCCTGCTGTTCCACCCGCGCTGCACGGGGGCCCGCTGGACCTTTGCCGCTTCGCTGCTGGTGGTGCTGGGGGCCTTTGCCTGGCTGTACGTGTTCATCATCGGCGGCCAATCGTTCCCGCTGGAGATCTTTCCGGGCTACGTGGCCAGCAGCAGCTTTGCCGATGGCGCGGTGACGCACTACGCGCCCTCGCTGCCCGAGCTGCTGTTGGGCATCGGTGGCCTGGGCGCGGCCTTCCTGATCACCGTGGTCGGCATCCGCGCGCTGGACTTCATGCCGCAGGACGACTTTGCGCTCGGCGCCAAGCACTGAGCCACCACTGAGCCACAGCCACAAGCGAGCACCGCCATGCACCGCCTGATGATCTCCGCCGCGCACAAGTCTTCGGGCAAGACCACGCTCAGCGTGGGCCTGGCGGCCGCACTGCGGGCCCAAGGCGACGTGGTGCAGACCTTCAAGAAGGGCCCCGACTACATCGACCCGATGTGGCACGGCCTGGCCAGCGGCCGGCCCTGCATCAACCTTGACGGCCACTTGATGCACGCGGCCGAGATCGAGGCGGCGGTGGCCCAGCATGCCCAGGGCGCCAGCATCATGCTGGTGGAGGGCAACAAGGGCCTGTTCGACGGTGTCTCGCTCGACGGCAGCGACAGCAACGCGCAGCTCGCCAAGCAGCTGGGCCTGCCGGTGCTGCTGGTGATCGATGCGCGCGGCATGACGCGTGGCATCGCGCCGCTGCTGCTGGGCTACCAGGCGTTTGACAAGGACGTGCGCATCGCCGGCGTCATCCTGAACCAGGTGGGCGGCCCGCGCCACGAGGCCAAGCTGCGCGCCGTCATCGCGCAATACACCAGCATCCCGGTGCTGGGCGCCGTGCACAAGGATGAGCGCCTCTCGCTCACCGAACGCCACCTGGGCCTGATGCCGGCCGCCGAGTTGCAGGACGCCCAGCAGCGCGTGCAGCGCATGGCCGAGGCCGTGGCGGCTCATGTGGACCTGGGCGCGGTGCGCGCGCTGGCCGCCTCGGCCCCGGCCTGGGCGCCGGTGCATGCCAGCGTCGATGCCACCCCGCAGGTGCGGCCGCTGGCGCCTGCCCAGCCGCCGGTGCGCATCGCCATCGCCCGCGACGCTGCCTTTGGCTTCTACTACCCAGACGACCTGGCCGCACTGGAAGCCGCCGGCGCCACGCTGCTGCCCTTCGACACCCTGCACGACGCGCAACTGCCGCCCGACATCGACGGCCTGTTCATCGGCGGTGGCTTCCCCGAGGCCTTCCTGCCGGCCTTGGAAGCCAATGCGGCGCTGCGCAGCGAGATACGCCAGGCCATCGAAGCCGGCCTGCCCACCTACGCCGAATGCGGAGGCCTGATGTACCTGGCGCGCCGCATCGAGTGGCAGGGCCAGAGCGCCGAGATGGTGGGTGCCATCCCCGGCGACGTGACCATGCATGCCAAGCCGGTGGGCCGCGGCTATGTGCGCCTGGCCGAGACGGGGGAGGGCCCCTGGCCGCCGCAGCCGCTGGACGACGGCAGTTTGCCCGTGCGCCTGGGCCACGAGTTTCACCACTCCAGCCTGGACCACTTGCCCGCTGGCACCCGCTTTGCCTACCGCGTGCAGCGCGGCCACGGCGTCACCGGCCAGTTCGACGGCGTGTGCGTGCACAAGCTGCTGGCCTCGTACAGCCATTTGCGCCACACCGGCGGCAACCGCTGGCCCGAGCGCTTTGTGGCCTTCGTGCGCCTGGAAGCCGCGCAGCGGGGCCACCCATCGCCCCGGGTGACCCCACGTTCAACCGCCACCTCATTGCAGGAGCCTTTGCCATGTTCAGCCTGACACCGGCCGCGGCCGACCAGATCCAGCTGGCCGCGCGCCAGAGCGGCGCCATCGATGCGGCCCTGCGCGTGGCAGCCCGCCGCGAGGCCGACGGCAGCCTGGAGTTCGGCATGGGCTTTGACGAGCCCCGCGAGGGCGACATGCCGCTGCAGATGCAGGGCGTGGACCTGCTGATCGCCCCGCCCAGCCAGCCCTTCCTCGACAACACCGTGCTCGACTTCGTGGAACTGGAGCCCGGCGAGTTCGGCTTTGTGTTCATGCCGCAGGAGCCAGCACCCAGCGGTGGTGGTTGTGGCAGCGGCAAGAGCGGCGGCTGCGGCTCGTGCGGAGGCCGCTCATGCTGATGGCCACACGCATCCCCACCGGCCGCGTGCTGCTGGTGGGCGCCGGCCCTGGCGATGCCGAGCTGCTGACCCTCAAGGCCGCGCGCTTGCTGGCCCAGGCCGACGTGGTGGTGTACGACCACCTGGTGGGTGAGGGCGTGCTGGCGCTCATCGGCCCGCAGGCCGAGCGTTTGTACGTGGGCAAGGAGCGCGCCCACCACAGCCTGCCGCAGGAGGACATCAACGAGTTGCTGGTGCGCCTGGCGCGTGAGGGCCGTGAGGTGGTTCGGCTCAAGGGCGGTGACCCGTTTGTGTTCGGCCGCGGCGGCGAAGAGCTACAGGTGCTGGCCGAGGCCGGCGTGCCCTTCGAGGTGGTGCCCGGCATCACGGCAGCGTGTGGTGTGTCCAGCTACGCCGGCATCCCGCTCACGCACCGCGACTTCGCGCAGAGCTGCACCTTCGTCACCGGCCACCTCAAGGACGGCAGTTGCGACCTGGACTGGGTGGCACTCACCCGCCCGCGCCAGACCGTGGTGATCTACATGGGCCTCTCGGGCTTGCCCACCATTTGCGAGCGCCTGGTGGCCAACGGCCTGCCGCCCACCTGGCCTGCTGCCGTGGTGGCCCATGGCACGAAAAGACAGCAGCAGGTGGTGTGCGCCACGCTGGCCACGCTGGCCGAGGCCGTGGCCGCTGCCGGCTTGCAATCGCCTTGCCTCACCATCGTGGGCGAGGTGGTGACGCTGCGCGATGAGCTGGCTTGGTTCGAGCGCAGCACCCAGGCAGCACTGGCATGAAGCCATCCCTCCATCCACAGAACTGAAAGCCCCCGCATGAACCACACCCTGAGTGCCCTGCTGATCAGCCTGGGTCTGGCCAGCACTGCCGCCGCCGAGCCCGTGGCCATGTCACCCGCCTGGGCCGAGGCCATGTGCACCGCCTGGAACGCCGACGCCACGCTGACCGACAAATTGGTCGAATCCGGCTGGGTCAAGAACGACGGCGGCAAGGGTGGCAAGACCATGCAGATCTACCGCGAAGACTGCCCCACAAGCGCCCGCATCGAGATGCAAATTTCGCTCAAGGACAACAAGGCCCAGTGCGTCTACGGCGGCGCCGCGCGTGGCACGGCACTGAACAAGGGCAGCGACTACCTGATGTGGGCCACCACCCCGCACTGGCGCGACATGGGCGCCGGCGACCTGGGCCCCATGCGCGCCATGATGCTGGGCCGCCTGAACTTTGAAGGCCCCAAGATGGAGGCCATGGGCAACATGGGCCCGTTCGGTGGTTTTTTGCTGCTGGTGGGCAAGGTCCCGGGAGACTGGGCGACCTGCCCTTGACGGCTTGCGGCGCATAGCCGTCATCCCCGCCACCGCCGTCATTCCCGCGTAGGCGGGAATCCAGCACTCAACGTCGGTGGCGTGCAGAGGTCGCCGGGTGAGCGATTGACGCCATGTCCCCCT
>WBZX01000784.1_pt1 | contig 26935 bp, 25 predicted proteins | sample 5204211 | NCBI WGS metagenome assembly WBZX01 (sample SAMN12344362, study PRJNA552823) | activated sludge metagenome | biome: Activated sludge suspended growth; feature: Nitrification reactor; material: Wastewater; isolation source: activated sludge from nitrification reactor of wastewater... | reverse complement strand
CCCGGATCTGCCATGACGATCTGGGCACCGACGACCAGAATTATCAAAAGCCCATCAGATCAGTGCGGGGACTCTAGCCGCCCGGGCGTTCCACTGCCGGTTCACTCACAGGCTCGTCCTGGCCTATGCGCGTCAAATGCCGGAAGATCCCTGGCGTTCAGCGTTTGTTCTTGGATTCGAGCCTGAGAGGGTACTCGACCTGCTTCAACTTACCTACACACATGAATGCGGGCGGGTCTTGTGGTGCGGGAGATGGGAGTTGGCCCCCCATGCGTTGGTATGACACAGGATTTTAAGTCCAAAACAGTGGTGTCGCAATCTGACACTATCGGACGCCATCTTAATTTTTTCAGCGCGTTACAAGGTTCCACGCTTCCCCTATTATCGACCACTCCTCCCGATAGTTCCCGATAGTACGGGACAATTCAATTAGCTGCAGTGTCCTCCTCAACTCCATCAAAGAGCGGGGCTCGCTGGATTGCAGACAATTTAGAGCTTTCTTCCATACTATCCGTCACCAGGCCCGCGATCTCAGTCAACGCACGTATGCCCTTCTCCATACATTGCTGGTAGGCCTGCTCCGAAGACAACTCATTCACGAAGCTCAGTTCGAAACCCAATTTCGGTTGGTAGTGCGCAAGGTCATTTCTCGCCTTATTGACGGCGCGTATGTCCCTGGCACAGGAGGCACTTATGAAACAACCCGCCCTTAGCAAGTCTATACGTCTGCCAATCGGCAGAGCGGCTACAGACTTTTCAACTTCAAAGAAGGTTGTTCGCTTTTGGTGGAACTTACAGCTGACCAACGCTGTGATGGCACGGTCAAGCAATAGGTGCAGTACCAATAATCGTGTGAGGCGATCACCGGACCTCTTATCGAGCCCCAGCATTTTAAGGAATGGTGCCCATCGTTCAGTTTCTGCACTTTCCACCATGGCCTCCGCCACAGCCGTTATTGCGTTATGCCGCTTCTCTTTGTTCTTTGCCATCAAAGCCCCCCTACTTCACTACTCCGGCTTTCCAATGTTGGTCATGAGTATCGCCAGCAGAAACATGAGCGCCGAAAGAGGGAAATCAAGGATTGCTCTGAGGACTTTTTGGAGCCCCAACCAGTCCTGTGGGGAATCGAGCCATCGAAGAAATGGATTTGACGACATTAGAGGTATGAGGTCGGCCATAGCCCAATGCGGCCATGAGCCCATTTTTAGAAACAAGAGAAGCTGCACTGCAAGCATAGCAATCGCTCCAACGAAGAGAATCGCGCCGCACCAAAAGACCCGTGAAGATAACTTTACCCCCATTCCTTACAGCCCCCAGGTGAGTTCAGTTCAATCCGTGGGCGGGCATCTTAAGGGAAGACCTGTTTCGACGCCATGCAATTTATGGGGGCTAAAACAGGCCATAAAAAAACGGCCTATATGCGCCGGATTCCTAATCCTATGTGCCCTCCTATGCGGATGTTTGTACAAATTGAATAACTGCGTTGTCCCGTAACTGTCCCGTACTAAGGACCAGCATGAACACAGCAGAATCGAAGCCGAAACAGAAGCAGACCCGCCAACTGCAGGGCCTTACTAGTTTATACGGGGCAGGTATGGGGCGGATTTAAGCCAAGTCGATGGAGTATCAGTCCTCGCCCGCACCATCCAGCAACGGCGAAGGGAGTTGGTGGAATCGTTGGGCGGGCAAGAGATCATCAGGACTTACAGGCGGGGGTGCACAACTAGGAAAACATTCACGCGAGGCGGTAGAACGCGACACTTACGGGACAGTTATTCCACTTCCAAGTAGCCAGGGGAAAGCGACGAATTGCCAACTAATTGAACTGCTTGGTGCGGGAGACGGGACTTGAACCCGTACGCCGGTTAAAGCACAGGATTTTAAGTCCTGGGTGTCTGCCGATTCCACCACTCCCGCGGCACAAACCGTCGCGGCGAAATCTAACACCCGGGTACCGGAGGGTCAAGCTGCAGGAGAGAAATCTTCTCGGTTGCGCAACGGCCTGTCCCCTGCGAGACAGGCCGTTGTGAGATAGTGACTCCGACCGACTGCCTCTCTTCACCGCCGGCTAGGCAGCTTCTTTATGATCGTCTTTCTTCACCAGCGCCCTGCTGCGTTCCACCATCGTGGACACGCCCGTCTTCACGGAGCGGCTGAACCGGGTCGCCTGAAGCTGAGCTTTCTTGGCGTATCGAGCCACATCGCGCCGCGTCTCCGCTCCGGACTTCGGCGCCAACAGTAACCCCAACGCCGCGCCTACGACTGCCCCGCCACCGATGATCGCTGCAATCTTGGCTGCTTCACGCCCTTTGGTAGACATCGTGACTTCCTCCCTCTCGAACAACAAGGTTGATGGTTCACTGACTCGGCGAGTAGCTGTCTTTACATACAGCATCAACCATGCCAGACGTGGAGTAGTGTAGTTGAGCGGTATTTGCGGGGTTCGAGACAACCACGTTAGAGACGCCTCATAAAGGGTGCTGTTTTGTGAACAACGGCAGGAGACAACCGTTTCAGAAAAGCGACAGGTGTGCGTAGGAAACATGCCTGAGGGCCGCTCACGCCTTGCCTGGCGCGGGCTGGCCGGTTGTCTTGCAATGTGGAGCACGCTCACATAAGATCGCGAAACTATGTGGAGTCCTTCTATGATGCCCTGGTTACACGCCATCCCCTACCCTGATATCGACCCCGTCTTTCTCAAATTGGGCCCGCTGCAATTCCGGTGGTACGGACTGATGTATCTCATCGGACTCACGCTGGCCTACTTCATCATCGAAGCTCGAGCGAGGGCCCAGAAACTTCCGCTGAACAAGGATCAGGTCTACGACATGATCGTCTATGCGGCGGTGGGGGTGTTTGCCGGCGGGCGGTTGGGGTACGTGCTGTTCTACAACCTGTCCTATTATCTGGAGAATCCGCTAAAGATTTTCGCGGTCTGGGAAGGCGGCATGTCGTTCCATGGCGGATTGATCGGCACCATCGTGGCGCTGATCCTGTTTGCTAGACGGCAAGGCATGTCGGTGCTGACGATTGCCGACCTCGCCGCCGGTGTGACCCCGGTGGGCCTCGGATTGGGGCGAATTGGCAACTTTATCAACGGTGAGCTCTATGGTCGCCCGACCGATGTGGACTGGTGTATGGTGTTTCCGGCCGGCGGCATGGTCTGCCGCCACCCGTCGCAACTGTACGAGGCGTTTCTGGAAGGGCTGTTGCTGTTTACGGTGTTGTGGTTGATCACCCGCCGACTGCCGCCATCCGGCACCATCTTCGGAGCCTTCCTTGTCGGCTACGGACTCTGCCGGATTATCGTGGAGTTTTTTCGGGAGCCGGATGCCCAGATCGGCTTCATTGTCGGCACGATTTCCATGGGGCAAATGCTCAGCATTCCCATGATCGTGGCGGGGGCCGTGATTCTGGCGATCGCCTCCCAGCGAAAGCAGCCGCTCCGCTCAGACTCCGGCTCAACCGCGGCGCTGTGAGTACCGTCTTGCAGTCGGTTGCTATTTTGGATTGGCGTCCATCCAGGACTTCTTTTCCAGAGTCAGTTCGCTGTCATACTTTCTGAGCGGCGGAGCGTCCCAGATGACCCTATTGCCGGGAGCCAGATTAGCCGCAGCGACATAATGCTTTCGGGCTTCGGCTTTCTCTCCCAGTTTCTCCAGAGCCAACGCCAGATTATAGTGCGCTTCTGCCAGCGTCTCCTCGGCCCGGATCGTCGCCAGATACGCGTCTCGCGCTGCGGCCCAATCCTCCTTCAAGAGCAGTTGATTGCCCTGCTCTAACTGTCGACTCACCGCTTCGGCGGTTCCAGTCGGCGCATGGAGCGGCCGGATCTCAGCTTTCCGCGGCCCCGCACAGCCGACGACCGTGATGAGCACCATGACCATCCATCCAAGATGTTTCATGCCTTCTCCTTCTGTTCAGCCCTGAACCGTCACACCCAGCCGAAGAAAAATAAACTCAAATCCTGCGACCGGTTCTCCCAGCGACTGAGTGACCGCTTCCCGATACAACCTCGCCTGTTCACGATAGAGATCCGCCCTGGCGGCGACCTGATCGAGTGGGATCTTATCCGTCTTGTAGTCGGCAATCCAGAGCCGGCCATCGACACGGTAGAGCAGGTCAATCGCCCCTTCTAAAATCTGTCGGCCTTCATTCCAGGGTATGAGAAACGGCAGCTCTCGCCCGACCACCGTCGCCTGCCGGAGTCGAGCATATGCGGGTGACTGGATGAAGGTCCGGAGCAGCGTCTGAATGGTATCCACCATGGTCTGGCGGGTTCCCGGATCCGGCTCGTCGAGCGCCAGAGATGCCTCGCTGATGGCCGCCACCTGCCGTTCTGGATCAGCACTGAAATCCCAATATTGCAGTACCCGGTGCACGAGCGTCCCGATCGCTTTTCCCGACTGTCCGCCCCGCTCCTGGCGAGATGGTAAGACCGCCGAAGGCGCCATAGCAGCCGGTTTCCGAACGAACTCCGAAGGAGACACGATGAGGTCTTCCCGCCTCTGCGCCTCCCACACCCGGTCACGTTGCGCCCAGCGCTCGCAGAGGGCCTGATCGACGGCGCTCTCTTCCAACACCGTGGGCAGTGGACGAACCCGGGGCGGAGGACGGTCTTCCCCCTTGAGAATCGTGTGCCGAAGGCCGACACCTCCCACCGAGAGCTCGTCCTGCCCGTGTCCGTTCAACTCCACGCCGGCCGCCAGTTCGAGGAGATCCAGCAGAGCCCCGCGCACTCGTCGCTTCGGCAAGGCTCCCGATAGCACCAGCGACTCACGTGCGCGAGTCATGCCGACATAAAACAGCCTGCGGCGTTCCGCCTGTTCTCGTATACGCGCCTTTTCTGCAATCATAACCGCGCCTGCCGTGCAGAGCCCTCCGAAATCCAACCCCTGCATGCCGGTAGACCAATCGTGCCAGATCTGCGGCCGCGCGGGCCCTCGACCGGCCCCGTCTCCATGGTGCAATCCGGCCAGAATCACCAACGGAAACTCCAACCCCTTGGCCTTATGAATGGTCAACACCCGCACCGCATCCAGTGAGTCTTCCGACAACACACTCTCCGCTTCGTCCGGTTGTTCGCGAAGTCGCTCCATCATCAGTTCCACGAACCCGTTCAAGGTGAGCGCCGGACGATCAGCCAGATCCGCCGCCATCTGCCGTATCTTCAGAAGATTGGCCACAGCCTGTTCCCCGTGGATCGAGGCGGCAGCCAGTTCAAGCAAAGGAAGCTGTTGGAACACGAGATCCAGCACCTGAGGCAATGGACAGCGGGGCGCTTCGTCATGCAATCTCGCCAGCACCGCATACAATCGTCGGAGCGGCTGAGCATGGGGGCTGGTCCAGTTCGCCAAACGGCCGGCTTCGCGATAATCCAACGCCTGCGCCTCCTGCAGGCTCACTAAGGCGGAATCCGGCAGGCCGCCGACCGGTGACCGCAAAAGGCCTACCAGCGCGATACGGTCGTGAGGATTCTCGATGCAGCGTAGAAGATTCACCAGGTCGATGACTTCCTGACGGCGATAAAAATGCTTTTCCCCGTCGATGATGTACTGAATGTCATGCCGCCGGAGTGCTTCCAGATATTCTTCCGCCTGCGTCAACTTCCGAAAGAGGATCGCAATATGGCCAGGCCGCAACCCGCTCTCAGGGCCCGTCGCCCCGTCTGCCGGTTCAGTCGAAGTCAGCCAGCGGGAGAGCATGGTCGCAATATGCTCGGCCTCCACTCTGGTCGCCGCCGCGGCGTTCAGATCGCCTTCTTCCTCGGCCTGCACCAATCGAAGTTCGACACCGGAATTGCGAAACTGACTCGATCGATTCGGCTGCACGGTCAACGGCACATTCGGCGGCTGAACCGACGGGTGCGCTACTAGAAGACGGTTAAATACGCCGTTCACCAGGTCGAGCACCTGCGCGTGACTACGGAAATTGGTCGCGAGTTCGCAGCGCAAGGCGCCGGCTCGTTCCAACCGCTCCACGACGTGATCAAACGCTTCGATATCAGCTCGCCGGAACGCATAAATCGACTGCTTCGGATCGCCGACGATGAACAGCTTTCCCGATTCGAGTTCGGTCGTGCGCCAGGAAGTAGACTGCTCACCAGGCTGTTCAGCCAGATACAGAACAATTTCGTATTGCACCGGATCGGTATCTTGAAACTCATCGACTAACAAGGCGCGATAGTCTCGCTTCAGCCGCTCGCGAATCATCGGATAATCGCGGAGCAAGCTACGCGCCTTGCCCACTAACCCGTCAAAGGTCAGCCAGCCGGTATCCAGAAACGACTGTCGTACCGCGCGGACAAAGGGCGCCAACAGATCGAGGAGGTGCCCGAGCAGTCCATGATCCACCTTGAGCAATCGCGTGGCGATCCGCTGCAGCGATTCGGCTTCTTCGAAGTCTCCTTCCGTCCAGCCGGTCGGAGCCTTCCCGAGATCTTTGGCCAGCAACTCGCGAGACTCTGCCGGAAGCGCAGTGATGCCATTCAGGCCATCGCTCAGGAGGCGGCCAAACAGCTCTGCAATCGTGGCGAGCATCGATTCGACCTTCCGCCGCTTCGGGCTGTCATAGCGGCCCAGAAGACGCTCTGCGTGCGTCTTCCGCTCAACGCACCAGTCGCGCAGCGCCTGAGTGAGACCGCTCTCCGTGAGCTGATCTTTCAGTCCATCGAGATCAATCAGATCGCTGTGCAGGCTGTAAGCCAATTGCCGCAGGTCTTCCAGACTGAATGCCGCCAGAAGTATGCGCCAACGCTCATGATCGGGGCCCGTCGATCCCAACTCACCATCCAACCACAGCTCCCACTCGCCGGTGAAATGTTCCTTAAAGCGAGACCCATCCTCATCGGTTTGAAACGTCGGACTGACGCCGGCCTCGATCGGATAGAGGCGCAGCAGATGGGCGGCGAAACTATGCAAGGTCCCGATCTGCGCCTTTTCGATATCCCGCAAGGCCGTCTCGGCGCGGGCGACAATCTCATCGGTCGTCCAGCCGAAGCGCAGGCGTAAATCGGCTATCGAAACCGTGCCGCTACCGGTGGTCGCACCGTCCCGCCCTTCGAGCTGCACCAAGGCTCGCAGCCGTTCGCGCAACCGCAGTGTCATCTCCGTGGCAGCTTTGTTCGTAAACGTCAGGGCCACGATGCGGGAGAGATCCAACGGATCGGTCCGGCGCATGAGGAGGTACAGCAGCCGGTTGACCAGCAGGGTGGTTTTGCCCGTGCCCGCCCCGGCGATCACCACCACGTTGCGGTCAAAGGTGGTGGCTGCCGCTTCCCGGGCCGCCTGATCCGGAATCTGTGCGTGGTCAGTCACGGGCCACCTTCTGAAGCCGCACCGCATGTAATGCGCCGGCCAGGGGTGAACGGCGGAGCCGCCACAAGCTTGGCTGATGCGCCTTCCGGCAGGCGGTCGCAAACTCGCAGTAATCGCAGTGAGCGGCATCCGGTACGATGAAATGGCGTCCGCTTCGGATCCCATCGAGCAGCACCTGCATCGTGCGACTCAACATCGGACCGGAGGCACCTTGCCAGCACGAGGCCGCGAACGAGGCGCGCTCAACGGCCGGCATGCCCTGCGGCAGGAGATACACAAATTCCACCTGCTCAGGCTGAAGGCTGTGTGCCTGTTCGTCAGATTCGGCGACGGCCATCAGCGCATAGAGCGCGGGCTGCAATCGTTGCGCCCGCACCGCCGCTTGCAGCAGCTGGCGATCCTTCGCTTCTACCCGGTCGTTCGCGCGATACTTGTAATCGATGACCCGGAGCGCCCCCGAAAGCGGATGCCGGTCCAGACGGTCCCATCGTCCACGCAGACCAATGGCGTCGCCCGTGGTGCCATCCTGAAGAACTCCTTTCGCATCGATTTCGCACTCCACCGGAATAAACCCTGAAGTTGCGGCTGCCTCGCGATCGAACCTGACCGTTGCTTCGACCAGGTGTCGCACCGTTTCCTGGGCTAATTGCCAGGTGAGGGCATAGCCGGTCCCGTGGGTCATGGCATAGGCGGTGAAGGCCTGCGTGACGGCTTGGGTGACTTCCGCCGCGACAACCGCAGGGGACGACGTTGCCGCCTCCCACCCCTGTCGAATCAGCGCCAGATAACAATGCCGCAGCGCTTCATGGCACAGCTGCCCCATGGCCGGCGGTGACAACTCCATCGAGACGCTCTGCCGTACCGATTCGAGGTCGAGCACTTGCGCAGAAAAATATTGAAAGGGGCAACGGGCATAGGCCTCGAGGGCAGTCGGCGAGACACCGCGCTCGCTGATCCGGGTCCAATGAGCCGTCGCGTCAGTCAGCATGCCGTCATAGGCGTTCAACGCGGGCACGCCGCTTTCGATCAGGCCTTGCGCAGCGAGGCCGTGAGAAAATACGTCCCCATCACGCCCGCCGGCCGTCAATAGGGCCGACACCTCGTGACCGTGCAAGACGCTGCTCACCGTGTGCTCTTCACGCGTCAGGAGTGGCGGGATGAAAAGAGGCAGCGCAGCGCGATCCTTCCAGCGGCGGGGCACGGCGAACAGCGACTGCGGCTCGGCCGCACGTGGCACCGATTGAAGGGCATCCAGGTATCCCGAGGGTGCCAACGGCCGCCCGGCCGCGTCCGCCCGTTGGTACGACAGGTAGAGCCGTTCGCGTGCCGAGGCCTGCAACAGTTCGAACAGTAGTGCTTCTTCTCCGTAGCCCTGCAATTTTTGATCGATCTTGTAGCCCAGCGTTTCACTCAAGACGAGTCGATGGCTGTCGCGTAGAAATCCGTCTTCATGAATGAAACGGGGAAAGATTTTTTCATTCATGCCGACGAGAAACAGCGCGCGAAAACCCACTCCCCTCGAAGCCATGGCATCCAGCACGTGCACGCCCGTATGGGACGGAGGGCCCAACACGCAGGTTGTCCGTCCCAGGAGTTCCTCAAATGTGTCCGCCCATTCCTGCCAGGTAATCCGGACATCGAGCCGATCCAATCCGCGCAATTGTGCCAGCACCCCGGCCAGTGCCTCGGCGACATCGCCGGTCGCATCCGACTGCCCCGCCTCCTCAACGGAGTCGAGCTCCCCGAGGGGGATGGCCAGATGGTCCTCCGCCAGCGCGCAGAAGGCATCCGTCAATGAGCCATAGTCGCCGGACTCGGGCAGAGTTGTGACTCCGGCGATCAATGGCGACAGGCAGTCCCAGAGCAATCGAAGTTGAGGCTCGTCGATCAAAAGGTCGCTGATCGGATCCTCGGAACATTCGACATCGGAAGCTGCGCAGGACTCAAGACGCCCCAGATGCGCCAGTCGACGCCACTCTTCCTCCCCCCGGGTGATGCCCAATGCATGCACGGCCAATCGCCAAAGGTCCGGACGCGCCAGTACGCCACCCTGTGGAGTCGTCAGTCGGCGATTCCATGGTGAAGTGATCACTTCAAGCATGGCCGGGCGATGCAACCCGTTGCCCTTGAGCCGAGCCAAGTGGAGCAGGGTTTTAATCGCCGGGTCTTGCAACAATGGAACGGCGGCAGTCGACGTAAACGGAATGCGGTGCTGATCGAAGATGCGCGTGAGCGCCGATTGATAGGGTGCGAGAGTCCTCCCCACGACCCCGATCTCGTCAAAGCGATACCCATGGGTTTCGACCAACGTGAGGACCTGTTTGCACACCAGCGTCAACTCATCATCGATGCCAGCCGCATTCCTGACCTCAACCGCGACGGGGACTCTTCCAGCATCAGATCCGGCCCGCTCGGTTGAGGCCGAAGGCGAAACCTCATTGGTTCCCGCAATCGGATAGAGATACCGTTCGAGAAACTGTTGAGCAAACCCATAGGCGGGCCGAGCATCCACGGGGAAATACACCGTGACCGGGAGGGTTGCAGTGAGGGCTTCCAATAACGTCAGCTGGGTTTGCGTCAGGTCGTACGAGCCGTAGTACCAGAGTTCGTGAAGGCCGCGCATGAATGGCGAAGCAGGCACAAACGCGGTGATGAGCGAGGCCAAATCGTCCGGCGACCCGACCCCCAAAGCGGCACTCCCCTCCCGCACCGCGGCGTATAACGTGAATAATCCTTTGAGCTTGTCCCCATCCTCCGGCGAGAACTGCCCCTCCTCTACGGCGCGCACCGCCACAGCCGAATCCACGGTGGCATCCTTCAGGTCGCGAAGACTCGCCCACAGCGCCGGCCACGCGCCGTGCGGGAGCTGTGAGAGCCGCAAGGCCTCCGTTTGCGGCATCCGGCGCTGCCCGATATGCCGCAACAGATGCTCAAAGAAGACATCGGACACCAACTCCATCTGCCGCGCGGATCCCGAGCCTTCGCTGGTGCGACGTTCACGATCCACCTGGAGCGCCAGCTGATGAAACGAGAGGATATGTACATGCAGGAGCGGCAGCTTGTGCTGCAGGATCAGGAGGCGTTTGAGCGACCGGCGGAGCTGATCGGAAGGGACCACGATGGCCAGTGACGCCAACGGGTCTTTTGACTTCAGAGCACGGAGATCCTGAACGAGGTGCGTTTCGAGCGTGGGATGAAATGGGCCGGTTACGAGGCGGAGCATCTAACGGACGTCAGCAACAGTGAGCGGTACATGTGAACGGCCTATAGTGGGCTGATCGGTATTCACGCAACATCGACCGGCGGACTCTCGCCACTACCCGGTCTCCGGGCCCAGCAACTCCCCGTTGCAATCGACGCAGGCCCAATCGCCATCGATAAATTTCATAGGATCGCCGCAGGTGCCGCATTCCGGCGGCGGCCCCTTGTCGATCATAGGAAGAATCGGCAGCTCGAAATCATCATCGTCATCAGGAACGGTCATATATCTCCGATCTCACGCGCCCTGCGGTTTCATCTTCAGCTGCAGCGCCTTTTCCGCGCTCTGGCGAGGTGGCACCCCGACGAACGTCAACCGGCCGTCGATGATGGTCGCGGGCACCGCCCGGACCGAATGCCGGTTTGCCAGCTCCTGACCGTCGGGGGTCGTAATATCGACCTCGCGATAGCTAAAGCTATACTTTACCCTGAGTTCCTTCCAGAGGCGTTTCGCCGAAGGACAGGCTCCGCAGGTGGGTGAATGCAATAAGGTGATATTCGGCATGGTCAAACCCCTCTCCTTAACGTGAGCGGATCTTAACACCCGCGCCGAGGACCGCGCAACCAAGCGCGCCTGACATTCCAGATCGAGGTGTATATACTGAGCGCCATCTGACCTGACACTCATCGTCCATCCATCATCAATCCTATCGAGGCATCCATGGCTCACCATCCCCGCGCCGGTCAACCGGCACAACCGGAACAGTTCGTCGATCTCGCTCGGCTCGAGCAGGCCTATTACCAGGAGACACCGGACCCGGCCGAGATTCAACAGCGCGTGAGTTTCGGCACCAGCGGCCATCGCGGCTCGTCCCTGAAGCGCACGTTCAATGAAGCGCATATTCTGGCGATCACCCAGGCGATCTGTGAGTACCGGATGAAGGCCGGCACGACAGGTCCCCTGTTCATCGGCAAAGACACCCATGCCCTCTCCTCCCCCGCCCAGCGCACCGCGCTCGAGGTGCTGGCCGCGAACGGGATTCAGGTTCGCATGGACAAGGATGACGGCTACACGCCGACGCCGGTCATGTCCCATGCGATTATCCAGACGAATCGCGGCCGGACCTCCGGGTTCGCCGACGGCATCATTGTTACGCCTTCGCACAATCCGCCCGAGGACGGCGGGTTCAAATACAATCCGCCCCACGGCGGCCCCGCCGACACCGACGTGACAAAAACGATTGAGAACCGAGCGAATGAGCTCTTGGCAGCCAAGCTGCAGGGCGTGAAACGTATGCCCTATGAGCAGGCGCTTCGAGCAGCCTCCACAACGCGATACGATTTTGCCGGGACCTACATTGCCGACCTGGCCCATGTCGTCGATCTGGATCGCATCAAGGCAGCCAATGTGCGTCTGGGCGTCGATCCGCTGGGCGGTGCCGCCGTGGCGTACTGGCGCCCACTAGCCGAGCGATACGGACTCAATCTGGAGATCGTCAACGAATCCGTCGATCCGACCTTTCGCTTTATGACGCTGGATTGGGACGGGAAGATCCGCATGGATTGCTCCTCCCCCTATGCCATGGCGTCGCTGATCACCCTCAAAAACCGCTTCGACCTGGCCTTCGGCAACGACACCGATACGGATCGCCATGGCATTGTGACACCCGGCGCCGGCTTGATGAACCCCAACCACTATCTCGCGGCGGCGATCTCCTATCTGTTCACCCATCGCCCCGGGTGGAATAGTGCTGCCGGAATCGGCAAAACGGTCGTCAGCAGCAGTATCATCGACCGCCTCGTCCGGTCATTAAAACGCCGGCTGGTCGAAGTGCCGGTAGGATTCAAGTGGTTCGTGCCGGGCCTCAGCGATGGGTCATTGGGATTCGGTGGAGAAGAAAGTGCGGGCGCGGCGTTTCTTCGCCGTGACGGCACCACTTGGGTTACCGATAAAGACGGCATCATCATGAATCTGCTCGCGGCAGAGATGCTGGCGGTCACGGGAAAAGACCCGGCGCAACTGTACGGTGAATTGACGGCCCAACTCGGCGAGCCGGTCTACGAACGGATCGACGCGCCGGCCACCAGAGCGCAAAAAGCTGCGCTGCAAAAATTTTCACCACAGCAAGTGCGGAGCAATGAGCTCGCCGGAGAACCGATCATCGCCATGTTGACAGAAGCGCCGGGTAATAAGGCCTCGATCGGCGGGCTCAAGGTCACCACCGCCAATGGCTGGTTTGCCGCCCGCCCCAGCGGAACGGAAGATGTGTACAAACTCTACGCGGAGAGCTTCAAGGGGCAGGCTCATCTTCTGCAGATTCAAGAGGATGCACAGGCCCTGATCAAGCAAGTCTTCTCCAGCGCCGGAGCGTGACCGTAGAGTCGGAAAGATGGCCGGCGGCAGGATTTCATTCAGACCAGGCCTGCCATACTCCGCAGACGCGCTATACTTACACTGTATGCCGATGCGTTCCCGCACATGGTGTGGCCTGGCCCTCGCTTCAGCCCTGACTGCCTGCGCCGCTCCGTCGGCTCAAGGACTGCGGCAAGCGGTGACGCCCCTTCCCGATTGTTGCCGCGCCAGTCACGCCGACAGCCGTCAACAAGCGATCGTCCGCACGGCGGTGAACCTGGTCGGCGCCACCACGATTGAAAGTCAGGGACGTCGCATCAGTTACGACTGCGCCGGAGTGACACGCGCCATCTATCTTGCCCACGGCATCGATCTCTACTCAGAAGGTTCAACCGACGGCAGGACCAATGGCGTCGGCCTCATCTACAACCATATCCGGAAAAACGGACGACTCCACCGCGGGCCGGTCGTACAAGCCGGTGATGTGGTGTTCTTCGACAATACCTGGGACTTCAACGGGGATGGTTTAGTCAACGATCCATTGACCCATGTGGGAATCGTAGAGACGGTGGAGTACGACGGCACGATCGTCTTCATCAGTCGCGTGGCCGGGGCCATCGAACGATACCGGATGAATGTGGCGCATCCGCATCTCCATCGCGCTGCCGACGGACGTGTACTCAACGACTATATGCGACGGAAACACTGGAGAGATGGAGAGCACACCGCCTATTTGACCGGCGAGTTGTTTGCCGCCTTCGGCACGAGAATGATAGACTCAGCTTCAGGACCACCCGCTACAAGGTAAGCCCCTTGCCCGCAATTCCACCTTCACCGCGCCCTTGCCCTGAATGTCACCTGCCGACAACCTGGCAGGACAACCCGTGGCGTCCGTTTTGTTCTCAGCGCTGTCAATTGATCGATCTTGGAGCCTGGGCAGGAGAGCAATATCGGGTGCCAGGACAAAGCCTGACCGTGGGCGGGTCGGAATCTTCTTCGCCGGACACCGAGTGAGCCACCACCCGTTGCGGACTATTCGCAACGACAGTTCGCCTTGTAGTCCATACACATCGGGCCGAAGCTCCGTTCGCAATCACACGTGCACTTCGGCGTCTTATCGGCAGGGCAGGTGATTTGACAGGTCTGCTTGATCCCCATTCCGCAGGATACGATTTCACAGGAGTTGGAGCCCTCAGCCATGAGCAATGGCAACCCCGGTTCGACCGGCGCTTGCGTCTGCTGGAGCGCACCAGGACGAGTCGCCAGCGCTGGAGTCATGGATGAAAGGTTGGATGCCCCTTCTTCTGCCCTGATCGGCGACGTCAACCCAGCCGACAACGTGACTGACACCAACAGCGCCGCCGCAACCACGGTTCGTACCATCTTCCTCAGCATGACGTCACCTTCCTTTCAGAGGGCCGCAGGATAGGAAGAATGCGGCATGAAATCAAGTCCTGTTCCTCAGGCGAGGCAGTCTACCGCCCGATAACGACCGCTGCCAAATGACACCGCCGGCAAGCCCCACCACTGTTCAATCACGGTCGCATAGAGACTCCGGTAGTCCAGCGTATGTTTCACATCGCCTGCCTGGAGGTCCGTCAGGGAAGGATGGCTTCCATATAGGCCACCTCTCACACGCCCGCCCATGAGCAACTGCGGGGCGGCTGTGCCATGATCGGTGCCATGACTGGCATTCTCTCCGACACGGCGGCCGAACTCGGAGTAGGTCATCACCAACACGTCTCTCCAGAGCCCTTGTTGTTCCATGGCCGCACGGAAGGCCATCAATCCTTGTGCCAGTTCTTCCAGTAACCGATGATGGGCGGCCAGTTGACCGGCGTGAGTATCAAAACTGCCGTGGGTGACCTTGACGACGGCGACCGGAACCTTAGCGGCAATCAGCCTGGCGGCGACTTCCAATTGCTTCCCGAACTTATGCGAGGGGAAGTCGATCGGTAGCGGCGGCACCTGATGCAACCGCCCCTGCAAATCGGTCGCCGCCTGTGAGATCTCGCGCTGAACCGCCAGAATATGGGCGAGCGCACGATTCGTCGTCGACACAGACACCGGTGTGACCGTACCGGCCTGATGGAGAAACTGTGCGGGATCATGCAACGCAATCGTGCGTGCCTTGCCTCCGCCTAAGGGGCCAGCGTCTCCCTTGCCCAACAGGATGCCTTCAGCCGTAAAGCGGGCCGGCAGCGGATACTGCTCAAACAGTCCCGACAGCCATCCCTTCTCCAAAACCTGTTCGCTATCCGAGGCCGTCTCCCAGATTTCTATGGAACGAAAATGCGACCGGTTCGGCGCCGGATACCCCACACCTTGCACCCAGGCCAACTCCTTCCCTTCCCACAAAGGCATCAATGGCGATAAGGCCGGATGAACACCGATGTGAGGTGTGAGCTGCCGGACCTGGTCACGCGGGATCGCCAGCTGCGGCCTGGCCTGGTAATACGCCCTCTCTTCGTAAGGGATGAGCGTATTCAGACCGTCATTGCCGCCGTGCAGCTCAACCAGCAGCAGGATACGCTCACGAGCTCGGGAGCCGGGAGGAGTACCATTCGTGTCAGCCGCCTGGAGCGGCGCCGACCAGGCCGGACGCAACCACAGAAGCGGTAGCGCCATGGCGGCTTGTAAGAGTGTGCGTCGATGTATGCCGGTCATCGTCATCATGCCTCATTTCAATTGGTAGACCGGATCCAATACCAGATGATGCACGGCCTGGCCGCGCTCCTCCCCCGCGGTCAACGGCTGCACCGGCGCAAGCGGAAGCAGCGTCGCCCGCACCACGTCGAGTGGCTCTGCGGCAAGCCAGGTCCCGCCCTGTGACTGTTTCATCTCGGCCATGCCATGTGCATGGCCCGTCTCATGGCCACGAATGGCTCGATGCAGCAGCTGGGTGCGATCCAGCAGGCTTGAGGTGGTAATCCAGCGCGTACCGCCAGGCCAACCTTTCACGTTTGGAGGATCGAAGAGATCCTGCCCCAGCCTGCGGCCATACGCGATCTGCGGCGTCGCCTCATCGAGCGGAAGACTGAATAATCTCGTCGTTCCCACGATGAGCTCAACCGGCGATTTGATCAGGACGCCTCGATTCTCCGGCGCCCAGAATTCTACGGTCAGGAGCAATTCCTTCAATACCTCGGCGACCTCATAGTTCTTGCGTCTCAACACGTCGGCGAGACGCCCCACCGTGACCGGATCCGGCCGGTCGGACACAAACTCACGCCACAGTTTGCCGACGAGATAGCGAGCCGTTTGGGGCTGCTCCAGTGTCAGCGAGAGGATATCGTCTCCCTCAAAATTCCCCTTCTTGCCGAAGACCTCCTTCGGCCCCTCGTCATGGTGGCGCAGATCGATGCGAAACGCGCCGGTCTGGTGGTCGAGGTGCCAGCCGGTAAACGCCCGTGCAGCCTGTTTGATGTCCTGTTCCGTATAGTGCCCTTCGCCGAGCGTAAACAGTTCGAATAATTCCCGGGCAAAGTTCTCATTGGGATGCTCCCGGCGATTGGTCTGCGTGTCGAGATACAGCAGCATGGCAGGATTCTTCGCAATAGCCTGCAGCAACGTGCGAAACGATCCCACGGCATACAGCCGCAGCAGCACGTTCTGCTGATACAGAAATGCCGGCCATCGCACCTTATGCAAGCTGGAGGTGAAATGGTTGTGCCAGAACAGGGTCATGCGCTCGAGGAGTGGATGGCGCGTCGTCACGAGTTCCCGGTACCACCAGGCCTTGAGTTCATGGCCTTGCACCTTGAGTTGCTCGTGAAAGGCCTTGCGCTCGCGCTCGGTCCAGAGTTTTCGCCACCTCGGTAGCGGAGGGAGCCGATGAACCCAGGAGGGAGGCGGAGTGACGGCCTTATTCCTGAGAATGGTCAGCAGCTGCGTGACGGCTCCGGGCCGGTCGAATGCCATGAGCGAGCGGATCTCATCCGGTGTTCCTCCGAAACCGGTACGAGACAGCAGATGGCGGGCTTCATCGAAGGTCAGACCCATAGGAGATGCTCTCCGCGGTCAAACTGTCGCTCTTTAGGACAACGCCGGATGGACCATTCGGTTGACCGGTACCATGGAGTCCCCTGCGCCTCGTAACATTCCGAGTAGAAAACTCCTCCCTCGATTTTGTAGGATCGCGCATGCGTCGAACGCTGTCGCTTCTCATTTTGCTCGGCCTGCTCGTCGCCGAGTCCGGTTGCAGCACCCCATCCGGCCCGCGCCTTACCGGTGCGGTCCGATATTTCAATATCCGCGCGGAGGTCGCACCTCGTCACTTGATCGTGCAAGTCGGCGATGAAATCCGATGGCAGAATCTCAACTCCCACGCCGTCCGGCTACGGATGCTCGAAGAAACGAACCCTGAGTTGATCGCCTGCGACAAGGGATTTTCAGCACTCGGAATGTTGCAGGATACCGTGACAATCGCTCCGATGCAGTATGTGAGCCTGTGCTTCTCCAAACCCACGACCGTTCGCTTCAACGTCTGGCTCGAAGCCGACAATCCTCAAGGCGCCATGACTCCTACCGGGACCATACGCATCGAGCCCTCGGCATCCAGACGAAATTCCTGATCTCCTCCTTCAAGCTAGGATCTGCGCCAAATCGCGTCACGGCTAGCGGAGCGATATGCTCCATAAGGCCGTCAGCGCGATCGTCAATGTCACTCAAACGATAATGCATTCCAGACACGTCACCTTCCGTCCTCAACTTTATTCCAGTCCCAGTACGCTTGAGCGAACCTGTCGATCATATAATCCAGGTCCGCTTCAAATCGCTCGATCGTTGCATCCTTACGATCAAGTACCTCGTTGAATAGATTCGTGTTTCCGAAACTAATGCTTTCTCCATGCACCTTTGGTTCGCGGATTCGGATTGCGGGCTCAATCAACTCCAGATTTCTTACGTACAACAGTTTCTCTGGACAATCTGCAATCGTCTTTGCTATCAGCGTCACGCGGAGAACAGGGTGCTTCCCAGGTATAGGATGCATCATCCAATCCAGGTCGCGGGATTAACTTATGCTGCTTGAATCGATCAAACATGCGCGCATACAGCCGATTAGTATTCTGAACTCCATCGGAGATTTGCACTGCAATCATGGTGGCAATCTCGACTGTAGAAAATTCCAGGCCCTGTAATCCGGGAACGGCTTTCAATTCAGATCCGGTGACCTGCCCAGAAAGTACTGTCACAAATGCGAGCGCTAGTGGCAACAATAGAAAAATCATCGGATATCACTCCTTCCCCAAATGGTGAAGCAGCGCAACATACCGTTTTTTAGATACTCGCGAAAGCGGGCAGAGTCACTTGGAACTAGTCAGCCAGCAGTTGGGGATCGCTAATTTGTAAACTGGAGATCAGCAGGGAATATTCACGGCGGGATCGCAGAAGAGCGGCGGGATCACGGTGGGCCGCATGTAGCGTGCGGACGGATCTTGTGACCCCATCGGAGCAGTCAGCGCTGGGCCGCTCGTCATACCCGGCAACCCCTGGCCGACCGTACCGAACGACTTTCCCTGGCTGGAAGGAACGGTATTGCTCTGCGGCGCACTGGCGCCCGATGCCGTAGATGAAATGGCCGACTGCTGCGCCAGGGGATTGGGCATCGGAATGGTTCCCGGAGCTTGCAGATTTTGTCCTGGCTGAGCCTGTTGGGTAGACTGATTGGAGGACGGTGGTAGCATCTGCGCCGCGACGACGCTTGAGGAAAGAAGCCACAGCGCGCCACACCCGGCACCCATGACATACGCCTGAATACACCACCTTCCACGGGCCTGCTCCATGACCGTGCTCTCCCCTCGTGCGCTAATCGAGCCAATCCTTTTCCTTCAGCTTGCGCGGAAGGTACTTCTTGGTGAGGTACTGGAAGTCCTTATTGGCCAGCGCATCCAATTCGTACTTCAGCCCGCTCGTGAGCATCCGTTTGATTTCCTGCTGCCAGGCAGGCTTTTGAAACCATTGATAGTTCAGGAGCTCTTTGGCGCGAGTCACGTCTTTTTCGTTGAGCTTGATCCCGACATTGCGCGGTAACTCGTACCGCTCAGGATCGGCGCTGGACAGCCCGATGAATTTCGCTTTGGGGATGGCCATGCGTTGACTCTCGAATGCAAGATTGATCGATCCTTGTTTCACGACGGAGTAGATGTAGTATCCCCAGGGATCGTTATCGACCAAGACATAGACCGGGAGCTTGTATTCTTCATGAAGGCGGCGCGCCAGGCGTCGGACCCCGCGCGGCGGTTGCCCATTTCCCGTCAGCAGGACACAGTTGTATCGCCGCCAGAATTTATCTTCCGACAAGCGGTTCCACTGCGTACCTTTCTCGACCAACAGCAGAAAATCGGCGGTACAGCGGCGGATCTCCAGATATTCCGGCTCGACAATCGAGGGCACGGAATAGCCGCCCTTGCCTAACTTGGCGCAATCCACCCGGTCGCCGTCATCACCGAAGACCACCGGCCCGACGATGCTGCCGCTGTTTTCCGCCCGCACATGGAGTTCTTCCCGCAAGGCAATGAGCGACACTTCTAAATCTTCGATGATCGGATCGGACTCATCCTGCGTATCGAAGGTGTTTTCGTGGGAATCTTGAATCGTGTGTTTGGTGCGGTAATAGATTTCCCTCAACGAGGTGGTCAAATCGGCCTGCTGCAGTTCGGCCAGGGCATCGGCCACCAGCATCGTCTGCATGAATTTTTTGGCCATGCCGACGTTAAAGAACGTGCGCGCTTGTTTCTTCTCGCCCATCTCGATCAAACCCTTGCGGGGATTGAATGAGACGTTCGACAAGGCTCGAATCGGGATCTCGAACGTCGGATCTTTAGATCGTTGTGCCGCGGAGATGACGACATCGGCCATGCCGACGAGTCTTTTTGCCACCGCCCCGTTTTTTTTCGGTTTTGCCTGAGCCATAAGCGGTCCTATTTCCTTTTACGAGTAGCTGTCGCCGTCTTTGATGATGTCTTGCGAGCCGGCTTCTTCTTCACCTCAGCCGCCTCGCCGAACAACTGCTGCTGTTCCGCTTTGCGTGTGTCCTTCGAGACAGGCCGACTCTTTTTCGAGGCAGGCGCGGCGGCGACCGCCCGCTTGCCTTTCGCAGGAGCTTTCGGGAGAGAAGCGGTTTCAGAAGAAGCCGATTTCACCGGACTACCCGCCGGCGCAGGGACATTCTCGGCGATCTCGCGCTCGCCCTCAATACCTTCCGCGGTGACGATGATGGAGTGAGGCAGACCTTCCGGTCCGGCCCCGGTTTTTCCGAGCGCTTCATCGGTCTTGAGGCCGCCCGTCCGCGAACTGGCGATTTTGTGGAGCTGTTCTTTCAATTTTTCAGTGGGAAGATTTCCGCCTTTCAAACGATTGCACGCGGCCACCACCTCTTCGATATACAGTTCGAAGATGTTGCGCCGCCGGAATTCGCTGGCGGCCCGTTCGCGCCTGCGCAGAAAAATTCCCAGCCGCCGTCCGGCTTCGCGCAGAGCCAGGGTAATTTCTTTCTGAATCTCGTCGTAGTCCGCAATGGCTTCCTTCGACTCACTGGTGAACGGTACCCACACGGAGGCCATGTGCACAAAGATCACCATCGGTCCGGCAGGTAAGGCGCCACGCGATTGGCTGACACCATAATTGCGCCAGGTGGTGCTGAGGACGGCTTTGAAGGTCGAGCAGGCTGATTGCTGATAGAGCAAGGGCACTCGATTGGCGTATCGAATCACCCGCGCCTGTTCGGTATCGTTGCCTTGATCTTCCCCTTCCGCCAGGGGTACCGCCGCCTGCTGTGGCTTCGACACCTCGCCAGGCCCTTTGCCGAATGCCAGTCCTGCTTCGATGACAAAGGGATACCCGCGATACACGGCCGGTGGCCGACTCACCGCCGTATAAAACTCCCCCTTGATCTGCTTGTAGAGGCCGGAAAGAATCGCCTTTTCCCCGATCGGTGAAATGCAATTGGTCGGTGGCGCCATAATCTTGGTCGTCTGGATGGTCTTGTAGAGCGTTTCCGCCGCCTGGGGTTTGACATCGCGAGGTTTGGTCGTAGGCGATAGTTTGGCGGCTTTGCAGATCTCATCGGCCAACGCGGGAGAAACCCGGCAGAAGTCACTGGCCAGAAACGACGCGACCGTGTGACTTTTCGTATCCTGCAGCATCTTGAGCAGAGCGCCGAATTCGATCCCGTACGGATGCGGCTTGATCTCCTTCGGCGAGGGCGGCAACTCATGATAGGTGCGAGGGTAATTCTTCGCTTCCCCTTCAGGCGTGTGATACGTCAGTTGCACGTGCGGATTGGCAATCGAGGTCTGCTCCAGCCACTCATCCACCGAGGCACGACCTTTCTGGTACCGTCCTTCGACTTCCAGCACGACCTCGGTGCCTTGCGGTTGCGTCCAGTCGATCTGTTTGTTCTCATGCACCAGCGGCTCATTTTTCTTCGTGTCGATCTGCACTTCGAAGTAATGCGCCGCCGCCCGTGGTCCGGTACGGGAAATCACTTTCACGGGTTTGCCCGTCGTGAGTTGGCCATACATACCGGCCGCGGAAATCCCGATGCCCTGCTGTCCGCGGCTCATCCGCATGCGGTGAAATTTGGACCCATAGAGCAACTTTGCAAACACCCGCGGAATCTGCTGGCGGACAATGCCCGGCCCGTTGTCGGTGACGGTAATGCGAAAACGGGTCGCCTGACTTGGTGCCACCGGCGACGCGCCATTTGCGACCACTTCGAGTTTGACCGTCACGTCTGGCAGGATGCCCGCTTCCTCGCACGCATCCAACGAGTTATCGACCGCTTCCTTCACACACGTCAGCAACGCCTTCCGAGGATTATCGAACCCCAGCAGGTGCCGATTCTTCGTAAAGAACTCGGACACGGAAATCTCGCGCTGTCGCGCGCCCATTTCCACCGCCGTGACTGCGGGCGCCGACTTGTGTGCGGCGGAAGATGTGTTTCGCGAGGCGGCCGATTCAGAAGCGGTGGATTCGGAGGGAGGCGCGGGCGTGGAAGATTCGGCACGTGGCGATGATCTCTTGGTGGCCATTCAACCTCTCAAGCAAGGGATTCACGGAAACGGCGCAACATAGTCACGGAGCGCGATACGTATCCTCCTCGTCGTTTACAGGGATCGCTGCGGAGAGTCAAGCCTTGAGGAGATTCCGGTCGCCGCGCCTGACGCACAATATGTCGCGGAAGTGACACGACTCAGCATGACAGGAAAGCGAGGTGGCGGTGAGCACGAAGGTTTGAGTGGGAGGAGGACGCACCTACCGAGGAGAGGTAGATACGGCGGAGATCTCGGGAGGACTTCAGGCTTCCCGGTACAAGCCGGGCATGCACACCATCCTCAACACTCAATCCCCTTTTTGTACATATTCCCCCGGGGCGTTAACTCCCCCCACTCGGGTACGATAGGCCTCTCTACATGAATCAGTCAAGAGCGTACCATTGCTCTCTACGACCCGCTCACCTGTGTCTGTCGGCGAGTGACGGTCAGGCGATGGAGCCAGGTCAGATCGATGCGCACCTCTGTGCCGATCGGGCAAAAGACCGGCGCGGAGGTATTGTTGCTTTCAACCCGGGCCTTCAGTGCGCCCTGTTCAATCTCTATCTCCAACACACCCAGATGTTCATGCAGGTCCACCACACAGGTGGTGCTCCCCGTCCCGCGATCGACGGGAATGGTCCGTGCCACGACAGGTTCTTGCAAGGTGATGAGGTCATGCGGCCGGAACATCGGCCGATCGTTCATCTCGACGATGCTCATGATCACACCTCCGGCAACGATCGCCGCGCCGCCGGCAAGGATGGCATTGGCGCGCTGAGGATAATGCAGTCTGAGCCACCGGATCGCCGTCAAGACGCCGATCGCCAGCAGGAGCGCGACAAACACCAGCACCAGGATGATGAACGCAAAGCGGAGGTTCATCCGGGGCCGCCCCCGGGATGAATGGCGATGACTCCATGCGCTCCATTCGCCGTCATCAACATGGTCGAGCTGATCGATACGTCAAACGCTGCACCGCTCTTATGCTGCCCGACACATTCGGAGTTGAGCGAGAACGAGTCCCCGTCCGTCGAAGCGCAGAGGCTGGAATACAACTCGAACTTCCCGACGCTGAAGAGCCCAGGAATCAGCTGTTGGAGTGAGCGCCCGGTCAGGTCACCCGGCGCGTATCCGAATAGTTCTGCAAGCCGTGCATTGGCGGACAGAATCGTTCCGTCGCTATCCACGATCGCCATGCTGTTCCCGGCCTCATCCATCACGATCCGCACGAGATCCTGATTCTCTCGAAACGCGGCCTCATGTCGCTTTTGATCCGTAATGTCCTGCGCGAAGACCAGCACACCAATGACCTTGCCCGCGGGGTCGAGATACGGCACTTTGTCTGTTTGCACCCAGTGTGTCTGACCTCCGGCTCGATGGGGCTCGATGATGCCGAGCTTGGGTCGACCTGACACGATCACTTCCAAATCGTCCTGATGGTACCGTTCGGCGTCCTCCGGATAGAACTCATCGGTCGATCGCCCTTCGATGTCCGCCACGGTTTTCCCGATGGACTCGGCCGCTCGCCGGTTGGCCCGGAGAATCCGGTTGTGAGAGTCCTTGTACCACACCATGGCCGGGATCAGATCCAGCAATGCCTGTTGCTCGATCTGCTGTTGAAGCAGGCGGGCCTCCGCCTCCTTCCTCGCGGTGATGTCCCGCACAATGCCGCAGTGCACCCGCGTGCCGCTCGAGATCCAACTACTCAACGACATTTCAATGGGAAATTCCCGCCCGTCCTTATGCAGGCCATGCATGGTCACGACCGTGCCTTTCAAGCGCACATCGCCCGTTGTGCGCACGCGCTCCACTGCACGAACATGGCGGTCGCGGTATCGCTCGGGCATGATCATGGTCAAGGACTGTTCCTGGACCTCCTCCGACCGATACCCGAACAGCCGCTCCGCCGCACTATTCCATGACAGAATACGTCCCTCACCATCTGCGAGCACAATGGCGTCCGGCGCGGTTTGCACCACTTCACGAAACCGGTCCTCACTGGCCGTGAGAGCCTGCTTGGCCGAGGCGGCTTCGAGGGACAAATGCTTGACCCCGACGGCCCGCTTGATGAGGGCCTTCAACTCTTCGCCGTCATACGGTTTGGTGAGATAGCCGAACGCCCCCTCCGTGAGCGAGGCGTGTTTCTTGGCCACCTCGACAAATGCCGTCAGCATGATCACCGGCAACGCCGGGTCGAGCTCTTTCAATAGCGTGAGCACTGACAGGCCATCCATATCGGGTAACATCAGATCGAGGAGCACGGCCGACAACGATTCCGTCTTCGCCTTGCTGAGCGCGTCCGCGCCGGTGACAGCGACCTGCACCTGGTATCCGGAATGCTCCAGGAGATCTTTCAAGACAAGCGCAATGTCGGGATCATCGTCCACGATGAGAATCGTGGGCGCGGGCACCTTGGCGGCACTGGGTTGGGCGCTCAACATGGCAGTCAACGAAACCCAACGGTCCCCGTTTGACGCTATCACTGAGCCGAGTGCTATTGTCCTCTTTTTGACGACAAGAATCCAGCAAACCGCTGGCAGAGCCTGACTGTCTCAGCTCCTCTTGCGCCGCTCATGTCTTCTGTCTTCCTCCCGATGATTGCTGGAACGGGCGGGACGACCCGCCTGCTGCTACTTTTTTCGATACACATTGAGGCCGATTTTTTCCTCCCGTCCGGGGATGGTGACATTGCCTTCAGTGGAGGCGATGATGGTGGTCTTGCCTGACGCCGACGGACCGAACTCCTTGGACAAATCCACCTTGATGGTCAACCAGCTTCCCTCGACGGACATCTCGACATTTTTCATGATGCATCCTTATTCGTTGAGCACAAACGTCACTTTCAATGCCACCCGGTACTGCGTGATTTTTCCATCCTCGATATCCATCTTCTGATCTTCGATCCACGCGCTCTTGACGTGCTGCAACGTTTTATTCGCGCGGGCGATGCCTTGATGAATCGCATCGTCAAAACTCTTGGGAGATGCGGCAATGATTTCCGTCACGCGAGCAACAGACATGATGGCCTCCCTGGTTATAGAGTCGATCGATCGTGGCCCCATCAGGCTAGGCCGACGGCCACGCCCTGTCAAGGAGCCTTCCGCCTCTTGCCCTGCACCGCTTGGGTCGCTCCCAATCCCCCGCCGATTGTCCCGAAGAAGCCTCCGCCGTTCCCCCTGGGTAAACATCTAGGTTGACTTGCGTTGTGAGGGGGGATACCGTGCACCCGTCCGCGCTCGTAGATCAGTATGGGACACTCTCCATGCCGACCGAGATCGAGATACACATCACGCCGCTCTTTTCCACGCCTCTGCTGGTCTTCACTCCGGCTGACCATCGCCGCATCAACGCCGGGCTCTCGCCCCTGATTCTTGAACGGGAGGCCTCCGTGCCGACCCATCGAGATACCGAAGTCGTCGGCTGGTCGTCGCCTCACGATCTGTCGATGCTCGAATGGGCCGGAGAACCGTTGCGCGACCTGTTTGCTCCGGTGTTGGAAGTGGCGAAACAGGTCACGACCTTGTCTCAGCGCTGCGGACAGAGCACCGCTCGACCGGACTGGGATGTGGTGGAAGTGTGGGCGAACGTACAGCGGACCGGCGGCACCAATGCGGCCCATTCCCACCCCGGCAGTTTCTGGGCCGGCGTGTACTATGTGGATGTCGGCGAGGTCAGTTCCACGAAAGAAATGGGCGGAGAGTTACAGATTTACGATCCTCGAGGCTGTTTACCGCGCATGCTGGCGCCGTATCTTCAGTACAGCATGTCCGAATTGCACGACGCGGGAACCAGCATCTCCTATACGCCGGTATCGGGCCAATGTGTGCTGTTTCCCGGATGGCTCTTTCATGCCGTGAATACCTACCACGGAATCGCACCGCGCATCAGCGTGGCCTTTAACCTCGATCCGGTCCTCGCGCCCGGCATGATGAATGGCGCCCCAAAACATTCCGTCAGCGAATACCGGCGCTGAGGGACCGGTGGGCGACCATTCACGCTCCGCCTACGGTAACGTACTCGCCTGAATGAACAGGGCCTGTTCTAATGTCCGAAAAAATTGCTGGTAGGGTTCAGGAGATTCAATCGCCTTCAAGTAGTACTGGGCGCTGGCCCGCACGACCAATTGCGCCTCTCCACGGGGCCGAACCGTCACCGTGAGACGAACAAGATTGCTCCGGTGGTAAAACGGCCCCCAGCTGCGGAAATGCTGATTCACGATCAGCAGCCCGTCGTCCCGATACAAATGATACGAAGGGTCACTCAAACGAGACGGTTCGTAGTCATCAAACTTCTTTGCCGAGACGATTCCCAGCGCTTCATCCAGCACTTCAACGGCGAACCCCAGATCCTGACAGGTAGAGACGACCGCCTGAATGGTCTTGACCCGATCAGCCCCATCGAATACGCGGCTTTGCGCGGCCCGCACCTTGACCTGGCTCGCCTCGGACAGCCAGATCTGGTCGCGCGATTCCCATTGGTTGTCATGTCGCCACTCATAGGGCGAACAGCCGGCCGCGAGCACCGCGAGCAGGAGAAGACTCCCCAAGATGGGTCGGCCGTTCGACCGGTCAAACGGGAACGGCTTTGAGCGGCGAAAACCGGCCACTGAGCTAATCCTTCACCAGAAACAACGACCGCTCCACTGCGGCAAAAAAGTTCTGGTACACCTTCGGGTCCTCGATCGGCTTGCTGTTATAAATCGCATTGGCCCGGATCATGGTCTTGCCGGATTCCTGAGGCCGCACGGTCACCGTCACCCCCAGGACATCATAATAATTCGGTTCGGCAAAACGCGCCGCAGTCACCAGGCCGAGCGGCGCATTGGCACGCTCGATAATAAATCCCAAATCCTGCAAGGCTGCGATCACCCCGCGCATGGCCACGGCAGAATCGGCCACCTCGAACGTGCGGCTCTGCGCACTCCGGATTTTCATCTGCGCATCGGTCGGGGCGAATAATTCCTGCCGTGGCTCCGGAGCTACACAGCCCTGCAGCATCACGGCACCGGCGATAATTCCCACCGCTCCGAT
>WBZX01000740.1_pt2 | contig 26994 bp, 28 predicted proteins | sample 5204211 | NCBI WGS metagenome assembly WBZX01 (sample SAMN12344362, study PRJNA552823) | activated sludge metagenome | biome: Activated sludge suspended growth; feature: Nitrification reactor; material: Wastewater; isolation source: activated sludge from nitrification reactor of wastewater... | reverse complement strand
AACTGGTCGAGGAACTTCTGGGTCACATCGGGTGCCTGCACCGCCTTCTTGATCTCGGCGTTCATGCGGTCGATCAGCGGTCGCGGCGTGCCGGCCGGCGCGTAGACCCCCCACCAGGAGTAGGAGGGGAACCCCTTGATGCCCTGCTCGATCAGCGTCGGCGTATCGGGCAGGGCGGGTGTGCGCTTCTCTCCGGTAACGCCGATCGGCCGGATCTTGTTGGCACGGATATGCGGGCTGAACGAGGTCAGGCTCGAAATGCCGATATCCGTGACGCCGCCCAGCAGATCCTGGGTGAGAGGTCCGCCGCCCTTGTAGGGGATCAGGTTGAGGTCGACGTTGTTTTCCTTCTTGATGAGGGACATCAGCACCAGCGCCTGGCTGGCGCCCAGCACGCCGACATTGACCTTGCCGGGCCGGGCTTTGGCATCGGCGACGACCTCGGCAAAGGTCTTGTAGGGCCGGTCGGGATGCGCCGCGAGCGCCTGCGGCGTGCGGCCGATCAACATGACGTTGGTGAGTTCCGAGTCCTTGTACGGCAGGCCCGGCGCGAAGGCCGGATTGAGGATGTGGCTGTCGAAGGTCAGCATCCAGGTCTGGCCGTCCGGGGCCGACTTGGCCGCGATTGCCGAGCCCACGGCGCCGGTACCGCCCGGCTTGTTGTCGATGATGATGTTCCAGCCGGTATTCTCGATGAGCTTGGCCTGGATGATGCGCGCCACCGGATCGGTCGATCCGCCGGGCGGGAAGGGCACGATGATCTTGATCTGGCCCTTGGGCCAGTCGCCGGTGTTCTGGGCCCGGACAAGGGCAGGTGCGCCGAGCGTCGCTGCGGCCGCACCAACCATGAGAGAACGACGGTTGATGATGGTCATTTAGACCTCCCTGTTGCTGTCTTTGTTGGGGCCGGAGCCTAAGCATGGACAGGTACGGCGCAAGTGCCTATTTACCCCCTATGTCACTGATCAAAACTGAGTCCGGCGAGTGGGAAATCGTCCTCGGGCTGGAAGTCCACGCCCAGGTGATCTCCGACGCCAAGCTCTTTTCCGGCGCCCCGACCACGTTCGGCGCCGATCCCAACACCCAGGTGTCGCTGGTCGATGCGGCTATGCCCGGCATGCTGCCCGTGATCAACGAGCGCTGCGTGGAGCAGGCGGTCCGCACCGGACTGGGGTTGAACGCCAAGATCAACCTGCATTCGGTATTCGACCGCAAGAACTACTTCTACGCGGATCTGCCGGCAGGCTATCAGATTTCGCAGTACAAGGACCCGATCGTCGGCGAGGGCGAGGTCGAAATCGATCTGCCTGACGGCAAGACCCGCACGGTCGGCATCGAGCGCCTGCATCTCGAACAGGATGCCGGCAAGAGCCTGCACGACCAGCATCCGAGCCAGACCTACGTCGATCTGAACCGTTCCGGCGTGGCCCTGATGGAAATTGTCAGCAAGCCGGACATGCGCACTTCCGACGAGGCGGCGGCCTACCTCACCAAGCTGCGCTCGATCGTGCGCTATCTCGGTACCTGCGACGGCAACATGGACGAGGGCTCCATGCGCTGCGACGTCAACGTCTCTGTGCGCAAGCCGGGCGGCGAGCTCGGCACGCGCTGCGAGATCAAGAACGTGAACTCGATCCGCTTCGTGAAGCAGGCCATCGAGTACGAAGCGCGGCGCCAGATCGAGGTGATCGAAAGCGGCGGCAAGATCGTGCAGGAAACGCGCCTGTTCGATCCGGGCCGCGGCGAGACGCGCTCGCTGCGCTCCAAGGAGGATGCGCACGACTATCGCTACTTCCCCGATCCCGACCTGCTGCCGCTCAACCTGAAGCAGGAGTTCGTCGACTCCATCAAGGCGAGCCTGCCCGAGCTGCCCGACGCCAAGAAGGCGCGCTTCACCAAGGAGTACGGCCTCACGCCCTACGATGCCGGCGTGCTGGTAGCGGAGAAGGAGACCGCGGAGTTCTTCGAGACCGTAGCCAAGGGCCGCGACGGCAAGGAGGCGGTCAAGCTGGTAACGGGCGACTTCTTCGCCATGCTGAACCGGCGTGGTCTCGCGATCGGCGAATCGCCGATCAGCGCGGCCCATCTCGGCAAGCTTCTCGATCTTCAGGCCGATGGCACGATCTCGGGCCGCATCGCCAAGGATCTGTTCGTCGCCATGGAGGAGACGGGCAAGGATCCGGCCGTGCTGGTCGAGGAACGCGGGCTGAAGCAGGTCACCGACACCGGCCCCATCGAAGCGGCCATCAAGACGGTCATCGCAGCCAATCCCGACAATGTTGCCGCCTACAAGGCCAAGCCCAGCATGTTCGGCTGGTTCGTCGGCCAGGTGATGAAGGCGACCGGCGGCAAGGCCAACCCCAAAGTCGTCAACGAGCTCCTGCGGAAGGCTCTCGACGCCTGACCGTCGCGGCGTTTGCCTCCGAATGGGCTCGACCGTTCGACCCGGGGGGCCGCTTCGGCGGTCCCGGCGGTCGGGGTGCCTGAACGTCGGAGACGTCGCCCCGGGCACGCTGTTCGGCCGGATGGGTGGCGCGCGTCAGGTTGAACGCAGTGTTGATCAGTGCGACGTGGGAGAAGGCTTGCGGGAAGTTCCCGATTTGCCGGCGCGCTTCCGTGTCGTATTCCTCCGCGAGCAGTCCGAGGTCGTTGCGTAGGGCCAGCAGGCGGTCGAACAGAGCCTCCGCGTCGGCGCGGCGTCCAATGGCGATATAGGCGTCCACGAGCCAGAAACTGCAGGCGAGGAAAACGCCTTCGCCGGGCTCCAGCCCGTCGTTGGTGTCTTCGGTGTCGTAGCGCCTGACAAATCCGCCGATCAGCAACTCCCGCTCGATCGCCTCGATCGTGCCGACGTATCGAGGATCGGTCGGTGCGATGAAGCCGACCTGGGCCAGCAGAAGCAGACTGGCATCCAGCGTGGTTTCGCCATAGGCAGAGCGAAAGCAGTTGCGCTTGGGGTCAAACCCGAGGTCGTGGATTTCGGCCTGGATCTGCGCACGAAGGGTCCGCCATTCCTCGATCTGGCCAGGCAACCCATGCCGCTCGACGGCCTTGATCGCCCGGTCGAAGACCACCCATGCCATCACCTTGGAGAAGGTGAAATGCTGACGCGGCCCGCGGGTCTCCCAGATGCCGTAGTCCGGCTCCCTCCAGCATCGTGCGACATGCAGCGTCAGCGCCTGCTGCAAGTCCCAGCCGCTTTCGCCCGGGCTGAGGCCGCCTTGCCGCGCCTGTTCGAATGTGTCCATGAGCTCGCCATAGACGTCGAGCTGGAATTGCTGGTACGCGGCGTTGCCGACACGCACGGGCTTGGAGCCTTCGTAGCCCGAAAGCCAGTCGACCTGCCATTCGGTGAGCCGGCGTTCGCCCAGAATGCCGTACATGATCTGCATGTCCGTAGGACTGCCAGCGACGGCGCGCTGAAGCCAGTCGCGCCACGCCAGCGCCTCGTCGTAGAGGCCGGCATTCATCAGCGCGAGCAGGGTGAGCGTCGAGTCGCGGATCCAGCAGTACCGGTAGTCCCAGTTGCGGGTGCTGCCGATCTCCTCGGGCAGCGACGTGGTCGGCGCTGCCACGATGCCGCCGCTCGGGGCATAGGTGAGGGCCTTGAGCGTAATCAGAGAGCGCCGGATCGCTTCCGCGTGCGGCCCCGAGGTTCTGGCGCGTGCGATCCAGTCACGCCAGAACTTCTCGCAATCGTGCAGTGCCTGCGTCGTGTCGAAGGGCCGGGGTACCGGGAGATGGGAGGGAGCATAGCTCAGCACGAACGGCACGGACTGCCCGGCGCCGATCGTAAAGGCGCCTACCGTCCGGAAATCCTCGCCGTGGATCGGAGCGGGCGTCCTCAGGACGACCATGTCGGGCCCGGCGATGGCGCGAAGCGTGCCGTCCTTCATACGGCTGACCCAGGGGATCGTGGCGCCGTAGTTGAAACGCAGCACCAGTTCCATGCTCATGGGAACTTCGCCGGAGACGCCTTTCACGATACGGATGAGGTCGGACGCGCTGCCGCGGGGCAGCATGAAATCGGTAAGCACGACCGAGCCGGACGGCGTGTCGAAACGCATCTCCAGGATCAGGGTTCCGCGCCGATAACGGCGTGACACGGATTGTTCGACGCACTGCGGTCCGATGTGCCAGCGTCCGTTGGACGGGTTGCCGAGCAGGGCGGCAAAGCACGCCTCGGAGTCGAATCTCGGCCAGCACAACCAGTCGACCGAACCGTCGATGCCGACCAGGGCGGCCGTTTGGCAGTCGCCAAGCAACCCGTAGCTTTCGAGCGGCGAACTCATGTTTCCAGGTTCCGCGGATAATGCTTGCTTGGTCATTCGACTCGGAACGCATTCGTCGGCGGCGGGGTTGCGTCTCGCCGTTGCGGCATTCCAGTTCGACATCCCTCCTCGGCGCGGAGGCTCATGGTAACTTCGCTCGCATGAAGCAGGAGGAAAGACCATGACGGCGAAGCTCTACGCCATGACCTGCGGCCGCCTGGTCGGTCGCCTCAAGGACATGATCGAGGGGGAGGACGGACAGGTCGCTCTGCCGATTCCGTCCTATCTGATCGAACATCCCAAGGGCCGTGCGCTGTTCGACACCGGGATGCATCCGCAATGCCGCAGCGATGCGGCGGGGCGGTTGGGCGGCCGGGTTGCGCGCATATTCGGCTTCGAGCAGTTTGGTCCGCAGGACGACGTGAAGTCGCGCCTCGAAGCCATCGAGCGCGATCCGGGCAAGATCGACTTCATCGTCAACTCGCATCTCCATTTCGATCATGCCGGCGGCAACGAACTGGTGCCCAATGCGACCATGGTCGTGCAGAAGCGCGAATGGCAGGCGGCACAGGATCCCGAGACCGCGGCCAAGGTCGGTTTCTTCCGCGCCGACTTCGATCACGGCCACAAGATCATGCAGGTCGATGGCGAGCATGACCTGTTCGGCGACGGCAGCGTCGTCTGTGTTCCCACCTACGGCCACACGCCCGGCCATCAATCCCTGAAGGTGCGGACCGAGGCGGGCGACATCGTCATCACCGGCGACGCCTGCTATTTCTGCCGCACCTTGCGCGAGCGTCGGCTGCCGCGCTTCGTCTGGGACCGCGAGCAGATGCTTGCCTCGCTGGATCGGTTGGAGGCGCTGGAGAAGGGCGGGGCGCGCCTCTTCTTCGGGCACGATCCCGACTTCTGGAAGGACGTGCCTCAAGCGCCTGTGCCCGCCTTCTGAAAGCAGTAGATTATTTCCTATTTATTATAATAAATAGGAGGATGCCTACCGCGCCTTCCCTTCGCACGTCCAAACGCGGCGACCTCATGGTGGAGCAAATCAAGCGCTGGATCGTCGAGCGCCGTCTCGGACCCGGCGACAAGTTGCCCAAGGAAGAGGAGTTGCAGACGCTATTCGGCGTCAGCAAGGGCACGGCGCGCGAGGCCCTGAAATCGCTGGAAGTCCAGGGTCTTGTCACCGTAAGTACCGGGCCTTCGGGCGGCGCCAAAATTGGCGAGGTGTCGCTCGATAAGGCTTTGCAACTTCTGCAGAATTTCCTTTTCTTTTGCGAATTTGACGTTGGCCAAATTTATACCGTGCGTCGACTGCTCGAACCCGAACTCGCGGCCGGTGCCGTGGCGCATCTGACCGAGGCGCATTTCGCGGCGCTGGAGAGAAGCATCGCTTTCTGCGCTCCGCATTCGACCGATCCGCAGGAGACCTTGGCACAACGGCAGGAAGACCTGCACTTCCACGACGTCCTGGCCAACGCCAATCCCAACGTCCTGCTGCGCTTCATGTGCCGCGTGATCAACCACCTGCTGAGCCACTCGGTAACCCTAGAGCAGCCGGACCATCCGGCAGCGCAGAGATTCGGCGACAGCAATGTGGCCGCTCACCAGCGCTTGCTCGCAGCCGCGCGGGAGGGCGACGCCGAGCGTGTACGCCGGCTCATGGCCGAGCACATCGACGATGTCGAACGGCACGTCCTCAAGGCCAGGGCCGGGGTGCGGCGGCGCTTCGTTCTTGAGTCGGAGCTGCAGACACGTATCGCGCCGCCGCGCCGCGCCTCCAGGAAAGCGAGAGCGCGATGACGGACTGCTGTTCGGTCGCCTTCATCCGGCGTTCGGTAGGGGAGTTGTACTCAAGATGTCAGGTGTGAATCAGGCCGGGCCGGTCGACGGCCTCCTTGCCGGGCGGTTGGCCGAATTGCAGCGCGCCGGTCGTGTCACCGGGCTGCATGCGCTTCTGGTCGCGCGCGGCGACAAGATGCTGTTCGAGCACTATGGCGTCGGCGAAGACGAGTGTTGGGGCAGGCCTCTCGGCACGGTCGCGTTCGGTCCGGAGGTGCTGCACGATCTGCGGTCCGTGACCAAGAGCATCGTCGGATTGCTCTATGGAATCGCGCTCGCCGACGGCAAGGTTCCGCCCTCGGAATCCAGGCTCTACGAACAGTTCCCCGAATATCCCGATCTGGCGCGCGAGCGCTGGCGCGATCGTCTCACGGTGGCCCATGTGCTCAGCATGACGATGGGCACCGACTGGGACGAGCTCACGGTCCCTTACGGTAGCGATGTCCGGAACAGCGAGATCGCCATGGAGATGTCGCCGGATCGCTATCGCTTCGTGCTCGACCGGCCCATCGTGGGGGAGCCCGGCGTGAAGTGGATTTACAATGGGGGTGCCACGACGCTGCTCGGCCGTCTGATCGCCAGGGGAACCGGCGAGAAGCTGCCGGATTATGCCCGCCGAGCGCTCTTCGATCCGATGGGACTGGGGCCGACCGAATGGTCGAATGGCCTGAAGGGCGAACCGGCAGTGGCATCGGGGCTGCGCATGCGGCCGCGCGACCTGATTCGCGTTGGGCAGATGGTGCTCGCGAATGGTGTCTGGCAGGGCAGGCAGATCGTACCGGCCGACTGGCTGCAGAGATCGACCTCGGCTGCTGTCGTTATCGAAGGCCGGCGACGCTATGGTTGGCAGTGGTATGTCGGCGACGTTCCCGTTTCCATGGGGCCGAACGCCGAGTTGCGGATCAGTGGCATCGGATGGGGTGGCCAGCGCCTTGAACTTGTTCCGGCGCTCGGCCTTGCCGTCGTCATGCATTTCGGCAACTACCGACGGCCCCACATGGAGCAGGGCGCAATCGCCAGCGGGCTGCTGACCGAAGTGTTGATGCGGTCGCTCGGCTAGCCGCTCAGTTTTGCGGCATGAATTCGATCATCAGCCCGCCGGTCTGTTCGGGCGCGACCAGCACGCGGTCGCCCTCTGTCAGAGCAAAGGGCACGTTGTTGGCACGTAACAGCGCTTGCAACGGGCGCGACCGCTCGACGGCGATGGCGGCGCCGACGATCGACGGCAACTCGCCCGGCGCCATGACCTCCAGCGCCTTGTATTCGAGTTGGTAGGCGAGCGGCGACCAGATCAGCAGTTCGACCGAGCCGGTCTTGAGCAGCATGCAGCCGTCGAAGATCTCTTCGAGCGTGCCGCCGTAGTTTGCCTTGAGTCCCTTGGCGACCTCCCTGGGATTCTCGGCCACGGCATGAATCGCCATCATGCCCAGCGCACCGTTGGGGTGAACGATCCATTCCGGTTCCATGAAGGCATCCGGCGTCTCGTGCCGGACCGGGAACCAGGGGAGCGGTCCGCCGCTCTCGCCGACCACGACACCGGCATCGACTTCGAAGCCGTCCTCGGTCTCCCAGGCGTGTGTGCGTTCCTCGCCGTCGAGTTCGGCGACGTTCATTGCCAGTGCGATTACGTCCGGATCGCCCTGGATCAACTCGATGTAGTTCGGAATGTCGTCGCGATCCGGCTGGAAGCAGATGCAGCGCGGCTCCACGCCTTCGGGGGTCAGGTTGAAGCCGAGCTGTCCCAGCTTCGAGGCCGCCCCTTCGGGATCGGAAAGGGTCAACGAGAGGTGATCGATATCGCGTGCCGAGATTTTCATGCCCGCTCATACAGGTTTACCCTGCCGGCGCTCAAGTGCGATGCTTCGGCTCCATCGAGGGAGAAGCAATGTCCAAGATTACTCTTTACGGCATCTGGCTGAGCGGTCCGACCTACAAGGCAGGGCTGGCGCTGTCGCTGATGGGGCAGCCCTTTGCCTACAAGCATGTCGACCTGCGCGCCGGTGCGCACAAGCAGCCGGACTATCTCGCCGTCAATCGATTCGGCCAGGTGCCGGCGCTTGTCGACGGCGATTTAAAGCTCTGCCAGTCCGGCTCGATCCTGCTCTATCTCGCGGACAAGTTCGGAAAGATGGGCGGCAAGACCGCTGAGGAGAAGGCGCGGATTCGCGAGTGGCTGTTCTGGGAATATGACCGGCTGGCGCCGAACATTTATCGTCCCCGTGCCATCAAGCGCGGCTTCATGAAGGCCGACGACAATGTCTACCAGCTCTACACCGGGCTCGCGAACGACGCACTGAAGGTGCTGGACGGCGCGCTCGCCGGCTCGTCGTTCCTGGTCGGCAACGAGGCGACCATCGCCGACGTCGCTGTCTATGGCGACGTCGCCTATGCGGGCGAGGGCGGTATTGATCTCGCCCCCTACGCAAACATCAAGGCGTGGATGGAGAAGGTCGAGAAGCTGCCGGGCTTCAAGACGTACGAGGACGTGTTGCCCAAGCAGGATGCGGCCTGATGCGTCGGGGATCAGGCGGCCGCCGGTGCTTTCTTGGTGGCCGCCGCCGGAAGAGAGGGTGTCAGACCTCTTCCATCATCTGCTTCCAGCTTCCCTCGACGCTTGTACGATCGAGGTCGCGGGTGATGAACACCAGGCGCGATCGGCGGTCCGTGTCGGGCCAGCGCGCGAGCAGGGTGGGCGGATGGAAGGTCCGATGCACCCCGTGGATCACCAGCGGCTGACCCTCCCCGGCGACGTTCAGGATGCCCTTGACCCTGAGCAGCCGGTCGCCCCAGGAGGCGCGCACCGCCATCAGCCAGCGATTGAAGAAATCCCAGTCGAGCGGTTCCTCGAATGTCAGGCAGAACGAACCGATATGCTCGTTATGGCGCGAGCGATCGTGGTGATGGTGGCCGTGGTCACCGTGGCGATGCGCATGATCGTGGGCCTCGGCGTTGCCGGCGGGATCGAACGGGCCTGAGTCGAACAGCAGTGCGGGGTCGATGTCGCCCTGGACGATCTCGTAGAGCACGGCGCCCGGATTGAGTTCCTCCAGGCGTGCCCGCAATCGGGCGCTGGAGGCGATATCGGCAATGTCGGTCTTGCTGATCAAAAGGCGGTCGGCGATGGCCGCCTGCTTCACTGCTTCCGCATGTTCGTCGAGCTGTTGCCTTCCGTTCACGGCGTCGACCGTGGTGACCACACCGTCGAGGCGGTAGTCGTGACTGATCATCGGGTGATTGAGCAGCAGTTGCAGAATGGGGGCGGGATCGGCAAGGCCGGTCGTCTCCAGCAGTACGCGGTCGAAGGGAGGGGTTTCTGCCGCGGCACGCCGCCTGGCGATGTCGCGGAGGGTACGGTCGAGATCACCCTGGATGGTGCAGCACACGCATCCTGATTGCAGGAGAACCATGTCGCCGCCGACCTGCTCCATGAACAGGTGATCGAGGCCGACCTCGCCGAACTCGTTTACGAGGACCAGGCTGCGCGCCATGCGGCTGTCGCCCAGCACACGGTTCAGCAGTGTGGTCTTGCCGCTGCCGAGGAAGCCGGTGATCAGGGACACCGGCAGGCGCTCGGCCGACTTGTCGCGATCAAACAGACTCATGGGACCGCCTCGTCGGGTGACACGTTCGGGAATGCATATGTAACAAGATAACAAATGCCGGTTCTTCTTGACGCTCCAATGAGACGGCACGACGCTTCGGGCATCAATCAATAAAAGGAGGGGCGTCCATGGATTCGAGATATCTGAAGGACAAAGAGGGGCTCAAGGCGTCGGCTTCCGGGGTCGACGACGATCGGCGGGCGTTCCTCACGGCCGGGCTGGTCGGGGGCGCAGTCGCAGCCGGCGCGCTGGTCGCGGGCGCCGCACACGCCCAGCAGGTCGCGCAGGCCCCGGCACTTTCGGACAAGCCGTGGTGGCCGCATCCCAAATGGGGCAAGGACGATCAGGCCGGCGCCTCCAACCACATGACGCCGGCCAAGGTTCTAGAGACGGTAAAGCTGATCAAGGATGGCAAGGTCTATCGCATCGGCCGGATGTATGAATCGGGCATGCCGAAGTTCGGCGAGCGTGCCTTCACGATGCGCATTCCGGGCTCGCCGACCGGCGGTCCGTTCGGCGCCAACAAACTCGTCTATCACGACGAGTATCTCGCCACGGAGATCGGCCAGACCGGCACGCAGTTCGACGGACTCGGGCACATCGGCATCCAGATGGGCAAGGACGGCGACAAGAACGAGATGCGTTACTACAACGGCATTACCGAGCAGGAGATGGCGACGGCCTACGGTCTCACCAAACTCGGCATCGAGCATGTGAAGCCGTTTTTCACGCGCGGCCATCTGTTCGATGTCGAAGCCGTGAAAGGCAACATGATGGAGGCCGGCCAGGAGATCACCGTCGCCGATCTGCGCGCCGCGCTGCAGAAGCAGAACATGCAGGAAGCCGATATCAAGGAAGGCGATGCCGTCTTCTTCAACACCGGCTGGGGCAAGCTCTGGCTGAAGAACAACGACAAGTTCAACAGCGGCGAGCCCGGCATCGGCCTCGAAGTGGCCAAATGGTGCATCGACAAGGGCGTGTGCCTGACGGGCGCGGACCAATGGGCAACCGAGGTCGTGCCCAATCCGAACAAGGACTTGGCCTTCGCGGTGCATGCCGAGCTGATCTGCAAGAACGGCATCTTCAACCACGAGAACCTGGACTTCACGGGGCTGATCGCCGATCGCAAGTACCAGTTCGCCTATATCTTCTCGCCGGCCCCCATCAAGGGCGCGACGGGTTCGAACGGCGGCCCGATTGCGGTGACGTGATCGTCGAAATGGTCTGGAGGAACGCCCTCGCGCAAGCGGGGGCGTTTTGCTTGGATGGAAGAATGTCGAGAGGAGAGCGTATGACGTTGTTTCGCGTGGCCGCTGCGGCGGCCGTTGCCATTCCTTTGGTCTTCGGTGCGGCATTGCCAGCCGGCGCACAGGGGATTCCCAAGGTGCAGTCGCCGGAAGAGGTGGGCTTTCTGTCGACCCGGCTGAAGCGGCTCAGCGACCGACTGAATGACGGGGTGAAGAACAACGAACTGCCGGGCGCCGTCGTGCTGATCGCCCGCAACGGCAAGATCGTGTTGTTCGAGTCCTATGGCTTCCGCGACAAGGACGCCAAGGTGGCGATGACCAACGACACGATCTTCCGCATTGCCTCGATGACCAAGCCCATAGTGACGCTCGCCGCCATGATGCTGATGGAGGAGGGCAAGCTCACTCTGGCCGACAAGGTATCGATGTACATCCCGGCCTTCGCCGAGACCAAGGTCGCCGTCCAGAAGAAGAACGCCGACGGCACGGTCGAACAGGTGCTGGAACCGCAGTTCCGGCCGATGACCGTGCACGACCTGATGCGCCACACTTCGGGCCTGACCTATGGCGCCGCCGGCGCCAATCCGGTCAAGCAATCCTATCTCGACATGAAGGTGAACGATCGCGGCCAGACCAATGCCGAGATGGCCGACAAGCTCGCCAAGCTGGCGCTGCTCTATCAGCCGGGGACGACCTGGGAATATTCCATGTCGACCGACGTGCTGGGGCGTGTCGTCGAGGTTGCCTCGGGCATGCCGCTCGACAAGTTCATCGAAGAACGCATCACCAAGCCGCTCAAGATGGGCGACACCGGCTTCGAGGTATCGGCCGACAAGAAAGCGCGCGGCGCGCGGCCGATGAAGGAGGGCCCGAAGAACGAGATGCCGCGGATCCCCGACGTCACCGAAAAGTTCACCTGGCGGTCGGGCGGCGGCGGCATGGTGTCGACGGCGGCCGACTATGCGCGCTTCCTCCAGATGTTCGCCAATGGCGGCCAGCTCGACGGCGTGCGGCTGGTGTCGCGCAAGACCATCGACCTGATGACGGCCGACGCGCTGCCGCCCGACATCAAGATGGGCGCCGACATGTTCCGCTTCGAGGCGCTGGAACCCAGTGCGGCCATGGGCCAGGGCTTCGGGCTGGGATTCGCCGTGCGCAACGTGCAGGGCGTCAACCCGCTGCCGGGCTCGCCCAACGACTACTACTGGGGTGGCGCCTACGGCACCTATTTCTGGCACGACCCACGGGAACGGATGTACGTCGTGTTCATGATGCAGTCGCCCCAGGCCCGGCTGCGCTATCGCTACCTGATGCGCGATCTCGTCTATCAGGCGATGGTGAACTGACGCGCGGAGTCGAAAAGACGCTAGGCAATCGCGTGGAGTATCGGCACACTGAGGCGGCGTAGGCGAAAAATCGCCACGCCGTTAATCCTTGGGGAGGGAATGCCGATGTCGGAGCAGGCGCCAGTCCTGACCATGACGATGGCGGATTGACCGGGCTCGATGGACGCCTCGCTCGATCTGCTGCTCAATGCGCTGGTCTCCGGGCTGTTGCTTGGCGGGTTCTATGCCGCAGTTTCCATCGGTGTGGCGATCTCCTTCGGCTTGCTGGACGTCGTAAACATCGCCCATCCGGCCTTCATCCTGCTGGGTTCCTACGTCGCCTTCCTCGGAAATACGGTGCTGGGAATCGATCCGATCCTGGCAGCGCTGATCGCCATGCCGGCCTTCTACTTCCTCGGCATGCTGGCCTATCAGGTCTATTACGTGGCGTTCGAGCGGCGCGACGATCAGTCGATTCGCGGGCTGTCGTTCTTCTTCGGCCTGCTGTTCATCACCGAAGTCGCCCTGGTCCTGGTCTTCGGCGTCGACTACCGGACGGTGCAGGCGCGCTATATCGGTGCCACGATCAGTTTCGGCATATTCGATCTGCCGCTGCGGCTTCTCGTTCCCTTCCTGGTGTCGATGGCCCTGGTGACGGTACTGCAGCTCTTCCTGTCGCGGACCTTCATCGGTCGGGCCATCCAGGCGGTGGCGCAGGACCAGCTTGCGCTGCGCCTCATGGCCGCCAATCCGATCAAGATCAAGCGTGTCGCCTTCGGCCTGTCGATCGCGACGGCCTCGCTGGCGGGGGCTTTCCTGATCATCATCCAGCCGGTGGAACCCTCGATCGGCCGTGAATATATCGGCCGCGTCTTCGCCATCTGCGTGCTGGGCGGGCTCGGCAGCTTTCCGGGCATGGTGATCGCGGCGATGACGCTCGGCATCGCCGAAAGCCTGACAGCGACGTTCTTCGGGCCTTCCTGGGCGCCTGCGGTCGCATTCAGTATCCTGCTCATCACTCTGGCGGTACGGCCCAGTGGTATCCTTGGCCGATAGGACCGCGGCGAGCGGCAGCGCCACAGGGCTGCGCGGGCTGCCCTTCACTCTCGTATTGATCGCCATTGCCGCCGCGATCTTCGCAGCTGGCCGCTGGTTCGGCAGTTCCTATGCCTTCTTCATGGGCTACGTGGTGCTGCAGTACATCGTGCTGGGCACGGCCTGGAACATCCTGGGGGGCTATACCGGATACGTGAATTTCGGCGTCACGGCCTTCTTTGCCATCGGTGCCTATTCGACGGTGGTGCTGAACAAGCTCGTGCCGGCGATGCCGCTGCCGGTGATGATCCTGATCGGTGGGGCGATGGCGGGCTTGGTCGGCATTGGTACCGGCTATCTCACCCTGCGCCTGCGGGGCGTATTCTTCTCCATCGCCACCCTGGCACTGGCCGTCGTGGTCCAGACCCTGATCACGAACTGGGATTTCGTCGGCGGCGCGCGGGGAGCCTATGTGCTGCGCCCGCGCATCGCGCCGCTGATCGGTGGCGAATATGTGCAGTATTTGTTTCTGGTCATGCTGGGGCTCTGTGTCGTCGTGCTCTCGACGGCTCGGGCCATCGAGCGGTCGGCGCTGGGATATGGTTTTGCGGCCATTCGCGACGACGAGGGCGCGGCCGAAGCCTCGGGCGTGCCGACCTTGCGGCTGAAGCTGATCGCGACGGGCCTGTCGGGCGGCTTCATGGGCATGGCCGGCGCCCCGTTGCCGTTCTACGTGACCTATCTCGATCCCGCCTCGGGCTTCAACCTGAACTACGCCGTGAACGCCATCGCCATGCCGCTGATCGGCGGCACGTCGAGCTGGCTGGGGCCGGTGGTGGGGGCCATTCTGGTCGGCGGCCTGCAGGAATATCTGCGCGTGACGATCTCGTCGGCGGTCAACGTCCTGGTTGCCGGCGTGCTGATGGTCACCTTCGTGATCCTGGCGCCGCAGGGCATCGTCGGGCTGTTCCAGAGGAAGAAGCGATGACGGCGCTGCTGCGGGTCGAGGGGCTGGGCAAGCGCTTCGGCGGCTTCGTGGCGCTGGACTCGATCGACCTCGACGTCCAGCAGGGCGAGCGGCTGGGCCTGATCGGACCCAATGGGTCGGGCAAGTCGACTCTCGTCAACTGTATCTGCGGCACCTTGCGCAACGAGATCGGCCGCGTGCGGTTCGGCGAAGAGGCGCTCGACGGCCTGTCGGCGCACGAGCGCACTCGGCGCGGTCTGGCACGCAGCTTCCAGTTGCCACGACCCTTCGGCAGCCTGTCGTTGGCCGAGAACGTGCGTATTCCCATTCTCTATACGGTCAACGCAAGGGCGGGCGTCGGTCTCGGTGGCGGCTCGATCGAGAGACGGTGCCTGGAATTGCTGGGTGAAGTCGGTCTGGCCGACAAGGCGGATCTGCGGCCGCGCGATCTCACCCAGATCGAGATGCGCAAGCTTGAGCTTGCCCGCGCCATGGCGACCGATCCCAAGCTTCTGATCGCAGACGAGGCGATGGCCGGCCTCAGTCACGCCGAGGTCGACGAGATCATCGCGCTGCTGATCCGGCTGAACGGGCAGGGCGTCACCGTGATCATGATCGAGCACATCATGCGGGCAGTGATGGAATTCTCCCAGCGCCTCGCTGTGCTGGTGGCGGGCCGCAAGATCGCCGACGGGCCGCCGCAGGAAGTCGTGCGCAACCCCGAAGTCGTGAGGGCCTACCTTGGCGAGTAGTCTCGTCGTCGCCAACATTGACGCCGGCTATGGCGCCGTGCGCGTGCTCGAAGACGTGTCGCTGCTGGTCAGCCCCGGCGAGACCGTGGCGCTGCTCGGCACCAACGGCAACGGCAAGTCGACTCTGATGAAGTCCATCATGGGCATCGTGCAGCCGGTGGCCGGCAGCATTCGCGCCACCATCGACGACGTCGAGCATGAACTGATCGGCCGTTCGACCGAGGAGATCGTCGACCTCGGCGTCGCTTTCGTGCCGGAAGGGCGGCGGCTGTTCCCGAAGCTCACGGTGACCGAGAACCTGTTGCTGGGGGCCTTCCGTCCCAAGGCGCGCTCGGCCATCCAGCGCAACCTGGACTTCTGCTTCGAGACATTCCCGCGCCTCAAGGAACGCGCCCGCCAGCTTGCCGGCAGCATGAGCGGCGGCGAGCAGCAGATGCTGGCCTTGGCGCGGGCCTTGATGTCGGCCCCGCGCATCCTGTTGATCGACGAACCCTCGGTCGGTCTGGCGCCGCTGCTGGTCAAGCGCACCATCGACAAGATCAAGGAGCTGAAGGAGGGCTACGACCTGACCGTCCTGATGGCCGAGCAGAACTTCACCCAGGCCATCCGCATTGCCGACCGTGGCTATGTGATCGTCCACGGCCGCATCGCCTTCACCGGCGACTCTGCCGAAGCGCTCAGCAACAACGAGCTGATTCGCGAGTTCTATCTCGGGGCATGACAGCAGGTACGGCAGCAAACCCGTCATCCCGAGCGTAGCGAAGGATCTCGTCGCCGTTTGCCACGGGCATGAGATCCTTCGGTTCCGCCTCAGGGTGACAAGAACTGGCCTGGAGTGCCCGTTCTCATCACTTCTTCGGGTCGTACGGATAGATGATGTTGCCGGTCTTGTACTTGGTCGGCCACAGGATCACTTCCGTCTTCGGGTCGCGGAACTGCTCGACGCCATTGCCGCTAACGCCCTGGAACTGGGCAGCGATGACCTGCGCCTGTTCCCACTCGCCTTCGGCGTTGAACTTGATGTCGCCGACCACGGTCTTGAAGACGTTCTTGCGGGCGTACTCGGCCAGCTTCGCGTCGTCGGCGCTGCCGGCGCCTTTGACGGCCTGTTCGACGACCTGGCCCAGCGCGTAGCCGAACGGCGGCAGGTAGTAACCCAGCAGGTCGACGCCGGCTTCGGCCGACTTGGCCTGGTACTTCTTCAGGAACTCGCGACCCTCGTCGGTCGCAAAGCCCGCCCAGGGCAGCCAGAAATCGTATACGACGATGCCGTTCAGAAGCGGGCCGAGCTGCGTCTTGATGGCGGTGGCCTGCAGGCCGACCATGCCGCCGCCATACATCTTGGGCTTGAAGCCGATCTCGTGCGTGGCGCGGATGATGCCGACGGAGTCGGGTGGGTAGGAGGCAGCGAAGAAGATGTCGGGATTGGTCGCCGCGATAGCCCGCATGATCGGCGTGTAGTCCGCCGTCGCCGGCGGGTAGGTCTTGTCGTAGACGATCTTCAGGCCGTACTGCTTGGCCTGGTTGCGCACACCGTCCAGCGCGTTGCGCGGGAATTCGGCATCGGCGCCCGTGATGGCCAGGGTCTTTGGCTTGGGCGTCTGCTCCATCGCAACGGCGAAGAAGCCTTCGGCGAACGACTCCTTGGGCTTGGGGCCGCCGGTCGGCGTGATCGAGAAGTAGCGCGGGTATTTGAACTCGCTGTTCACCGCCAGGCCCAGCAGGGCGAAGAAGGTACGGTCGTGCTGCATGACCACGGGCATTGCCGGCGCGACCATGTTGGTGGCATAGCCGCTGGTCACGATATCGACTTTGTCGACATCCATGAGCTTGGTGTAGAGGCCGGGCACGTTGGAAGGATTGGACTGGTCGTCGTAGTAGACGAGCTTCACCGGACGGCCGAGCAGGCCACCGCGTGCATTGACGTCCTGCTCCCAGATCTGCAGGGCCAGCAGTGCGGCCTTGCCGTTGGGCGCGAGGCCTCCGGTCAGCGCCATGCCGAAACCGATGGTAAACGGTTTGGCCTGGGCATGAGCGGAGCCGAATGCGCTCGTACCGGCACCTGCAGCGGCTGCCAGCTTGCCGAAGGTGCGACGCTTAATGAGCATGAACCTTCCTCCCGATTTTCTTGTTTTGACAGATGATCCTAGCGCGGAATCCGATGCGGTGTCATCGAACGGCTATACTGCGGTCGGACTGCAGGGCGGGCATGACTTCGCGGGCAAAGGCGCGGAGGTTCGCCAAGGAGGCGTTGGGATCCACCAACAGGATATTGGTGGCGCCGACCGCCTCCAGTTCTCGCAGGTGCGAGACGATCTCCCCGGGCAGGCCGAGCAGTGCCGCCGTATCGTCCTCGATCCGATCCGGGAGCCTGTCGCGGGCGAGGTCGCCGATGACGCCGATCACGCGCTTGCGCGTCTCGTAGGCGGCGGCGCGCTCGCTTTCGTGGTGGATCATCTGCAGGGCCCGCGCCGTGGCCACCAGGCCGGGATGATAGACACGGCCGACACGCTCGCATTCCTCACGGAAGAGAGCGATACGCCGGGCGATCTGGTCGGTCTGGGCGAGCTGGTCGAGCAGCAGGTGGTAGCCCTCGCGGGCAGCGCGACGCACGCTGTCCGGGCTGCCGGCCGCCAGCCACAGCGGCGGGTGAGGGCGCTGCACCGGCGCTGGCTCGACGAGGATATTGTCGAAGTGCCAGCGCTTGCCGTGATGACTGAAGCGGCCTTCCGTCGTCCACGCCTTGCGGATCACTTCCATGGCCTCGTCGAAGCGCTCCGTGGCCTCGGCCATGGGAATGCAGAAGCCGTCGAACTCGGCCAGACGATAGCCCCTGCCGACGCCGAAATCGACACGCCCGCCGGTCAGCAGGTCGAGCGTCGCGACCTGTTCGGCGATCAGCACGGGATTGTGCCAGGGCAGGACGACCACGGCCGTGCCGAGGCGGATGTGCTTCGTTCTGGCCGCCAGGTAGGCCAGGACCGTGATCGAGGCCGAAACCTGACCATGGCCGGTGAAGTGATGCTCGACCATGAAGAGCTGGCGGAAGCCCAGCCGATCGTCCTCGATCACATACTCGATGAAGGCCTCGTAGCCCTGGCTGTCTTCGAGGCCGACTGCGGGCTTGGTCCGCGCTCCGCCGAACAGTCCGAACTGCATTGGCTCGCTCTCCACCGAACGGAGGCGTCAGGTCTTCATGCGCATCCGGCCGAGAAAGTCGCGCTTGCCGAGGGGTACGCCCTTGTGGCGCAGGATGTCGTAGGCAGTCGTGGCATGGAAGTAGAAGTTGGGCAGCGAGAAGGACTGCAGGAAGCCCTCGGCCATGAACGGCAGCTTGCGGTCGCCGATCTCGAAGACGACGTCCTTGCCCATGAGGCTGTTCACGGCGTCGGGCTTGATCTGCTGCAATGCCTCGCGGGCCTCGGCTACCGACTTCTGGAGGCCGGCATAGTCGAGCGCGGGCATGGGCGCCGGCGGCTTGAAGACGCCGGCCTGCATTCCGCGGATGGCGCCCAGGGAATGATGCACGACGGAATGGATCTGAAACTTGAACGGCAGCATGTCCGGCGCCAGTTGCGCTTCGACGACCTCGTTGGGATCGATCTTCTTGTCCTGAAAGTGGGTGAGACCGCGGCCGAGAAAGCCTTCCACGCCGCCCAATGTCTGCAGGTAGTTCGTGACACTCAATTCATAGAGCGAGATCGCCATAACTCGAATCCTCCGACCATCTTTGTTGCGGGCATTCTCGACGCTCCCCCGGGCGGCGCAACCCTTTCCTCGTGGGCCGATCGAGGCTTCCTTGCTTCGGAGGTCCAGCCGGATGGTCTAGGCTCGGCGCCTGCATCTGCCCCCGTGCGAGACGACATGATCGACCTTTACTATTGGCCGACGCCCAACGGCTGGAAGATCTCCATCATGCTGGAGGAGTGTGGCCTGGTTTACAGGTTGGTGCCCGTTAACATCCGGGCAGGCGATCAGTTCAAGCCGGAGTTTCTCAAGATCAGCCCCAACAACCGGATGCCGGCGATCGTCGATCGCGAGCCGCCGGGCGGCGGCGAACCTGTCCCGGTGTTCGAGTCGGGCGCCATCCTTCAATACCTCGCCGAGAAGGCCGGGAAGTTTCTCCCCGGGGACCTGCGCGGCAGATACGAAGTGTTGCAGTGGAGATGGGTGGTCTGGGACCGATGGCGGGGCAGGCGGGACATTTCAACCTCTACGCCCCGCAGTTCGCGCCGGCCGAACAACTCGCCTACGGCCAGAAGCGATACGGCAACGAGGTCAACCGGCTGTTCGGCGTTCTGGACAAACGCCTTGCCGGCCGTCCGTTCGTCGCGGGCGACTACTCGATCGCCGACATGGCGATCTGGCCCTGGATCGTCGGTTACAGGAATTTCGGCCAGAAGCTCGAGGAGTTTCCCGACCTCCAGAGGTGGTTCAAGGAGATCGGCAAGCGGCCGGGCGTGTTGAAGGGGCAGGCCGCGGGTGCGGAACTGCGTCAGGCGCCGCACGTCGACACCGAGGAACAGCGCAAGGTACTTTTCGGTCAAACTGCCTCGGTCGTCGGCTAGGAAAGCGATCTGGAAACGAACCGCCCTGGCGAGACGCCTCGTGACGCCGGCCAGGCGTTCGTACCGCAAGGTGATCAATCAACAAGGGCAAGTCCTTTCTCGAGACTTTACAAAGATGTAATCAATCCGGCCGCCCTTGACGCTCGGCGGACGGGCAACCACGTTGGCGGTGCTCCTTGAACCAAAGGGGCAGGAGGCACTGTCATGCAGAATCAAGAACGTGAACTTATTACGGGCCTCTTCGGGCGCCTGCAGCCGTTCGAATCCCAGCCGCGCGACGCCGAGGCAGACGCGTTGATCCGCGATCTCGCGGCGCGTCAGCCGGCATCCGCCTATCTTCTGGTGCAGACGGTGCTTGTTCAGGAGCAGGCCCTCAAGGCTGCCCAGGAACGTATCGCGGAGCTTGAGGCGAAGACGGCGGCCGCTCCGGCTGCGGGCGCTGGTGGCTTCCTGGGCAGCGCTCCGAAGATCGGCCCCTGGGGCGCGGCGCCGGCCGCGCAGCCGCAGGCGCCTGCGCCGCGTCCTTCGGTTCCGTCCACACGTTCGCCGCTGCAGGCGGCGGTTGGTCCGCAGGCCGCAGGCGGCGGCGGATTCCTGCGCACGGCGATGGCGACCGCGGCCGGTGTGGCCGGCGGCGCCCTGCTCTTCGAAGGTATCCGCAACCTGATGGGCGGCAGCTCCAATCCCTTCAGCCAAGGCGGGAGCAGCCAGCAGGCAGCCGTGCCACAGCCTCCGTCCGAGCTGATGCCGCCGGATCCGTCGCAGTCTGCACAGCAGGAGCAGCAGGCTTACGATCAGGACGCGGGGATGCAGGACGACTACGACACGGCGTCGTATGACGACGGCGGTGGCGACGACAGCTGGGCGTGATACGCAGATTTTGTGAACAACGGGGGAGATGAGGAGATGATCGAGCTTCACACGTGGGGCACGCCGAACGGCCGCAAGGTTTCCATCATGCTAGAGGAATGCGGGCTGCCCTACAGCGTGCACAAGGTCGACATCTCGAAGGGCGAACAGCATAAGCCGGAGTTTTTGCGGATCAGCCCCAACAACCGCATTCCGGCGATCGTCGATCCCGACGGCCCGGGCGGCAAGCCGTATTCGCTCTTCGAGTCCGGTGCGATCCTGATCTACCTCGCCGACAAGACGCAGAAGTTCCTGCCGGCCGCGGGCGTCGCGCGCTACGACTCGCTGCAGTGGCTGATGTGGCAGATGGGCGGCTTCGGGCCGATGCTGGGGCAGGCGCATCACTTCCTGCGCGCGGCACCGTCCAAGATCGAGTATGGCATCAAGCGCTATGTCGACGAGGCCAAGCGCCTCTATGGCGTGCTCGACCGCCAGCTCGCTGGCAAGGCGTTCGTCGCCGGCGAGGAGTATACGATCGCCGACATGTCGATCTTCCCCTGGGCGGCACGTCACGAGTGGCACACGGTGAACCTCGCCGAGTTCCCCAACGTGAAGCGTTGGTACGATATCGTGAACGCGCGTCCCGCTGTCACCAAGGGCATGGCGGTGCCGTACCTCAACTGAGCATGTGGATTACGGCGTTGCAGGCCAGTGCGGCAGGGGCTCTGCTCCTGCTGTCGGCCTGTGCCCAGCCTGGGACGCAACCTGCGTGCATCGCGCCGCTCAAGCCAGCGCTCGAGGTCAGTCTCTACTTCGGACGCGACAAGCCGGCCGGCGGACAGGTGAGCGACGCCGAATGGGCGTCCTTCGTTGCCGGGAGCGTGACACATCGGTTTCCGGCCGGGCACAGCATCGTCGACGCCGGCGGCCAGTACCGCGATTCATCCGGTCGCATTGTTCGTGAAAGCAGCAAGCTCGTCGTCTTCGTCGTCTTCGATGCGCCGGCCCATCGCGACAAGATTGCCTCGATCGTCGACGCCTACGTCGAGCGATTTGGCCAGGAAAGTGTCTTGCGCGTAGAAAGGCAGGTCTGCGCCGGGCTGTGATCGGCGCCGGTTCACCACGTTGCGAAGCCACGCTAGGCTCGCAGGGTTACCATCTGTATCCGCAGGAGTGCCAGCCCATGAGCAAGGATCCGAAGTCACGCAAGACCGTCGCGCTCGCCACCCCGACCGATCTCGGTGAAAACGCTACTCGCGACCTGACAGGCGGATTGAACTTGCTGTTGGCCGATGTCGCGGCCCTCTACTGGAAGACCAAGAACTTCCACTGGCACGTCTCCGGGCCGCATTTCCGCGACTATCACCTGATGCTCGACGAGCAGGCGGCGCAGATCGACGCCATGAGCGATCCGATTGCCGAACGGGTGCGCAAGCTCGGCGGCACGACCATCCGGTCCATCGGCCATATCTCCCGTCTGCAGCGCGTGCTCGACAACGATGCCGACTATGTGACGCCGCTCGACATGCTCGCGGAGCTGCGCGACGACAACAGGCAGCTCTGCACCAGCATGCGTACGCTGCATGAACTCTGCGACGAGCATAACGACGTCGCCACCGCAAGCCTCATCGAGAACTGGATCGACGAAGCCGAGCAGCGCGTGTGGTTCCTCTACGAGACGACTCGCCGTACTGAGGGCTGATCAAGCCGTCGCGGCGGGCGGAAGGGCATTACTGCCTTTCCGCCCAGCCGATCATCTTGCCGATGAAGGTGTCGCAGGCATCCATCTGCGAGCGTGCCACGAATTCGTTGGGCTGGTGTGCCTGCGAGATGTCGCCCGGACCGCAAATCACCGTCGGTATGCCGTGGCTGCGGAAGATGCCGGCCTCGGTGCCGTAGGGCACGGCATAGGTGCGGTTGCCGCCGGTCCATTGCAGCGCCAGCTTGGCGGCCTCCTCGTTTTCCTGCGGCAGCAGGCCGGGCACGAAGGAGCGGCGTTTCAGGGTGATGCCGGCGTCGGGGTGCCTGGCCTTCATCTTGGGCAACAGCAGCTCGGCGATGTACTTCTCCGCTCGGCGCTGCACTTCCCAGGGATCGTCGCCGGGCAGGGTGCGATAGCCCCAGTTGAGCGTGCATTCGCGGGCCAGGATGTTGCCCGCCGTACCGCCGGTCACGATGCCGACGTTGATGGTCGTATGGCCGGGCACCGTGTCGAGGTCCGTCCGCTTGCGGCCTGCCAGCTCGACCTGCAGCTCGTTCAGCCAGTGGATGAAGTCGCCGGCGAAATGAATGGCACTGACGCCTAGATGGGTCATCGAGGAGTGGGCCTCGACGCCGGTGAAGGTGGCGATGATCCCGCCGCCGGCATTCTGCGCGTTGACGACGCCCATCATGGTGGGCTCGCCCACGATCACTGCCTGCGGCCGGGGCACGTTGCCGACCAGTTTCTCCGCCAGCGCGTGGGCGCCCAGGCAGCCGATCTCCTCGTCGTAACTGAAGGCAAAGTGCATCGGCACCTTGAGCTTCGCCTTCTTCAGCGCGGGAACATGCGCAAGGCAGGCGGCGATGAAGCCCTTCATGTCGCAGGTGCCGCGGCCATAGAGGTTGCCGTCCGGCTTCTCGGTCAGCGTCCATGGATCGGTTTCCCAGGGCTGGCCGTCGACCGGCACGACGTCGGTATGGCCCGAGAGCACGATGCCGCCCTCGGCCATCGGACCGATCGTGGCGAAGAGGTTCGCCTTGGTGCCGTCGTCGTTCGGCACCAGCGTGCTCGGCACGTCGTGGTCGGCAAGGTAGACCTGGATGAACTTGATCAGGTCGAGGTTGGAGTTCCGCGAGGTGGTGTCGAAGGCCACCAGGCGTTGAAGCATGTCGATCGAGGAGGAGGCGGTCATGGCCCGCACCGTCGCACGACATACGCAAGGACGCAAAGAGCGGGGTTGTGGTAGGATTTTCGACTGCAGGAAGACGCCATGTGGTGGTTCAAGAAAGCGATGCCCTTGCCGACGGCCGCTCTCGAAATTTATCGGGCAGTGGCGCCGTTGATGGCGCGTTTGCGCAACAGGCTGGTACCGTTCGGCCTGCATCGCGTTGACGGCTTCGAACTCGAAGCCGTGGCGTTCGTCCATGCAGTCGCCGTATCCGGCATCGAAGGATGCCGCTTCGCTGCGGCAGACCGCGATCGTCTGCAGGACGCCTTTTCGTTGACCTTTGCCGATCGCGTCCTGCGGCTGAGGCTGACGCACAATCTGTTCGAGCTGCATCCCCCGCTGGCGGCCGTGCAGGCCAACGAGGCGCAACGGGAGTTGCGGCTGACGTCGCATGACCGGCTCGATCTCGCCAATCTCCAGCAGTTCCTGGTGTCGCGCCTCGCCGACTACCGGCGGGGCAATCTCGAAGGCCAGATCAGGACGCTCCTGGCCTTTCTGGAAGCGGGCCGGGAGCCGCCCTTCGAACTGATGTTCTCTCTGGCCATCTTCCTGACCGACACGCAGCAAGCTGTCCGCGAAGCCGCCGACGAACTGGAGGAGAGGGCCTTCCTGACCTGACGGCTGGGCAGGAGCATTAAGTAAGCAATGCCAAGATCCTGAGAAACCTAACGAAATCGCCTACTCGTTTGACACTCCCAACGGCCGCCGCTAGAACCGCCGCGCATCCGTCGTGGATATATCGATCGCCGGGGTCTGAGCGGGCTGCGGAGAGGTGGCCGAGCGGTCGAAGGCGGCGGTTTGCTAAACCGTTATAGGGTCTAAAGCCCTATCGAGGGTTCGAATCCCTTCCTCTCCGCCATTATCCCCGCTACCGCAAAGACTTAGCCGCCACTTCTTCCCCAGACGGGGGGCTGGAGATCGGCGTTTGATATCTCTAGATTTCAAACAGACTGCAAAAAGGGTGGTTTGTGAGGAAATGCTAGATGGGATGCTTTTAAGCTTCGTTATTGGGCTTATTGGGGGGCCGGTGTGTACTCTCCTGCTGGCCCGGCTGCTTTGGTCTCTGCCTGACCGGTACTGGCGATGATCCAGCAAATCCTGTTCGGCCTTCTGGGGGGCATATGCGGGACGGCGCTTACGCTTTGGGTGCTTCAGCTCATAGATAACCGGCGCCAGCGGGAGACCTATCGGAAGCTGCACGATCTCTAGCCGTGGGTGGGCTTTCCGAAGAGCACGCGACGTCATGGCGCCATTGTCGGCCCGTGCGGCGATGGACTTGTCGGGCCGGATCACGCTCTATGCGCGTCTCGGGGGGAGATTGTATGCGGCGTGCTCTTGTGCTGGCGATGGCTACTCTGACAACGGGATGTATCGCCAGCGATACGGCGACCTTGAGCATGCCCAACGACTTCCGGGACAGCCCGATCCAGTGGACGGCGACCTATACGGGTTCCTACGAAACGCTGTCGAACTGCATCGCCGCGCAGTACGCCGGAGAACTCCGCGTTGCCCCGCAGGTTTATCCTACCGTCCAGCGCTCGAGCATCCTGCTGTCCAGCGGGAGCGGGGCCGATGCGGAATTTCAGGTGAAACAGCTCGACGCGACGTCCAGTCAGGTGACATGGCGGCGAGCTACCGGCCTTTTCGGTAGTTGGCTCAACGATCGCACCGCCCGCCAGCGCGCCGACAAATGCGGCGGCGTGGCGGGGTAGTTTACTTCGGGGCTGCCTGTCCGCGCCGGATGCCGCCTGCGGTTTCGTCGCGCTTCACTTCGGGGAACAGCCACATGGCGAACACCATGAACCCTCCGAGGAAGAGCACGAGATATTGAATTCGATCGTGGCCCAGTGAGCGCTGGAAGAAGAAGGCGGCGATCGCCACGAGCACCACGACCACCGACAGCGCCAGCTTGATCTTTACGGGCATGACCGTCCTCCGCTCGCTTATTCGGCTGGCGCGACAGAGCCGGCCTGCACCGCAGCCGACGGCCGCGGCGTACGCGACGTCCGGCGCATATCCTTGCGAATGAACCGGGTGCTGTAGCCGTTGAAGAGATGGCCGAGCAGGCCGCGATCGAGGTCGGAGGTTCCGAACAGCCAGTCCATCACCGGAAACGTGAGATTCATGTTCCGCTCCATCATGATCGACTGCTCGTGATGGGCGGTGTGATGGCGCCGGATGGTGTTGACGAACGGCACGTTGCGCACGAACCAGTTCTCGTCGACGTGGCAGCAGAAGTGCATGAACTCGTAAATGAGATACATGGATGTCGTGGTGCTGATCAGGAGCCAGCCGACATTGGCGGAGATCAGCCAGCCCAGGAGCAGAGCGGGTACGATCGACATCAGGGTGAAGGTCACCAGCGCGTAGGGCGGGAAGAAGGTGACGCGCCAATCGTTGTGATTGGCAAAGCGCATCTCCTGCTCGGTGAAGAACTGATGATGCATCAGGGTGTGACGGTTGTAGATCGCGCGGAACGCCTTGATCTGCGACGGCCGATGCATGACGTAACGGTGGATCCACCATTCGAAGAAGTTGGCCGCCAGGAAGGTGACCGGCACGATCAGCCATTCCCACCAGCGCGGGCTCTGGATGTTGGCGCCGTAGATGAAGAGCGCCGTCAATCCGATGACGTAGATGACGAAGACGTGCAGCCAGCCATTGTACCAGCCGGCAATGCGTTCCCTGTAGGTGGCGCGGTACCGCCGCTGCCGGTCGGTCATCGGGCTGGTTGTGATTTCCATGGGGCCGCCTCCGTCTTTCCGCGGTGCGAGGACTGAATTTTCTCTGACATATCACCAATCTATTAGAGCGGCAATGCCGCGTCCGCAGGCAGAATGCGCTTGCTGAGATGTTTCTTACATACTTATGATATGGCAGATGCGCACGACAGAGGCGCCCGTCGAAATGGGAGGAATGCCATGAAGCACACCCGTCGTGCCTTCTCGAAGCTGGCCGGCGCCGGCGTAGCTGCGGCTGCGATACCGCAGGTCTTCGCGCCGGCGATCGCACAGGACAAGCCACTGAAGATCGGCATTCTCGCGCCGCGCTCCGGCGTCGCCGGCACTGCAGGCGAATGCGGCATCCGCGCCGTGCAGTGGGCGGCCGAACGCATGAACAAGGCGGGCGGTATCGCCGGGCGCAAGTTCGAGCTGGTGATCGAGGAAGAAACCAACCCCAAGGATACGATCGAGCGCTTCCGCCGTCTGGTCCTTCAGGAGAAGGTCGACGCGGTCCACGGTCTGATCTCGACCGGCGTCAGCCTCGGCGTCGCGCCGGTGGCGGAGGAGGAGCAGGCGCTGCTCGTGATGTGGGACGGCACCACCCAGGACGGCGTCAAGGAAGTGATGCCCAAGTCGCGCTACGTCTTCCGTTCGACCGACAACGAATGCGAGGCGGTGATGGCCTCGCTGCTGGCGGTCAAGTACTTCAAGGGCAAGTTCAAGCGCATCGCCGGCATCAACCCGGATTACTCCTACGGCCGCAACAACTGGGAGGCCTTCCGCCAGATCCTCAAGCGCTACGGCGTAGAGGTCGAGGTCGTGGCCGAGCAGTGGCCGAAGGTCGGTACGCTCGACCTCACGTCGAACATTGCAGCCCTCAAGG
>WBZX01000783.1_pt1 | contig 26996 bp, 23 predicted proteins | sample 5204211 | NCBI WGS metagenome assembly WBZX01 (sample SAMN12344362, study PRJNA552823) | activated sludge metagenome | biome: Activated sludge suspended growth; feature: Nitrification reactor; material: Wastewater; isolation source: activated sludge from nitrification reactor of wastewater... | reverse complement strand
GGCCAAGTGGTCGCCGAGGCGCAGAAGATGGTGCGGCGCTATCCCAACCTCAAGGAGTCGGTCAACGCACTGACCGAGCTGTCGACCCCCGCGCTCAAGGCCAAGGCCTACGTGCTCGCGGCCGACATCGCGTTGGCGTCGGGCGACGTCGACGAGGCCGAGGACGAGCTGCTCACGACCATGCAGCGGTTGCTCGGCATCGACGACCAGACCGCCCAGACCATCATCTGGGTGCTGCAGCGCAAGTACGAGAAGTAGTCGCCGCGCGGCTCGACGTCCGCCCCCATCACGGCGCTTCGTAGCAGCCGATGTCGGGGCGGTCGTCGCGGGCCTGTCCCCGGATGTCCGGTCCGGCAGCCTCGGTCGCCACGCCGGCGTCGATCGCCGGGCTGCCGGGTAGCAGCGGCAGCGACGGTGGGAACGCGAGCTCGTCGATCGGCCCGAGCAATGGATCGGCGTCCGTCACCGCGGCGCCGGGCGAGGGTCGCGGCTCGCCCCACGCGGTTGCCGACGGCGAGAACAGGTTGCCGCCGCTGGCGAATACGAGGAAGCCGTTGTCCTGACCGTCGTCGGTCTCGTCGAGCTTCCAGTTGACGTGCTCGGCCTCGGAGACCCGTGGATCGCCCTCGGAGGTGTGGGCGGCGTTGCGCAGGAACAGGTTGTTGCGCAGCGCGACGCCGCCGGCCCCGAGGTGCACGCCACCGGACCAATTGTTGGCGGTGTTGTCGACGAAGGTATTGGACTCGACCGGGAAGAACGCACCGATGAGCCCGAGCCCACCGCCACCGCCGGCGCTCTGATCCTCGGTGAGCACACCGTTGCCGACGAAGAGGTTGGCGTCGAGGCGCGCCGCGGTGTCCCAGATGTTGTAGATGGCCGCGCCACCGCCGAGTCGCAGCGCGGTGTTGTCGATGAACGCGTTGCGCGAGACCACGAAGGTGTCGGGTCCGACGTCGGGCGCCCAATCGATGTGGGTCTCGGTGTCGACGTAGACGTAGAGGCAGCCGCCCTGGCCGACCACGCTGCCGCTCTGCACGGGCCCCTGCGCGGCCCCGTCGGCGTGGTTGTTGCGGCACAGGTTCTGTTGGAACTCGAAGCTGGTGTGCGTGCCCTGGCGGTAGAACAGCTCCATGGTGCCGCCGGCGACGTCGGCGACGTTGTCCTCGAAGCGGTTGCCGCAGAAGCGCACGTAGTTGAGCTCGTCCTCGCCCGGCGCGGTCTCGGTGCCGTCTTGGTAGTAGCAGCCGCCGTAGCCCTGGTTGTCGTTGTCGGAGCCGTCGAAGCGGGCTTGGTTGCCGATGCAGCTGGTGCCGGTGACCTGCACCTTGGCGCCCAGCGTCGCGACTGCACCGCCCAGGGTCGCGTGGTTGTCGCGGAAGTCGCAGCCGTCGCAGTGGAACGTGCACATGAACGAGTACACGCAGCCGCCGCTGCCGGTATCGAGGATCTGATTCGTCTCGGGATCGCGGGTGTGCTGGCCGGTGCGGCTGTCGGTGCACGTGAAGTTCTTGGCGTAGAGGCCACCACCGACGTCGAAGGAGTTGTCGTGGCACTGCACCACCACCGCGCCGCCGGCCCAGTCGAACCAGTTGGCCTGCGTGACGCTGGCGTCGCCGAGCGCCTCGGGCCCCTGCGCGTTCTGGATGGTCAGGTTCTGCAGCCACAACGTCGGGCCGGGGCCCTTGTAGAGCAGGCGCGTGGTGCCGCCGCCGTCGAACACCGTCACGCCGCCGCCATCGATCACGGTGTCGCTGTCGATCACCATCTGCGAGGTGAACACCACCGGCGCGTCGGGGCAGTCGACGACGATCGTGCCGCCGGCCTCGACCGCGCTGCGGATCGCGGCCTCGTTGCAGTCGGCGCCGGCGATGGTCACGGTGGGGTTGGAGATGTCTTGGGCGTCGATGCCCTCGCACACCGCGGGCAGCGGCGGCGGCGGATCGTGACCGCCGCTGTCGGAGGTGTCATCCGCAGAGCCCATGCCGGTCGCGCTCGCGGTGGCAGAGCTCGCGCTGGGCCCACCGCTGCCGTCGCCGTCGCTGGCGTCGGGATCGGTGGCGGAGCAGGCCATCAGCACGGGCACCAACCACGAGGTCGAACGCAGGGCAGTCATGGTACGGATCGTCGCCAGGCATCCACGATACCATCGCGGCATGCAGATCGGCCGCGGCTCCCCGAGCGTGCGCGAGGACCTCTTCGGTGGCCGCGGCACGGTGCTGGTGTGGGACCTGCTGGGCTCGGCCAGCGCGTCGCCCTTCACCGCCGTGCTGTCGTGCGAGCTCGCCGAGGGCGGTCGCGTCGGCCGCCACGTGCAGCAGCGGGACGCCGAGATCGTCATCGGCACCACCGGCTGCGGCGAGGCGCGCGTCGACGGCGTCGCGCACCCCTTCGGGCCCGGCACCGTGATCCACCTGCCGCTCGGCGCGTCGCTCGAGCTCGTCAACGATCGCGATGACGCGCCGCTGCGCTACCTGATCGTCAAGGCGCAGGCACCCACCACCTGACGGACCGTGGGTGGACGGCTGCGCGCGCGCGTGGTGTGATGCGGTGGCAATGATCCGTCGAGCGCTGGGCTTCGTCGTGGGGCTGTTGGCCGCCTCCTGTGCGCCGCACGACGGCACCTGCGGCAACGGCACCTGCGTGTGCCCGGTCGACGGCAGCTGCGACATCCCGTGCGCCGCGCCGCCGTGTCATCTCGACTGCCAGGACGGCTCGAGCTGCAGCGGCGAGTGTGCCAACGGCGAGTGCACGTGCCGGGCACAGGCGAGCTGCACGTTCGCGTGCGCGGCACCGCCATGCCACGTGCTCTGCGAGGGCGAGAACCCGCACTGCGACGGCAGCTGTGCCAACGGCGAGTGCAGCTGCGGCCCCGACAGCACCTGCGCGTTCACGTGCGACGCCCCGCCGTGTCACGCCCGCTGCGAGGCCGGGTCGAGCTGCACGCTGTCGTGCCCCAGCGGTGCCAACGGTGACTGCAACATCGTGAGCTGCGACAGCGAAGTCGTGATCTGCGAGGACGGCATCGTGAACGCCTGCGGCGCGCCCTGCCCGTAGCGGTCGCGAAGGCACGCCCGACCCGCGTGGGATGCTCCCGCTCGGCTTGCACCCCTGCGACCGCTCGCGTAGCGTCCCTCGGCCCATGCCGCGCGCACCGACGATCCCCCTCGCCGCCGTTCCCCTCGTGCTCGCGATGCTCGTCGGCTGCAGCGGTGATGGCGCTGCGAACGACGGCGGCAGCAGCGACGCGACCTCGACCGCGACGACGGGCCCGACTTCGGCGACCGAGGCGTCGTCCCCCGGCAGCGACACGGGCGTCGCCGACAGCAGCAGCGGCGGCGGTGAGAGCACCGGTGGCTTTCCGGACGCGCCCGAACTCGGCGCGACGCTCACCGTGATCGCGACTGCCGAGGACGGCCTGTCGGTGCCGCGCGACCTCGAGTTCGCACCCGATCACCCCGAGCAGCTCTGGATCGTCAACGGTGCCATCCACGGCGTGGTGATCGTCACCGACCCGGGCGAGGCCACGCAGACCGCCGAGCTGCGCGTCGACGCCTACGGGCAGCACTTCATGGCCTACGTGTCGTCGCTGGCGTTCGGCGTCGGCAACCGCTTCGCATCGTGCCAGGAGTCGCGCGACGAGTGGAACGTCGGCCCGCAGACCCCCGACGACTTCATGGGCCCGACGCTGTGGTCGGCCGATCTCGACGTGTTCGCGATGGTCAACCAGGACTTCCCGCCCAACCCGCTCGAGGGCAGCCACCTCGACATGCTGCACCAGAGCCCGCTGTGCATGGGCATCGCGCACGAGTCGGACAACGTCTACTGGGCGTTCGACGGCGGCAACGGCCACGTCGTGCGCTACGACTTCATGATGGACCACGGCCCTGGCGGCTCGAGCCACGTCGACGGCGTGATCCGACGCTACCTCAACGCGGTCGTCACACGCGTCCAGGAGGTCCCGAGCCACATGCAGATCGACGCCGACGCGCGTCGGCTCTACCTCGCCGACACCGGCACCGGGCGCGTGATGTGGCTCGACCTCGACGGCGGCGCGAGCAACGGCGACCTGCCCAACAACTGGGACGGCGCCACCGAGTACACCGGCTGGGACGGCGTGGCCTTCGAGCCGTTCGTGAGTGGCCTGCAGCGGCCCTCGGGCCTGGTGCTGCACGACGGTCGGCTGCTGGTGTCCGACTTCGCGACCGGTGAGATCCTCGCGTTCTCGCTCGAGGACGGCGCCGAGCTCGGCCGCATGTCCACCGACGCCGACGGCATCATGGGGCTGGCGATCGGCCCCGACGACAAGCTCTACTTCGCGGACGGCTTCGGCAACCGCGTCGTCCGCGTCGACCCATGAGCACCAAGCGCCGTCCGCTGATCGTGCAGAAGTACGGCGGCTCGTCGGTGGCGTCGCTCGAGCGCATCCGTGGCTGCGCGCAGCGCTGCCTGGCGACCGCCGCTGGCGGTGCACGCCTGGTGGTGGTGGTGTCGGCGATGGCCGGCGAGACCAACCGGCTGATCGCGCTCGCCAACGCGCTGGTGCAGCCCGAGGCCGAGGGCGGCACGCGCAAAGGCCCCTACGTCGCGCCCGCCAAGCATGCCCCCGAGCACGCCCGCGAGCTCGATCAGCTGGTCGCGACCGGCGAGGTGGTCAGCGCCGCGTTGTTGGCGATGGCGATCCAAGATGCCGGCGGCACCGCGCTCTCGCTGGTCGGCGCGCAGCTGGGGCTGCACACCGATCGCAGCCACGGCCGCGCCCGCATCGTCGGCGTCGACGCCGAGCGCCTGCTACGGGAGCTCGATCGCGGTGCCATCGTCGTTTGCGCGGGGTTCCAGGGCACCGACGACGCCGGCGACGTGACCACGCTCGGCCGCGGCGGCTCCGACACCTCGGCGGTCGCACTCGCGGCCGCACTCGCAGCCGACACCTGCGAGATCCTCACCGACGTCGACGGTGTCTACACCACCGATCCCAACGTGGTGCCGACGGCCCGCAAGATCGCGCGGCTGAGCTGCGAAGAGATGCTCGAGCTGGCCGGCCAAGGCGCCAAGGTGTTGCAGATCCGCAGCGTCGAGCTGGCCATGCGCTCCGGCGTGCGCGTGCACGTGCGCACCAGCTTCGACGACAGACCCGGCACCATGATCGTGCCAGAGGAGCCTCAGATGGAATCGGTGCTGGTCTCCGGTGTCGCGCTCGAGCGCAACGAAGCCAAGCTCACGCTGGTCGGCGTGCCCGACGTGCCGGGCGTGGTCGCGACCATCTTCGCGAGCATGGCGGCGCTCGGCATCGTGGTCGACATGATCATCCAGAACGCCGGCGCCAACGGCCGCGCCGACGTCACCTTCACGGTGCCCGAGGCCGACCTCGAACGCGCCGCCGCTGCGCTGGCGGCCGTGCAGTTCGGCGATGCAGCGCCCAGCATCACGACCGACCGCGACATCTGCAAGATCTCGATCGTGGGCCTGGGCATGCGCACCCACGCCGGTGTCGCGGCCAAGGCGTTCGCGATCCTGGCCGGCGAGTCGATCAACGTGCAGATGGTCTCGACCTCCGAGATCAAGATCTCGGTGGTGGTGCACGAGCGCTACGGCGAGCTGGCCCTGCGCGCGCTACACGACGGCTTCGGGCTCGGGGGGGCGGCGACATGACGGTGTTGGTGACGGGTGCCAGCGGGCACGTCGGCGGCAACCTCGTGCGTGCGCTGCTCGAGCGCGGCGATCATGTCCGCGTGCTGGTACGGGGCGACACCGCGGCGCTCGACGGCCTCGCGCTCGAGCATGCCCGCGGCGACGTGACCGACGCCGACAGCCTCGCCGCGGCGATGCGAGGGGTCGACACCGTGTTCCACCTCGCCGCGACCATCTCGATCCTCGGCGACCGGGGCGGCGTGGTCGAGCGCGTCAACGTCAAGGGCGCCGCCGCCGTCGCCCGGGCTGCGCGCGAGGCCGGCGTGCAGCGCTACGTGCACATGAGCTCGTGCCACGCGTTCGACCTCGACCATGGCCCCGAGGCCATCGACGAGCTCGCGCCGCGACCCAAGCCGAGCGACCCCTACTACAACCGCTCGAAGGCCGCTGGCGAGGCCGCGGTGCGGGCCGAGCTCGCCGGCCGGGTGCCGTTCGTCATCGTGAATCCCACCGGTGTGATCGGCCCGTTCGACTTCAAGCCCTCGCGCATGGGTCGCTTCTTCCTGGCGTTCGCGCGCGGCCGCCTGCCCGCGCTCATCCACGGCGGCTTCGACTTCGTCGACGTGCGCGACCTGGTCGCGACCACGCTGGCGGCGGCGCAGCGCGGTCGCGACGGCGAGAACTACCTCGTGGGCGGTCGCTACCTGCGGGTCTCGGAGGTCAGCGCGTTGGCGGCCGCGGCGTGCGGTCGTGCGGTACCGCGGGCGACCGTGCCGATGTGGGTCGCCCGCGTCGGCGCGCCGTTCATGGACGCGTTCGGTCGCGTCAGCGGTCGCGAGCCGCTGTACACCAGCGAGTCGCTGCACGCGCTCCGGGCCGGCCGCATCGACAGCCGACGCGCAATCGCAGAGCTCGGGCACGCGCCGCGTCCGAGCGCCGACACCGTCGCCGACGTCTACGCGTGGTTCCGCGATCGCGGCGTGCTGTAGCCGCGGCGCCTCACCCGGCGTCGCGCACCCAGCTGATGCCGCCGCCGTCCGAGTCGCCGAACTCGGTGGCCGCGGCGGCCTTCGCGATGAAGTCCCACCCCGCGTCGTCGCCCTCGCAGGTCAGGCCGAACTGCGCGATCCGACCGATCGGCGTGCCGTCGCCGCGGAACGCGAAGCCGGCGTCGATGTCGTGCAACCACACCTCGTAGCGGACCACGCCGTCGTCGTCGACCACGTCCCACAGCTCGAGCCCGCGAAAGCGCTCGCGCGTGAAGCCCAGCGCGGGGTCGGCGGTCGAGCCATCGAGCTGGGGCGAGACCTTCTGCAGCTGCTCGCGCTGTCGATCGGTGAGCTGCGTGATCGACGTGGGATGACGGGGGTTGGCAAACCGGGGCATGGTGCGCCTCCGAAGTGTCGTCTGCCGGCGCGCCGATGGGAAGCCCGCAAGCACGGCTTCACCGTTCGGCGCGTAGCAGCATCAAGCCGCTGCCCACGATGATGGCCGCACCCACCCACGTGATCGGGTCCGGCAGCACCTGCCAGAGCACGAGATCGAGGCCGACCGCCCACGGCAGCGCGGTGTACTCGAACGCGGCCACCACCGCCGGCTCGCCGAGGGAGAACGCCCGCGTCATCGCGTACTGCCCGATCGTGCCGGCCACGCCGATGCCGAGCAACACCGGCCAGTCGTCGCTGCGGATCGGCACCCACTGCGACCACGACGCCACCGTCGCGATCGCCGTGAGCAGCACCATCAGCCACAGCACCATCGCCTGCGTGCTGTCGGTGCGCGACAGCACGCGCACGGTCAGGTTGGAGAGCGCGTAGCAGCTCGCGGCCACCAGCATCATCAGCGCCGATCCGGTGAAGAGGCCCTCGGCGCCGGGTCGCAGCACCACCAGCACGCCGGCCAGCCCCACCACGATCGCAAGCCAGCTGCGCAGGCTGGTGCGCTCTCGCAGCACCGGCGCCGAGAGGGCTGCGACCAAGATCGGACCGACGAAGAAGATGGTGTACGCGGTCGACAGCGGCATGGTGTCGAGTGCGAAGATGAAGCTCGCCATCATCGCGGTGCCGAGCAGGCCGCGCAGCAGGTGCAGCCGCCAGCGCACGCGCACGAGCCCCACGATGCCGGTGCTGGGCAGCACCCACGCCAGCACGAACGGCAGCGACGCAGCGCCGCGCAGCGCCGATAGCTGCAGCGGCGGGTAGAACGGCACCAGCAGCTTGAGGCCCGCGTCCATCGCCGCGAACACGGCGACCGCCAGCAGCATCACGGCGATCGCGGTGGCGTTCGAGGGGCGCGGCATCGGCGGGCGGCGATGGTGCTACCCTGGCGTTCGCATGTCGACCTCCGGCGTCATCGCGTCGTGGATCACGGGCCTGTCGCTGGGCCTCGTGCTCGCCGCGCCGGCCTGCGAACGTCCGGCCACCATCGAGCTGGGCGGCGCGTGCACCGACAACGCGCAGTGCAAGAGCCCCGCGGACACCTGCATGCAGGTCGCCGGCAAGCAGCGCTGCACGATGGCGTGCGCCAAGGATCGCCCCTGCCCCAGCGGCTACGCCTGTCCGGTGACGGATCCAGCGCGCCGCAACGTCGGCAGCTGCCTGGTCGCGAGTGACGTCGGGCCCGACGTGCTGCGGGCGTACTGAACGCGGCCGCGCCCGCGTCGCGCCCGCGTCGCGCCTGATAGCATGGGCGAGCTCATGTCCACCGACGCCAGCGACGCGATCCTCGTGCGCACGATCCCCGGGCGGCCGCGCGACGTCGCCGGCTTCGGCGTGCGTCGCGTGCTGCCGTCGATCGGACACCGCGAGGTCGGACCGTTCGTGTTCTTCGATCACATGGGCCCCGCCGCGCTGCCGCCCGGACACGGCATGGACGTGCCGCCGCATCCGCACATCGGGCTCGCGACCGTGACCTACCTGTTCGACGGCGAGATCGAGCACCGCGACAGCCTCGGCTCGCGCCAGCGCATCCGGCCCGGCGACGTGAACTGGATGGTCGCCGGTCGCGGCATCGTGCACTCCGAGCGCAGTCCAGAGGCGGCGCGCGGTGGTGGTGCGACCGTGCACGGCATCCAGAGCTGGGTCGCACTCCCGGCCGAGCTCGAGGACATGGCACCGCGCTTCGATCACCACGGTGTCGCGACGCTGCCGCGCATCGACGGCCCCGGCGTGACGCTGCGGGTCGTCGCCGGCAACGCCTACGGCGAGCGCTCGCCGGTCGCGGTGTGCTCACCGACGCTCTACGTCGACGCCGCGATGACCCGCGGCTCGACGCTCGCGATCGACGACGGCCACCCCGAGCGGGCGATCTACGTCGCGGACGGCGTGCTCCGATGCGCCGGCCAGACCCACGGCACCGGCACGATGCTGGTGCTGCGCGAGGGCGCCGCGGTCGAGGTCGAGGCCCGCGATGACGCCCGCGTGCTGCTGGTCGGTGGCGCCCCGCTTCCCGGCGTGCGCCACATGTGGTGGAACTTCGTCGCGAGCAGCAAGGAGCGCATCGAGGCCGCGAAGCAGGCCTGGCGCGACGACGCGCTCGGACGCATCGATGGCGATGCCTCGCGCGTGCCGCTGCCCGAGCCGCGCGGCCCGTAGCCGGGTCCGCGCGTCAGCTCTCGTCGCGCTCGGCGAGCTCGGTCCAGCGCGCACCCAGCCGCGCCGCCTCGGCCCGCGCGGCGTCCAGCGTGACGAAGAAGGCCCGCTGCTCGGGCTCGGGCCGCGTGAAGAACTCGGCCTGCTCGAGCTGCGCCTGCAGCCGCGCGACCTCCTGCTCGGCCGCGTCGACCTTCTCGAGCAGGCCCGCGAGCTCGTGCCGCTCGGTGAAGGTGAGGCCGCGGCCCTTCGATCGCACCGCCGCGGCGGGCTCGGGCTTGGGCTTGCTCGGTACGGCAGCGGGCGCCGGCGCGGCGGCCTCGCGTCGCGCGAGCCAATCGGTGTAGCCGCCAGCATGCAGCACCACGCGATCGTCCTCGAACGCGAGGATCGAGGTCGCAACGCGATCGAGAAACCACCGATCGTGGGTCACCACCAGCACGCAGCCGGCGTAGTCGAGCAGCGCCTCCTCGAGCGCCGCTAGGGTCGCTACGTCGAGATCGTTGGTGGGCTCGTCGAGCACCACGAGGTTGGCGCTGTCGCGCAGCGTCCGCGCCAGCGCCACGCGGGCCCGCTCGCCGCCCGACAGCGTGCTCACCAGCTTGCGCTGATCGTGGCGCGAGAACAGGAACCGCTCGAGGTAGCCGAAGCCGTCCATGCGCTCGCCGCCGATCTCGATCTCGCCGCGATCGGCGACCACGTTGTCGAACACGGTCGCGTCGTCCTTCAACGACGTGCGCAGCTGGTCGAGCCACGCGACCTTGGTGTTCTTGCCCATCCGCACGGTGCCGGCGGCCGGCGGCGTCTGCAGCAGCAGCGTCTGCAGCAGGCTGCTCTTGCCGCAGCCGTTGGGGCCGACGATGCCGATGCGCTCGCCGGCCGACAGCCGCAGCGTGAGATCGTGCAGCAGCGTGCGTCCACCGCGGGCGACGGCGAGTTCCTCGGCTTCGAGGATGATGTTGCCGCTGCGCACGAACTCGGTGCGCAGCATCGCGGTCTTCTCGGCCTTGGGCGCGGCGCGATCGGCCACCGCCTCCACGCGATCGATGCGCGCGCGCGACTTGGTGGTGCGGGCCTTGGGCTGGCGGCGCAGCCACTCGAGTTCGCGGCGCAGGAAGTTGCGCCGGTTGGACTCCACGCGGTCGGCATGGGCGTCGCGCTCGGCCTTGGCCTCGAGGTACATGCCCCAGCCGCCCTCGTACGAGAACACCCCGCCGTCATCGACCTCGAGCGTGCGCTCGGCGACGCGGTCGAGCAGGTAACGATCGTGGGTCACCATCACCAGCGCACCGCGAAAGCGCGTCGACAGCCAGGTCTCGAGCCACTCGATCGCCTCGATGTCGAGGTGGTTGGTGGGCTCGTCGAGGATCGCCACGTCGGGCGCCGAGACCAGCACCCTTGCGAGCGCGACCCGCCGCTGCTCACCGCCACTCATCCGCGCGGCCTCGTCGTCGTGGCGCGTGACACCGAGCTGGGTCAGCATGCTCGCGGCCGCATGGCGGAGATCCCAGCCGCCGAGATCCTCGACCGCGGCCGCGGCCTCGGCCATCGCATGCAAGAGCGCAGCCTCGTCGCCATCACCTTGCTCGAGCCGTCGCGCAGCGTCGGTGTGACGCGCGAGCGCGGCCTGCCAGGCATCGAGACCGCCGAGCACTGCATCGAGGGCGCTGACACCGGGCGCGAACGCAGGCTGCTGCTCGAGGTAGCCCACGCGCAGGCCCGCGCGCGCGACCACGCGACCGGCATCGGGCTGCTCCGCGCCGGCGAGGATGCGCGCGAGCGTGCTCTTGCCGGCGCCGTTGCGACCGACCATGCCCACGCGTTCGCCCGCGGCGAGCGACACCGAGGCGTCGCGCAGGACATCGCGTGTGCCGTAGGTCCGGCGCACGCCCTGGGCGCTCAAGATGGTCACGTCGGGCGGGCGAGTATACGCGCCCGGCCGCGGAACCCAAGGCCGCGTGCGTCCGGGCGTGCGCGGGGCACCCGCATGGCCCAAGGCCCGGCGTTGACGCCTCGGCGATTCGTCGCGAAGCTGAGCGTCGCCCGTGCGCGTGCACCTCTTCGCCGCGATCCTGCTGTTCGCGTGTCGTCAGCCGCCCACGGACGCCGGCGAAGCGGCCGCGGCGGCGCAGGCCCCCACCAGCACCGCCGCGACGCCATCTTGGATCGCCGTGCGCGTGGTGTCGCCGGTCGACGCCCCCGACGAGCTGCACGCCGCGGCGATGACGATCGAGGCCGCGGTCGCGCTCGACGGGGTCGAGCACGTTTGGACCATGGTCTCACCGCAGCAGGCGACATGCTGGGTCGCGCTGGATGTCGACGACCCCACGATGGCCGCGCTGGCGGTGCGCGAGGCGATTGCCGCGGCGTCGTCGCAGCTGCCGGCCTCGCTCGCGCCGCCGATGATCGAGGCGCACCCGCGCGACGAGCAGCTGCACTGGCTGCACATCGAGGGCGATGGCCGCACGGTGGCCGAGCTGTCCGCAATCGCAGCGCAGGTGCGTGCGCGCGTGCTCACCATCGCCGGCGTCCGCGATGCGCGTCGCTGTGGCCCCGAGCGCCGCACCGTGATCGAGATCGATCGCGCCCGCACGGCCGCCTTCGGCATCGCGCCGCAGCGCGTCGCCGAGCTGCTCGAGACCAGCAATGCCGGACGCTTGCGCCTCGACGCCGCGCAGCTCGAGCCCGCACGGCTGTTCGAGCGCGCGGGTCTGGGCGCCGAGCAGGCCACCGCGATCGCCACCGTGCGCGAGGAGTTCGAGACCGCATGCGAGGCGCCCGGGGGCGGCATCGCGTTGCGCCTGCGGCTGACCGGCGACCCGACCGACGCGCTCGAGCCCGCGATTGCAGCCCTGCGCAGCGAGCTGCCCGTGGGTGTGGTCGTGCGCCTGATGCCCGCACCGGCGCTGCCGCGCGAGGCGCTCGCGGTGGTGGCCGCGGACGAAGCGGTACGCGAGCGGGTCACGCCGCTGCTCGCGAAGTGGGCCGCGCGCGAGCTCGGTGCCGCCGTCGACACGGTGCACGCGTCGTCGATCGCGACCCTCGTCGTCACGCCCGATCGCGAGCGCGCCGCACGACTCGGGGTTGCGCTCGATGCGATCGCGGCGGCCGTGCAGCTCGCCGCGCGGCGCGGCCGAGTGCTCGGGCGGCAGGGCGACACCGAGGGCACGGAGGTTGCGGTGCGCATCGGTGACGGCGGTCCCGACGTGCTGGCCGGGGTCAGCGTGCCGGGCAGCGACGGCCAACAGCTCCCGCTCGGCGAGCTCGCGACCGTCACGACCGCGACGGTGTCGCCGCAGCTGCGCTGCGATCGTCGCGGCTGTGCGCTGCTCGCCTCGCAGGCTCCACTCGCCGGGCTCGACCTCGAGGCAGCGCGCCGCGAGCTCGCACTCGGCCCCGAGGTGTCACTGTTGCGCCTGCCGTTGCCACTGACGGACTAAAGGTGCGAACCACGGCGCGCCTTGGGGCCGCTCAGAGCCCCGCGACCTTGCCTGCCGCGCTCAGCTCCCACACGAAGCTCGCGGTGCGCGTGCCGTGCGGCGACAGCTCGAGCTCGAGCTTCGCGATGCCGTCGCGGGTGAGCTCGCGCGGGGCCGGGCTGCACGCGCGGGTGTCGACCTCGATCTCGACCTCCTTGACCTCCGAGACCGGCACGCGCTCCTCGACCACCAGCGTGCGCGCCAGCGGGCTGGCGTTGCTGATCGCGAGCGTGACGGTGGTGCGCTGGGTCGTGCGGCCGGTGAGGCGGCTGGCGTCCTTCGTGACCGCGACGCGGCGCGTCACCACCACGCCGTCCTCGCTGCCGAACGACAGCCGGACCGCCTCGCCGGGCGCGACGTAGCCGAGCTGCGTGCGGCCGACGTAGCCCGAGCTGCGCAGTACGTCGACCGGGCCCGCCATGAGCGGCTCGTCGCCGAGGTTCGCGAAGCGTGCGACCACCTGCGCCTCGGTGCCGAGTTCCGGCACGCACAGCGTCTCGACCGTCGCGGGCGCCGCGAAGCTGCGCAGCGACACCCGATGGGGCTCGCCGTCGCTGGGCAGATCGGTGCGGCTCGCGAGCACGAGCCGCCGCACCTCGCCGCCGTCGTCGACCCCGGGCAGCGCGTCCTCGTGGCGGCCCTCGCCGGTGTCGGCGATGTCGACCTCGCGCACCGCGACGTCCACGATCTGCTTCTCGGTGTCGGTCTTCGACCGCGTGTGCAGGCGATCCTCGGTCAACGACGGCGGCGTGGTCCCGAGCGTAGGACGGGCGGTCGACAGCGAGATCTCGACGTCGCGCCACGACTCGCCGGTGTTCTGCCACAGCACGGCGTCCTGCTCGATGGTCACGACGCCGCCGTGCAGGCGCGCGCGGTAGGCCGGCCGCCACGCCGCACAAGGCACCTGGTAGCGCACGCGCACCCGCGCGACGCCCTCGCCCTCGAGCGTGATCCGCAGCAGGCACTCGCGCTCGGGCTCGGGCTGCTCGGCCACCGCCAGCGCCCCGCGGGCGTCGGTCAGTCGTCGCGCGCACGCGTCGTGCTCGCGGCGATTGTCGCGCAGCCGCCCGTCCAGCGCGAGCCCCCGCTGCGACGCGTGTTCGAGCTGCGCGGCCCACTGCGCCGCGTCGGCCACGCCGGCACCGACGCCCTCGGCGATCGCTCGCAGCACGTCGGCGCGCGCGGTCGCAAGCGCTTGGCGCTGCACCTCGATGCGGACCTGCGCGTCGTCGTGCGCGCGCAGCTCTTGCTCGAGTTCGTCGACGCGGCAGCGCAGCGCGCTCGCGTCGGCGAACACACCACCCGGTGGACGCTCGCGGAGGCGACGGTGCAGCCCCGCATCGATCACGCTCGCCCCCTCGGCGGTCACCTCGAGCGAGCGGTCGACCGCCAGCATGGAGATGCCGGTGATCTCGAACGTGCGGCGGCCACCGGCGAGCGTCAGCTCGCCGCGGCGCTCGACCTGCGCGCGGTCCTCGAGCAACGACACCGCGCGCACGGGCAGCGCGGACTCGGGATTCGTGACGTCGTGTGGCATGGCGGCGTTGCTCCTCTACGTGCGGCGGTTCCCGCCGACCAACATGCGATCGGCCGGCATGCGAATGGTGTACTTCGCGACCAGCGTCGCGCTCGTGCCGGCGGGCACCGTCACGCGCCAGCGACGACGGCCGGCGATCTGCTCGCCATCGTGGGTCGCGTCGAGCACCTGCCAGGCCGGCGTGATCTCCTGCTCCTCGACTACGAGATCCTTCTCGCCATCGGCCGCGACCGGCACGCGCTCGAGCACGTCGAGCTCGATCGGCGTCGCCAGCCGGTTGCCGACCTCGACCTCGACGGTGTGCAGCAGCAGCGCCGCGCCGCGGAAGATGCCGCCGGTGGTCTCCTCGTAGCGGGTGTTGCGGGCGACCTTGATGCCCTCCTCCACGCCGAGCCCGAGGCGCTTGCCGCTCGAGCCCGGGGCGATCGCCGGCAGCGAGGTCGCGAGCACGAACTGACCGCCGCGCACGACATCGACCGGGCCGGGCAGCAGCGCACGCGAGGATTGGTTGTCGAACTCGAGCGTGCGGTACACCTGCGGCTCGACCGCGGGCACGCACACGAAGCGTGGCCGCAGTCGCACCTCGCACGCCGTGACCGGCACCGTCACCCACGCACCGGTCGCAGGCACGTCGACCGCCGCGCGGGCATCGTAGCGGTGATCGAAGCCGAACGTCGCGTCGACCGCCACGCTCGCGTTCGGCAGCGGCAGCGTCGCGACCTCGAGCGCGGCACGCTCGGCCGTTGCAACGCGGCGGGTGAGCGCATCGGGATCGGGATCGGTCGCGCGCGCGCCCGATCGCGCGAGCGCCTGCGACAGCGGCGGCGCCGGGATCAAGCGCCCGCGCTGCCCGTCGTCGAGCCCGGCCATGCGGACCGCGCCGTAGTCGAGCAGCCCCGCCGAGGGGGCGATCGCGGACGGCTCGCTGGGTGACACACCGTCGTGCGCGATCGCGTCATCGGCCGCTTCTCGCTCCACCCCGCCACCACCAATGCTCGCGCGGCCCTTCGGCGCCGCGATCGACTCGGCGCGACGCAGCTCCTGCCGCATGCCACCGAAGCTCGCCGCCTGTGGCATTGGCACCGAGGCCGCCAACGTCGCGGGGCTGGCCGCGATCGGAGCCGGCATCTGCGGCGCCATCATGGGCCGTGCGGGCGCAGGCGGTGGTGGTGGTGCGCCGGGGAGGTTCGCGCGCGCGTCGGCGCTGGCCGGTGCCTTCGCGCTCGTACCCCCTCGCGGTGGCACCGCCCGCAGACGCCGACGCGTGTGGGCCTCGAACGCATCGAAGTCGGCGAACAACCCCTCGAGCCCCGCCGGCGGCTCGCGCCAGCCCGCGCGTGGCGGCGACGGCTGGCGTCGTCCGATTCGCAGCGCCGTCAGCTTCGGCACCTCGGTGCGGCGGACCAGCGATGCCGTCGACAGCGACAGCGCGACCGCCGACCAATCCTCCCCGGTGGCCTGCGCGATCGCGGCGCGCATGACCAGCTGCGCGCCACCCTGCTCGTCGAGCGTGAGCTGATAGCTCGGCACCCAGCGGGCCCCGGGCACGCGATACTCGATCGCCAGCGCGCTGCCGACCGGGGGTGCACCCGACAGCATCACCCACGCCGCCCGCGTGACACGCGAACGTTCGGTCCGCGTGGCCGCGGAGGCCTCGGCGATACGATGACGCGCGAGCCTCACGCGCTCCTGCGCGTCGACGAGTGCGCGGGAGAGCTCACGCCGACGCGCGTGCAGCCCCTCGACCTGCTCGTCGATGAACGACGCCAGCGTCAGCATCGCGTCGAGCGGCGCGGCGCGGGGTGGCTCACGCCGCGGCGGCTCGCGGAAGCGCGGCGTCAGGGCCAACAGCTCGCCCTGCTCTGCGACCACGCGGGCCATCGCATCTTCGAGCGCGGCGCAGTCGTGCTCGGCGGACTCGAGCTCGCGCTGCTCGATCGCGAGATCGACCTCGCCACCGAGCTCGACCTCGAACGCCGGCCGCACGTCGACGACGCGCAGGTCGTCGCCGCCACCGGTGACGCGCGCGCGCAGCGAGCCGGCCACCAGCGCCAGCGGCAGGCCCACCACTCGCAGGGTCCGCGCGTCGCCGACCTCGGTCACCGCCGCGATGCGCTCGCACACGGCGCCCTGGCGGTGGACGACGACGCTGCGCAGGATCGAGGACAACACGGGGACGTCGGCAGCGGCGGTGGGCATCGGCGAGCTCCGGGGCGAGGGCGACATCATCACCCGAGCAACGCAGCTCGCACGCCATCCGTGACAATCGCCCGATGCCCGGCCCCAGCGCGCGCGCGCGGCCACGCGGCCGCTCGCGCGTCCGCGCTTGCCTCAGGTCCACCAGCAGGCGAGCTCGCCCTCGGCGGCGTCGCAGTTGGTCGCCGAGCGCGAGAGCTCGTCGAACAGCGCCGCCACCTCGTCGCGTCGATCGTCGGGCACCGCGTCCAGCCGCACGCGCACCGCGTCGAGGCTGATGCGGTAGTCCGCACGCGACGCCGGCACCGCATAGCCGCCAAAGCGCAGCTCGGGGTGCGAGGCCGCCATCCCCGCGAACTGCCCCACCGACGGGGCGTCGTTCTGTTGGAGCGACGGGTGGGTGAAGCCCTCGTCGAGCAGCGCCTGCAGCGTCGCAGCGTCGAGGTCGAGCCGGACGATGCCCGTCGACTCGTCCTTGGTGTCGACGCCGCACAGCGCGGCGCGACGCTCGTCGTCCTGGTTGAGCGCCTTGCCCATGCCCATCAGCGCGTACTGCAGCGGCAGCTGCTGCGACTGTGCCAGCGAGCCGCCGAGGCGCGCCAGCGCGCTGGCGGCCGCGACCCGCACCGCCGCGACCGGGTGATGCTCGAAGATCGCGAACAGTGGCACCTCGACGTCGGCGAGGCGACGGATCGCGCTGGTCTCGATCACCACCTGCGCGTGGAGGATGTCGCGCTCGCGCGCCGGATCATCGGCGACAGGCGCACGCTCGGACCACGCCGCCGGTCGCAGCCGCGGCCCCTCGAGCGCGGCGCGGAGGATCCGCTCGGCTCCGGGTGCGCGGCTGTGCTCGAGCGCGCGACCGAAGGCGAGCTGCACGAACCCGAGCAGGCGCCGCGGGTCGAGCTCGAGCATGCGCTCGAATGCCGCATCCGAGCGCATGCGTCCGAGCGCCCGGATCGCGTGCCGCACGACGTGCTCCGAGTCGTCGTTCACGAACGCGCCGACCAACGCTTCGCCCGCGGGCTCGTCGATCAGCGTGAGCAGCTCGATCGCCGCGGCACGCACCGCCGGCTCGCGGGCCGCGACCGCGGCCGCCAGCGCCCTCGGATCGGGGTAGAGCTCGTGCAGCGGACGGTCGTGCTGGCCGGTGACGCCACCCTCGCGCATGCACTCGAACAGCGTGCCCGCCGGCACCGCATCCAGCCGCGCGAGCACGTCCTCGTGGTGGGGCTGCGACTCGATCGAGGCCATGCCGAGATCGCGCTGCGCGGCGAGGAACGCCGCCCGCGTCAGCGAGGTGTCGCGGTCCCACGCGTTGACGAACTCCATCTCGATCATGAAGGCGCGCGCAAGCCCCTCGTCGGCGAAGATCTCCGAGGTCGGGCGCCAGCTCGCGGTGCCACCCTCGCCGTCTTGCTCGACGACGAAGCCGATCTGCTCGGTGAACACCAGGAACGCCAGTGTGCCGCGCACGCCGAGCGATCCCAGCTGACGCAGGGCGCAGGCGAGATCCTGGTGGAGTTCCTGCACCGCGTCGGGCAGCAGGAATCCGCGCACACCCTGGGCGTCGGCGGCGAAGTGGTTGGGCGCGCCGTCGAGCCCGTCCATGCACGCCATCAGCGCGCCGACCGAGTCGAAGCGGGGCGGCTCGGCGCCGCCGAACAGCGGCATCCCGGCCGGCCACGACAGCGCCTGCGGCTGCAGCGGCTGCGCGTACCACCGCGCGCGCACAGGCTCGGGGACGGCGAAGCTCGAGAGGATGACCAGGGGAATCATGGGGGCACTCCGACATCCGCGGGTCCGCCGATGCGAACCCAGCATCGGGGTGGATGATCCTCTGGTCCAGCTGTGACGTGTCGCGCGTTCACGCGCGCCAGCGCAGCCGCGCAGCCCCGCGCAGGCGCTTGATCGCGGCCTCGACGCGCTGCGCCTCGCCGCGGGTCTCGAAGGGACCGAAGACCTTGCCGACCCGCCACGGCCGCCCCGCGCGCGTGCTCTTGGCCCCGCCGGGCAGGCGTCCGTTGTGCTGCGCGACGCGGCGCTTCACGTCGAGCGCGATGCCGACGTAGGTGCGCGCGCTCGAGCGCGACCGCAGCACATAGACGCTCCAGTGATCGTCCTGCGCCATCGGCCGCGCCGTCAGCCTGCGGGGAGCGCGACCAGCTCGTAGACGATCGCGGTCTTGTCGGCGTCGTCGCCCGCGTTGCCGGCGTCCTCGATCTTCGCCAGCACGCCGGGCTTGTCGACGATCATCCACACCGTCTTCTGGTTGCCGAAGAAGTCCTGCATCCGCGCGCGCGAGCACTCGAAGGTGCCGGCGGGCACGGTCACGCTCTCGCGCCCCTCGACGGTGACCGTCGGCTTCTCCATCGCGAAGAACGGGCCGAGGGTCGACCACGGCGCGGTCGCGAGCTGCGACGAGGCGGCGTTGGTGCCGGGATCGGGGTCGATCGTGTAGGTGGTCGTGACGCCGTCGTCGCCGGCTTTGGCGATCGCGTAGGTCAGGGTCCCGCCGACCTTCTTGCCCTTGGCGTCGGTGCCGCTGCGCGACCACGACACCTTGGTGCCGACCGTCATCGCGGTGCGGATGGCATCGACCGTCCACGGCGCCGCGTTGGGATCGGGCGCCGGCTTCTCCTTGGGCTTGCCCGCAGCCTTGGCCGGCGCCTCCTTCTTCGGGGCCTCGAGCGCCTTCTCGATCGAGCTCGAGCTCGACGGGCCACCGCCGCAGCCGAGCGCAGGCGGCAACCCCAGGGCCAGACACATCGCGACGACGGAACAACTGCGGCGGATCACGGCGGCGCGACGTTAGCACAGCCCGGCCACGGCGCGTGGCTACAGACAGATCGCCGGCTGCAGGCCGGTCATGAGATCGACACTGGCGTCCTGGCACGGGTGACCCGCGCCGCAGTCGACGTCGTTCTCGCACTGGCTGCACACGCCGAGATCGAGGATGCCCATGACGCTGGCCAGCGCACAGTGTCCCGACGCGCACGAGCTGTCGCCGCTGCCCTGCAGATCGCAGCTCTGACCGTTCGCGAGCGATCCTTCGGCGACACAGCGCTTGACCCCGGTGACCTGCACGACCGCGATGTCGGGCGCGCACAGCTGCCCTGCGTCGCAGTCGGCATCCGCCACGCACTCGCTGCAGGTCGCGACCTCGATGATGCCGGGCACATCGATGATCGACGCGCACACCAGTGCATCGCCGCAGGCGTCGTCGCTCATGCAACCGCCGCCATACTCGCCAACGTTGCAGCGCGAGCCTTGGGGCGGCATCGCCAAGGGGTTCGGCGCCGTGCAGCCGCCGACGTCGCAGTCGGCGTCGGTGTTGCACTCGCCACACAGCCCCCCGAGCGGCCCGGCGACGTAGCAGTGGCCCGACGCGCACTCGGAGTCGAACTCGCACATCGCGTCGTTGGGGAGACCGCCGCCGGTATCGGTTGCGGTGGTGGGGTCGGTCGTCACCGTCGCGGTCGTGGGATCGGTCGTGACCGTCGCGGTCGCGGTGACGGTCACGTCGGTGGTCACCGACGCCGTGGTGGGAGATCCGTCGGTGGTGCTCGGACTGGCGCTGGTGCTGAGCGTCGACACGCCGGTCGTCGCGCTGCCGCTGCCGTCGGAGCTGGCCCCGTCGTCACTCCCACCGCCGCCGTCGACCACCGGCCCACAGCCCACTGTCAGTGCCGCACCCGCCAGCCACGTCGTCGCCATGCGCTTCGTCGTCATCGCGTAAGCCATCGCCATCGCCCACCCACCTCGCTTCATCGCCGCAATCGTAGCAGGCCGCTGCCTCCGCGCACGGCGGGAAAAACTTGCGATGCTCGTGCGCGTCCATGGCGACCCCCACGTCCCCCTGCGAGCCACGCCCCACCGAACCCACGCCCTGGCGGTCGCATGGCCGAGCGCCCGCCGACGTCGTCGCGCCGCTGCGATCGGGCATGCGCGTGTTCGTCCACGGTGCCGCCGCGACGCCCACGCCGCTGGTCGAGGCGCTGTGCCAGCGCAGCGACCTCGAGCGCGTCACGCTGTATCACCTCCACCTCGAGGGCGCGGTGCCGTTCGCCGCGCCGGAGTTCGCCGGCCGGCTCGACTCGGTGTCGCTGTTCACCGGTGGCCCGCTGCGCGAGAGCGTCGCAGCCGGCCGCGCGGACTTCATGCCGGTGTTCCTGTCCGACATCCCGGCGCTCTTTCGCAGCCGCCGCATCCCGCTCGACGCCGCGATCGTGCAGGTCTCGCCACCCGATCGCCACGGCATGTGCACGCTCGGAACCTCGGTGGACTGTGCCCGCGCTGCGATCGAGAGCGCGCCCTTGGTGCTGGCGGAGATCAACGAACGCATGCCCCGCACCCACGGCAACGCAATGCTGCCGCTGTCGTGCATCTCGGCGTTCTGCTGCACCGACCGACCGCTGCACGAGCACGCGCCCAGCGAGCCCGACGCGGTCGAGCAGCGCATCGGCGAGCAGGTCGCCAACCTCATCGACGATCGCTCGACCCTGCAGATGGGCATCGGCGCCATCCCGGATGCCGTGCTCGCGCGGCTGTTCGACAAGCACGAACTCGGCGTGCACACCGAGATGTTCTCCGACCGACTGCTTCCCCTGGTCGCCGCCGGGGTCGTCACCAACCGCCACAAGAAGGTCCACCCCGGCCGCATCGTGACCAGCTTCGTGTCGGGCTCGCGGACGCTGTACGACTTCGTCGACGACAACCCGCTGGTCGAGTTCCACGGCTGCGATCGCACCAACGACGTCAACCTCATCGGCAAGAACGAGCGCGTGGTCGCGATCAACTCGGCGCTCGAGATCGACCTGACCGGGCAGGTGTGCGCCGACAGCATCGGCCACCGCATCTTCTCCGGCATCGGCGGTCAAATGGACTTCATGCATGCCGCGGCCCGCTCGCCCGGCGGCCGGGCCATCATCGCGCTGCCTTCGACCGCCCAGCACGGCCAGCGCTCGCGCATCGTGTCGACGCTGCAACCTGGCGCCGGCGTCGTCACCACCCGCGGCCACGTGCGCTGGATCGTCACCGAGTGGGGCGCGGTCGATCTGCACGGCATGACGCTGCGCGAGCGGGGCTTCGCGTTGATCTCGATCGCCCACCCCGACTTCCGCGCCGAGCTGCAGCGCGAGTTCGTGGGCCTGCGGCACTTCCCGTTGCCGTCGACATGACCGACACTGTCGTGGAGCACCGCGACATGTCGACCTCCCTGCAACCCCGCGCCCGCAACGGCGCGATCCCACCGGCGATCGCAGTGATCGAGCGGCCCCACCGCAAGCTGTGGACGCTGTACGTGCTGCGTGCGTTGCTCACCGGGCCCGGGCTGGTGCTGCTGCTGCCGCTGCTCTACTTCCGCTTCCACAGCATGCGCTACCGCTTCGACGCCGAGGGCGTGCACATGCGCTGGGGCATCCTCTTTCGTCGCGAGATCAACCTGACCTACCGGCGCATCCAGGACATCCACCTGCGCTCGGGCCTGTTCCAGCGCTGGTTGGGCCTCGCCGACGTGTTGGTGCAGACCGCCTCGGGCTCGGCCACCGCCGAGATGACCATCGAGGGCCTGCTCGAGTACGAAGCGGTGCGCGACTTCCTCTACGCGCGCATGCGCGGCGAGGCGGGCGAGCCCGCTGCCGCCCCCGATGCCGCGCTCACCGAGGCGCTCCAAACCGTCACCCGGGAGCTCGCCGGCGTCCGCGATGCCCTCGCCGCACTCGCGCCGCGATAGCCTGCAACCACGGCCAACGACCATGTGGAACGCGTTCCTGCGACTGGTGACCGAGATCTGTGCGGTGCCGCCCCCGCCCGCAGCGGCACACCGCGGCAAGGTCGTGCTCGCGGCACCGGCCTACCTCCGCTATCGCCTGACGGCGCTGGCGCTGCGCGGGTTGGTGTTCGTGTTCGCCTTCGCGACCACCTTCGCATCGCTCGAGACACTCGCCGGCGCGCCGAATCAGCCCGCGTCCGTCACCACGATCCTCCGGTTCGCGGAGTGGGCCTTCGGGCTCGGCTTTGCGTTCATCGCGGTGATCGGATACGCGCTGGTGCGGCTCGACTACGAGAACCGCTGGTACGTGATCACCGATCGCAGCCTGCGGATCCGCGAGGGGATCGTGGTCGTGCACGACATGACGCTGACCTACGCCAACGTGCAGAACGTCACCGTCGAGCAGGGCCCACTGCAGCGCATGTTCGGCATCGCCGACGTGCAGGTGCAGACCGCCGGCGGTGGTGGCGGTGGCGCCGACCCCCGCGCCCACTCGATGCACGTCGGCGTGTTGCGGGGGCTGAGCGATGCCGCCGCAGTCCAGCGCGCGGTGGTCGAGCGCATGAAGCAGGGCGACGCCGGGCGCGGCGATCCCGATGACCGCACCGCGCCGCCCAGCGCAGCGTCCACGGGCGATCTCGCGGCGACGCTCGACGCGCTGGTCGCGACCGCCCGCAGCGCGCGCGAGGCCGCTGCGCGGCTGCATCACGTGCGCAGCGACGGAGCCTGATCTTGATTCGACTGGCAAACGCGACGCGAGAAGCCACCAAAACGAACGCGCACGCCCGCCCCACGGCTCGGTTGGGGGTCGAGCACCGCAAGGAGAGTCACGCCCAGTGCGTGGGTGTACCGCCGCATCGATGCAAGTCGATACCCGCGTCATCGTCGGGTTGAACCCCGCACATCATCCATGCGAGGGTTCCCGTGGGGGCAAGTCTTCGACGATGCGAGTTCAGCAGGCACGACGCTCACGGGTTTCTTCTGTCGTCCATGTTCCATGGCTGGCGTGCATCGGCCTCGGGCTCGGGCTCGGCTGCGTCGGTTCGCAGAACGCGGCGACCACCGGCGCCGGGGACGACTCGAGCGGCATCGGCTCGCTCACCGGGGCGTCCGCGACCGGCGGCACGACCGGCGACAGCGCGAGCGCGAGTGTCGGTGAGACCGGCGTCACCGCGGCCGACGAGACCACCGCGGCCACCTCGAATACCACCGCCGGCGGGCCGAAGTTCGACCTCGGCATCACGCCCGACTTCGCGGGCAAGCCCTGCACGATGGGCAACGGCGAGCCGGAGTTCTCGTACCTGTGGGCCGCCAACAGCACGCAGGGCACGATCTCGAAGATCGACACGCAGACGGTCACCGAGGTCGGCCGCTACATCGTGCGGCCCGACAGCAACGGCAGCCCATCGCGCACCAGCGTCAACCTCCAGGGCGACGTCGCGGTCGCCAACCGCTCCGGCGGCGTGACCAAGATCTACGCGCTGCCCGAGCGCTGCAACGAGTCCAACGGCACGCCGGGCATCCAGACCTCGAGCGACTCGAGCTACCTCGCGTGGGGCGAAGAGGAGTGCATCGCGTGGCACACCCCGTTCAACTACGAGAGCCAGCGACCGGTCGCGTGGACGCAGGGCACCTTCAACGAGGACACCTGCCAGTACGAGAACATCGCGCTGTGGACCGCCGGTCGCGTCGGTCAGCAGACCGACGTGTTGCTGCTCGACGGTGAGGACGGCGCGGTGATCGACATGGTCACGCTGGCGGGCTTCCCCAACGACTACTACGGCATCTACGGCGGTGCGGTCGACGGCGAGGGCAACTTCTGGGGCACCAAGCTCGGCGGCGTCATGCTCGTGCGCGTCGATCTCGACGACATGGCCTACACGACCTGGCCGGTGCCGGTGTCGAGCTACGGCATGACCGTCGACTCCGACGGCTACGTGTGGGCGTGCTCGTCGACGTTCGGTCGCTTCGACCCGAGCAGCGAGACGTGGATGACCGGCAACGGTGGCGGCTACTCCGGCTGCATGGCCGAGGCCGGCGACGACGGCTTGGTGTGGATGGCCAACGGCGGCGGCGTGGTCGGCATCGATCGCCAGACCCTGCTGCCGGTCGCCAACTGGGCCACGCCGGGCTCCTACGGCGTGAGCATCGACTACTACGGCTACGTGTGGACGGTCGCCTACGGCGACGGTGCCCACCGCATCGACAAGGTCACCGGCACCGTGACCTCGTACTACGGCCTGGTCGGCGCCTACACGTACAGCGACATGACCGGCTACGCGCTGACCAACGCCGGCGGCGGCACGCCGAGCGGTTGATCGTCGGCTGCTGCTCGAGCCGCGTCAGTGTGCGGGCACGAGCGAGCGACCGAAGGCCCACATCACCAGCGCGTGCGCGATGGCCTGGGTCAGTCGGTAGATCCACCACGGCAGGCGCGGCTCGAAGTCCCGCACGATCGTCAGCGCCGTGCCCACGCCGGTCCTGCGGAACTCGAACGTGCCCGACTGGTGCTGCATCGCGAGCGCACCGCCGGCGATGCCGTAGACGAAGCGATCGGCGGCACCGCGCTCGCGCAGCGGCGTGAGGACCAGCAGGTCGAGGTCCGCGCCGCGCAGGCGGAAGCGGACCGAGCCATCGGCGCCGTGGACGATGCGGAGGATCCACCCCAGCGCGCCGGCGCACCACTGCGCGTACCGAGCGGCAAGCGATGCGGCGTCGAGGCCGGGCGGCGCAGCGATGCGCTGGATGCTCAGCACCGTCGAGCGGGCGGCGCGGCGCGGCCTGGGCGAGTTGGCGAAGGGATCGGACGTGGTCGCGTCGTGCTCGGCGATTGCAGCGGTCAGCGCCGTCTCGAACGGCGTCGGCGTGAGACCGGCCGCCCGGGCCAGGCGATCGTCGCGCGCCGTCATCTCGTGGCGGAGGCTCTCGACCAACGGCCCCGCGAGGGCCCGCGGCGCGCCCGTGACGAGCGACAGCCACAGCCGTGACAAGCCCGGCGAGAACAGCGGCACGCCGACGAAGTAGCGACGCACGCCGGAGTGCGACGCGACGCGACGCATGATCTCGAGGTAGGAGACGACCTCGGGCGTGGCGATGTCGAAGATCTGGCCCGCGCTTGCGGCATCGTCCACTGCGAATGCCAGCAGCCCGACGACGTCCGCGAGCGCGACCGGCTGCGTGCGCGTGTGCGTCCACCGTGGGCACACCATGATCGGCAGGCGTCGCACGAGCCGCGCGACGATGTGGAACGACGACCCCGCCGCGCCGAGCACGAGGCCCGCGCGCAGCACCGTGACGGGAACCCCCGTACTCGCGAGCGCGCGCTCGACCTCCAGTCGGCTGCGCAGGTGCTCCGACAGCGCGCGTCCGTCCTCACCGCCCCCGGGGATCAACCCACCCAGGTAGACGATGCGCTCCACGCCGGCGCGCGCCGCCGCACGGGCGAAGTTGTCGGCGCACAGCAGATCGATGTCCGCGAACGAGGCCTGGGTGAGCCGCGCGCTCGGCATCATGCTGTGCACGAGGTACACCGCGACGCGGACGCCCTCGAGCGCGCGCTCGGTGTCCTCGAGCGACAGCAGGTCGCAACGCAGGAATCGATCGTAGCCATCGGCGCCGACGCGGTCCTGCCGCGACAGGCCGACCACGCGGTGGCGCGCCGCCAGGGCGCGGCCGAGCGCGCGCCCGATGAACCCCGACGCACCGGCGACGAGCACGGTGTCGGGCGTGGCGGCGAGGGTCACCCCGCGAATCTACGGGCAACCCGCGCTTGTGCCAGCGAGCAGCGACCGACGGCGCCGCGCCGGCCGCGGAGCTGGGTGCGAGTGCCCATCCGCCGACGCAGCCCGCTCCGATCGGCGCCGCGCGTCAGCCCGCGTCGGCCCGCCGCGGCCGCACACGCATCACGAGGCGATACATCACCGGCAAGACGACGAGCGTCAGCAGGGCCGCCGAGATGGTGCCGCCGACGATCACCACGGCGATCGGGCGCTGCGTCTCGGCCCCCATCGCGCGTGACATCGCGGCCGGCACCAGGCCGAAGGCCGCGAGCGCGGCGGTCATCAGGACCGGTCGCAGGCGCTCGCGGGCGCCACGGAGGATCGCGAGCTCGAGCGGCATGCCGGCCAGTCGATGGGCCTCGACCGCCGAGAGCACGAGCACGCCGTTGAGCGCGGCCTGGCCGACCAACGCGATGAAGCCAACCGCAGCGGCGATCGACACTGGCATGCCGAACGCCCACAGCCCCAGCGCGCCGCCGACCAGGGCGAACGGCACGGTGAAGAGCACCAGCAGGGCGAGCGGCAGCGAGCCGAACGCGTTGAAGAGCAGCGCCAGCGTCAGCACCAGCGTCACCGGCACCACCACCGCGAGGCGATGCATCGCGCGCTCCTTCGACTCGAACTCGCCGCCCCACTCCATCGTCAGGCCGTTGGCGCGCGGGACCTCGGCGGCAACGCGGGCGCGGGCCTCGTCGACGAACGAGCCGAGGTCGCGACCCCGTACGTTCATGCGGATGCCGATGTAGCGCTGGCCGTTCTCGCGGTTGATCGACGCGCGGCCGTAGCCGGTCTGCACCTCCGCCAGCGCGGTGATCGGCACCAGCGCGCCGGCGGGCGTCGGCACCCGCAGCGCGCTGACGGCCTCGACCGTGCCGCGCGCGTACTCGGGGAGCCGCAACACGACGTCGAACGAGCGATCGCCCTCCCACAGCTCCCCGACGACGCGACCGGCGAGCGCGACCGCGAGGTAGTCCTGCACCTCGCGCATCGCGAGCCCGAAGCGCCCCAGCCACT